>Ga0137410_10002179_pt1 | contig 13361 bp, 13 predicted proteins | sample CZODoug1_16funga_FD_108878 | JGI IMG/M metagenome (GOLD analysis project Ga0137410, IMG submission 108878) | Vadose zone soil fungal communities from Angelo Coast Range Reserve, California, USA - CZODoug1_16fungal (Illumina Assembly) | ecosystem: Environmental > Terrestrial > Soil > Vadose zone... | reverse complement strand
GGCGATCGCCACCGCCTGCCGCTGCAGGTGCGGCAGGAACATCACCACTCCCACCGCCGCCGGCACGAACAGCAAACCCAGGTAGCGCATGAACGCGGAGGACACCAGCTCGACGCCCTCGTGCACCCGGCCGCTCCAGGTCAGGAACGCGAGCAGCAGCACCAGCCCGATCACCGGGCCGGGCACGAGCGGCAGCAGGAAATGCCCGATGGCCTCCCCGAGACCCTGGAACAGCAGGATAAGCACCAATCCTTCGATCACTTCGTTCTCTCAGGGGTGATGAGTGATGGGTGATGAGTCTCCCGCGGAGCGGGGTTCTAGTCACCAGTCACTTGGCGGCAAAGCCGTAGAGCACTTCAGGATTCGCGACGAGGATGCGATTGCGCGTCTTCTCGTCCATCGCCCATTCGGCCAGCAGGTCGAAGAGCAGGGCGTCGTCCGGCTTCTTGTTCTGGTCGGATTCGGTCGGGTGCGGCCAGTCGCTGCCCCACACCAGCCGCTCCGGCGCTGCCTTCGCGAAGGCCTGCGCAACTTTCGTCGCATCGGGATACTTCGGCGGACCGATTTGCGTGTTGAGGTACGCGCCGGCCAGCTTGACCCAGGTGCGGCCCTTGTCGATCAGCCCGAGGATGACCTGGTACGCCGGATGAGCGATCCCGACCGCGGGCGGGAAACGGCCCATGTGGTCGATCACGATCTGGCATGGCAGGCGCCGCAGCAGGTCGGCATTCTCCGCGATCATGTCTCCGGGCATGTGCAGCTGCACATGCCAGCCGAGCGCTGCGATGCGCTGCCCGAGAGGCTCAACCATATCGAGCGAGGTGACGGCGGTCGCGGGGTCGCCGAGCGAGAAGCGGATCCCGCGTATCCCGCCGGCGTCGAGCTTTTTCAGTTCGGCGTCCGTGATCGTCGGGTGCAGCACCGCGACACCGCGCGCGTTTGACCCGAGCTGGGCAATTGCGTCGACGGTCACCTGGTTGTCCGTCATGTGGTTGCGCGGCTGCACGATCACGACGCGCGACGTGCCGATACGTTTCTGCAGCAGCCGGTACTCCGACACGGCGGCACGGGATACGGGCGACCTCGAGGGAAGCTGCGGGAAGCGCGAGTCATAGATGTGCATATGACAATCCGCCGCGTTGACCGGCGCCGCATGCTTCGGTTTGCCGGTGCCGGAGGAATTCGGCACGGCTTGTTGCGCATCGTTACTCATCACTTATCACCTATCACTTGTCACTGCTTCGTCAGAAAGCTCTTTACCGCACTGACGAAGCCGGCGGGATTGTCGAGCGTGACGTGGTGGTCGCAATGCGGAACCTCGGTGAACTGGACCTGTGGGCAGCGCGCTGTCACCTCGGCGAGGACCTGGGGGCTGATGCGCTGGCTGCGCTCGGCCTTGATCAGCAGCGCCGGGACGCGGATGTGGCTCCATCGCGGCAGGCCGTCCGTAGTCTCGCGAGTTGCGTACACTTTGCGATCGAACTTGTGCCGCCAGGTGCCGTCGGGGAATTGGCGCGCGCTGTTCTGCGCCAGGTGACGCAGCACTTCCGGTGCCGCCGACGTGCCGGCCGGGCGCAGGCGAAAGCGCGCGAGGAATTCCTCGCGCGTGGCGTAATTACTGCCTTTCCGCGAGCCGACATCGCGCAGCGACGCAACGCGCTCCTCGGTCATCTTCACGGTCGAATCGACGATGATGAGCTTGCCGGCGCGTCCGGGATAAGTCGCCGCATACTCGAGCGATACGGTGCCGCCCATCGAATGGCCGATCAGCACGAAATTCCGGAGATCAAGCTTTTCCGCGAACTCGGCCAGGTCCGCCGCAAAGCGACGATAGGAGTAGTCCGGCGGGTTCGCCCACTGGCTGTCGCCGTGGCCGCGCTGATCGAGCCCCAGCACGTGGTAGTCCGCGGTGAAGGCGCCGGCGACGAAGTCGAACCAGTGCGCGTGCGCCGCGCCGCCGTGTACGCACAGCATCACGGGTTTCCCCGTGGTGCCATAGTCCTGGTAGTGCAGCTTCAGGCCGGCGACTTCGACGAAGTTGCTTTCGTACGGCGCGGGCTCCAGGCCATCTCCACGAGGGCTACTCACATGGGTCTTGGTGTGTCCGCTCATAAGGGTGACGAATAAGGGTGACGATTACAGGTGACGAATAAGGGTGACGAAAGACGGCTCGAAGCGGGCCTCGTCACCCGCATCTCGTCAGGGCGCGCTAAGCTTTCGGCGCGACCGTCAGCCCCACCACGTTGTTCTTTGCGATGAGCTTCGCGACCAGGCCGGTGGCCTTCGCGTCCTCGATGAACTCGCGCAGGTACTTCGCGGCAGCGGAGCGGCCCTTCGGCACGCCGGCCGCTTGCTGGACCGATGTGAAGTTGCCGTCGAGGATACGGGAGCCCGGCAGGTCTTTCTGGTTCTTCAGCAGCCCGGGTCTCAGGCCCGCCATCGCATTGAGCTTGTCCGAGACAAAGCGCTTGAACACGTCGTCGCCGCGAGCGCGTACCAGTTCGGCGTGTTTCAGGTGCCGGGTCAGGTAGAGGTCGTAGGCGCTCCGGTCCGATATCGCGATGCGGGCGCCGGGCCGGTCCACGTCGGCGATGGCCTTGATCGGCGAGCCGGGCGGGACGAGATAGGTGGCTTCGATCTCGACGTAGGCCGCTGTGAAATCGATCTCGTTCGCGCGCTGCAACTCGGCGCCGATAAAGCCGACGTCCCACACGCCGGTCTTGGCCGCGTCGGCGACCGCGCCGGGGTTGGGGAAGGGCACGAGCTCGACAGGGACGCCGAGTCGCTTGGCGAGTTCCGTTCCCATGTCCGCCGCGAGGCCCCTGGGCTTGCCGGTCGCGGCGTCGGTCGCGGTCAGCAGGAAGTTGCTCATGTTGAGGCCCACGCGCAGCTTGCCGGTCGGCGCGAATTCGGAACGCACAGCGGGAGAAACGTCAGCCATAAGTCACCTTTGATGTTGTGATTTCTCGAACAGCGACATTCTAAACCCCACCCCGGTCGCGGGTGACGCGATGTGGACTCCGAAGTGGATCCCAGTGGCGCAGTGCGTCGTCGGCAGGGTCCCGCGTCGACAGCGCGACTTGCAATTCCAGCCGGAACGGCACCCATGATAGAGTAAATCAAAAATGACGCGACGCGGATGGAGGAGAAATGACGGCGAGGGGACGCGTTCAATCCGAAATCTCATGGCGACGCAGGCTGCCTGTGGCGGCAGCGCTCGCGCTGTGTCCCGCCGTCGCATCCGCGCAGGATGCGCCGGCTATTCCGCGGTTCGTGCGCATCGTTGTCGCCAGCGTGCCCGCGACGGGCCCGGATTTCATTGCGCGCCTGATCGCGCCGAAGCTGGGCGAAACCTGGCACGTGAACGTGGTCGTGGACAACCGGCCCGGCTCCAATGGTATTGTCGGCTCGCAGTTCGTCGCCCAGGCTGCGCCCGACGGTTCCGTGCTGATCATGGGTAACGCCGGCACCCACGCGATCAACGCAGCGCTGTACAAGAAGCTGGAGTACGACCCGGTGAGCGACTTCGCCGCCATCAGCGAGATTGCTGCGACACCGCTGGCGCTGGTCATCCATCCGTCGGTTCCGGCGAAGTCCGTCAGGGAGCTGATCGCGCTGGCCAGGAAATCCCCCGGCAAGCTCAACGTCGCGATTGCAGGCGCAGCGGGAGAGCTCATGGGCAATGCGCTGAAGCTCCAGGCAAAGATCGAGATGAAGAACATCCCGTACAAGGGTGGCTCGCAGGCCGCCCTTGCCGTGCTGTCGGGCGAGGCGGACATGGTGTTCACGTCCTACGTCGTCATCCAGCCGCATGTCGAGACCGGCAAGCTGCGGGTGCTCGGTGTCAGCAGCGCCCAGCGCATGCCGCAGATTCCCAAGGTGCCGACGATCGCGGAGAACGGCCTCGATGGCTACGAGCACGAGCAGTGGTATGCGCTGTTCGGGCCGGCGAAGATGCCGCCCGCGCTGGTGCAGGCGATGTACCGTGAAATTGCGCGCGCCGTGAACGCGCCGGAGACCCGCGAACGCCTGGTCGCCACCGGCCATCGCGTCATCGCGGGGACCCCGCAACAGCTCGCCGACAAAGTCCGCCGGGAAATCCAGAAGACCCGCGATATCATCCAGGCGTCGGGGATGCAGCAGAACTAGCAGACCTGCCCGGGTGATCAGGAGAAGGATGACCAATAGGGCGGAAGTCGGCAAGCGGGAGGCGGAAGTGACCTGGAATCGATTCACGATCCACGCGGCACGATTCACGTTGCTGGCATTAGCGTGCGCGGCAGCGCAGGCACAGGAGAAGCCGGGAGATTATCCGAAGAAGCCGATCCGGATCGTGATCGGCATCGCGCCCGCGGGCGGGCTCGACTTGACGACGCGCGTCGGCGCGCAGAAGTTGAGCGAGCGCTGGGGCCAGTCCATCATCGTGGACAATCGTCCCGGCGGCGGCACGGTGGTCGCGATGGACATGGTGGCGCAGGCCCTGCCGGACGGCTACACGCTGCTGGGCGCGTCGGAGACATTGATGCTGAACGGCGTGCTGAAGCGCGCGACCTACGACGTGCGCAAGGCGTTCATTCCCATCGTGCAACTGGCTTCGCAGTCGTACGTGATGGCGGTTACGGCGTCGCTGCCGGTCAAGACGGTGAAGGAGCTGGTCGCTTACGCCAAGGCCAGGCCGGGCGCGCTGAGCTACGGCTCCCAGGGGCTGGGCACGCAGGGGCATATCGGCATGGAGCGCTTCAAGGCGATGGCCGGCGTGGACATGGTGCACGTGCCGTACAAGGGGTCCGCCCCCGCGCTGATCGACGTGCTGGGCGGACAGATCCAGCTCACGTTCGCCAGCACGGTCGCCAGCGCCCCGCACATCAAGAGCGGTAAGCTCAAGGGCATCGCGGTGACAGGGGCCAAGCGCACGCAGGCCTATCCCGAGATACCGACCGTTTCGGAGTCGGGCGTGCCGGGCTTCGAGCTGAGCAACAGCTACAGCTATTACGCGCCCGCGGGCACGCAGCGGGCCATCGTCCGGTCAATCAACGCGGTCGTGAGCCAGGGCATGAATTCACCGGAGACCGTGAAGCAGCTGGCCGCCGACGGCTCCGAGGCCGCGCCGCCGGCCACGCCCGAGCAGTTCAAGGCCAAGTTCGAAAAGGACTACGCGGACCTGGAGAAATTGATCAAGGCGGCGAATATCAAGTTCAACTAGAAGCGGTGATGAAACGACGCAGTGATGGGGTGACGTTTTGAGGGTTTTCATGACTTTATCACTCCATCACTTATTCACCTCGTAGTGCATGCGCCGGGCGTTGCCACCCGTAACAGGCGCCAAGATCGAGCCATTTCATTTGCCACATGCCGTGACGACCGACCGTTTTTACGCCGAGCTGCCGGTGATCACCGATTTCAGCGCGGTCACCCGCGCCGAGAGCTACGCGCCGTTGCCCGACGACTGGCACGTGGCGCTGTGCGACGTGTCCAACTCCACCCTCGCGGTCCAGGCGGGCAAGTACAAGAACGTCAACACGCTCGGCGCGGCCGCCATTACCGCGGTGCTGAACGTCGCGGGCGATCTCGATATCCCGTTCAGCTTCGAGGGCGACGGCTGCGTTCTGTGCGTGCCGCCACGGATGCTCGATGACACGCGCGCGGCGCTGGCCAAGACCCAGAAGATCGGACGCGACGCCTTCGGGCTGGGGCTGCGCATCGCCACCGTGCCGGTGAAGCGCGTGCGCGAGGCCGGGCACCGGATCCTGGTCGCGCGCTACCGGGTGTCGGAACATTACGTACAGGCCGTGTTCACGGGCGGGGGCATCGCTTACGCGGACAAGATGATCAAGGACCTGGCCATGTCGCGGGCGTACCTGATCGAGCCCGGCAGCGTCGAGCCGCGCGGGAGCCACGACGGCCTCGAATGCCGCTGGCAGGACATACCCAGCCGTCACGGCGAAACCGTCAGCCTGATGGTCAGCGCGCGCGAGCCGGACGCGGGCCGCGCCGCCGCGCTGTATGGCGAGGTGATCGCCAAGGTGCGCGAAATCTACGGCAGCGACGACGCGAGCCACCCGATCGCGGTGAACGGGTTGACCATGTCGCTTGAAGGCGAGCGCCTCGACAACGAGGTGGGCGTGCGCTCCGCAGATCGCGGGTCACTCGGCAAGTGGCTGGCGCTGATGCGTACCCGCGGCGTCGTGCTGCTGGGGTGGTTCCTCATGAAATTCGGCATCCGCACCGCGGAAACCGACTGGGGCCGCTACAAGGAAACGCTGGCGCGCAATTCCGACGTGCGCAAATTCGTGGACGTCTACCGGCAGGTGCTCGCCGGTACCGAGGCGCAGCGCGATGCGCTCACCGCCTGGCTGGAGGCGCGCTACTCACGCGGGGAGCTGATCTACGGCCTGCACGTCACCGATCGCGCGCACATGACCTGCCTGGTGTTCAACTACGCCGGCAAGCACCTGCATTTCATCGACGGTGCCGACGGCGGGTTTTTCCTCGCCGCCCGCGCGTTCAAGGAACGCGCGGCGCGGCTGGCCGGCTGAGCGGCGACAGGCGGACTACCCAAGAACTCGCTGGCCGTGCTTCAGGGTCAACGCTCGACCCGCATGCCGGCATCCTTGGCCACTTTCGCCCATTTGATCAGGTCGGCGGCGATCATCTTGCGCATTTCCGCGGGCGTCATGATATTCATCTCGACGCCCTCGTCGGCGAAGCGTTTCTGGGTGTCGGGCATCTTGAGGAAGGTCGTGAGTTCGCTGCTAAGCCGGTTGACGATGGCATGGGGCGTGCCCGCTGGCGCCGTGATGGACCACCAGTTACTCGCGTCGTAACCCGGTACGCCGGCTTCCGCGATCGTCGGCAGGTCCGGCAGCGCGAGGGCCCGTTTCGCCCCGCCGGTTGCCAGCGCCTTGAGCTTTCCCGAGCGGATGATGGCCAGCGACTGCACGATGGATCCAATCGTGATCTGCGCCTGTCCGCCCATCACGTCGATCATCGCCGGGAAACCGCCCTTGTACAGCACGATGTTGAATTTCTCGCCCGACAGGCTGCCGAAGAGCGCGTGCGCAAAGTGCTGGAATCCGCCCGCGCTCGCCATGACCAGCTGGCCCGGCTTGGCTTTCGCCATCGCGACCACGTCTTTTACCGAATTGGCCGGCAGCGAAGGTCCGATCATGAACGCGGTGTGCCCGGCGCCCAGCATCGACACCCAGTCGAATGCGCGCAGCGGGTCGTAGGGCATCTTGTGCACCGCCGGGTTCATCGTGTACGCCGCGGAAGCAAGCAGCAGCGTGTAGCCGTCGGGCGCCGAGCGCGCCGCCATTTCGGTGCCGATCAACGCGTCGGCGCCGGGACGGTTGTCCACGATGACCTGCTTGCCGAGGCGGCCGCTGAGGTACTGCGCGGCATAGCGGGCCATGATGTCGTTGCTGCCGCCGGGTGCCTGCGGCACGATCAGGCGGATCGGCTTGGTGGGGTAGTCGGTGTCCGCGCCCGCGGCGACGCACGCCGCCGCCAGCAGGATTGCTGCGACGAGCTTGATTCGGTCCATCAACTTCCTCCCCTTATTATTAAAATCCGACAGCCCCCCGCCGGATGGCGGCGGTCAACCCCAGGCTTTGCGAACGGCGGATAGACTTGCGTTTGCGCGCGCTCTGACGCGAGTCGGGTTCATGATGACCACGGCCTGCCGCGGTATCTGGAACAGCCGGGCGATTTTCTTCACGATGGTCCCCACCGACGCGTTGGTTGCCTTGGCGGGCTTGCGGCGGGTCTTGGCTTTCCGTTTGGCTTTCTTCATCGTCCCCTCCGTGAGAGATGGTTCCAATGCAGAGCGTGCATGCCGTCGAGCACCTTTATTAGACACCCGCCGATGTTGCGTTGTCACCCGCCAGCCGTCCGCCGTCCGTCGTCGTCAGCGGACGTCAGTCCCATTTCGGCGCGCGGCCCTTGGGGTCGGCGATGCGGCCATCGGGCCGCGCGAGCGCGTGGATGCGCTTCATCTCGGCGTCGGTCAGCGAGAAATTGAACACGTCCAGGCTCTCGGCCATGTGCTGCGGGTTCGCGGAGCGCGGGATGGGGGCGATGTTGCCCTGCTGGACCGACCAGCGCAGTGCCACCTGGGCGAGGGTCTTGCCCTTTGCTTTCGCGATTTCCGCCAGCACCGGATCCTGGAACAGGCGCCCGCGGCCAAGCGGGCAATAAGCCATGAAGGCGAGTCCCGCCTTGCGGCAGAACGCCAGCACCTTCGACTGGTCGAGATAGGGATGGTACTCGGCCTGCAGCACAGCCAGCGGCTCGGGACACAGCCTCATGGCAGCTTCCGTCATGGCAATGTTGAAATTGGCGACGCCGATGTGGCGCGCCTTGCCCTCGCGTTTTGCCTTTGCCAGGGCGCCCATGGTTTCCGCGAGCGGGGTGCCGTCGATGGCGGGCCAGTGCACGAACAGCAGGTCCACGTAATCGGTTTGCAGGCGCTCCAGGCTTTCTTCCACCGATTTTTCGAACGCGTCCGCGCGCAGGTATTCGTGGGATACCTTGGTGACGAGGAAAATCTCATTGCGCGGCACCCCGGACCGCTTGATGCCTTCACCGACGCCGGCCTCGGTGCCGTATTTCCACGCCGTGTCGATATGACGGTAGCCGGTCTTGAGCGCGTTCGCGACGATCTCGCCGCAGTTGCCGAGTTGCGACGTGCCGAAACCGATGGCCGGCATCTGCATGCCGCGGACGGATAGCGTGGGAATGGAGGGAATCGCCATAAAGGTGATAAGGATAGGTGATAAGTGATAAGAGTAAGCGAGAGGCGAAGCTTAAACCAGCCTCCTATCACCTATCACTTGTCACCTATCACGCCTTATCAGCGGCGGCGGCGCGCTTGCGCGCCCGCAGTTGCGTAACATCGCGCCAGCCTTCGCGCGCCGGCACGCCGCCGCGCAGCACGCCGGCTTCGATGTTGCCGAACAGCAGTTCGTAGCCGCGGGGAAGGGGGCGGCTGCCCGGCACGGACAGCCACAGGCGCAGCAGCAGGCGCCTGCGGTCTTTCTCCGGGTGGTCGTCGTAGCGCGTGCGCGCGTGGTAGATGAGGTGGTTGTTGAGCAGCTGGATGTCGCCGGGCTCGAACGACATGTCGAGGGCGAGTTCGTCGGAGAGGTCGCCAAAGAGATCGAGCGCCTCCTCTTGCGCCCTGGTCAGGCGCGGCACTTCCGGAAATTCCTGCGCGAATCGGATGTAGGCGGGGGAGAAGAGACCGGTAAAGTGGCCATCGCGGAAACCGAAGATCGGCTTGGGATAGGCGCGCGCCTCGCCGGGCTGCTCGTCGCCCTGGCGGCTGTTGTGCCAGTCGGCGTAGAAGGCGTCGATCAGGTCCGGCCGACGGCGCATCACTTCGTTGTGAATCGCGGCGGCGCTGACGATGCGGCTCACGCCGCCCGATTTCGCCTTGCGCACGCACAGCAGGCCGACGATATCGCAACGGTCGGCGTGGAACGGCAGCTCGCGCGCGGTCTTGGAGCCGCGCAGCTTGGTGTTCTCGACTTCCCGGCCCTCATCCTCGACGATGCCGAGCAGCTCGCCGCGCCCGCCCTGCGACACCGCGGTGCCGAGGTGCGCGCCGATGCCCCAGTAAACCATGCGCAGATCGTCCGGCGAGTAGGCGAGTGGCAGGCCGCGCAGCAGAATCATGCCGCGCCCGGTTTCGAGCGCCTGCGCGATCTTCGTGAGCTCGGGCGCGAACGCCGGCAGCGGGAAATCTTCCCGCGTCACGTCCACCCAGTCGAGCCCGCGCTGTTTTACGCGCTTCAGGGCCGTGTCGATTTCATCGAGCTCGGCGGGCCGGAACGGCCGGATCCAGTCGGACCTGTGCTGGAGGTCCGCGCCCTTCCACGCGAAAGGCGCCTCGATCGGACGATGCTTGATGATTTGCATATCCTGCAGATCGCGAATACCCGGATGGAGAATACGCGGATGACGGGTGCCAGTTTACTGCACGGAATGCAGTTGCGATACGCGCAGCGAGGGCCTAGAGTTTGGTCCATCCATTGGAAGGGAGATCGACGGTGAAACGAGCCATTCAGGACGCAGCGGCAGTGCTACTTTCCATGGCGTGTGCGGCGGGGCCCGCTTGCGCGCAAGGGGATTACCCCAGCAAGCCGATACGGTTCATCGTGCCGTTCCCGCCGGGCGGCGGGACCGACATCGTTTCCCGTCTCGTCACGAACAAGATGACCGAAACGCTCGGCTGGAAGATCGTCCTTGATAACCGATCCGGTGCCGGCGGGAGCGTGGGAATGGAAGCGGCCGCCAATTCCACGCCCGACGGTTACACGCTCGTGATGGGCCAGACCAGCAACCTCGCGGTCAACCCTTCGCTTTATTCCAAGCTGCCGTATCAACCGTTGAGAGATTTTGCCCCGGTATCCCTGGTGAGCATGATTCCGATTACGGTGATGATCGCGGCCAAGGCGCCCTACCAGTCGATATCCGACCTGGTGAGCGCCGCCAAGGCGAAGCCAGGCCAGCTGACTTTCGCATCGACCGGCAACGGCACAATCGGGCACCTCACGGGCGAACTGCTTCAGCGCGCGGCCGGGGTCAAGTTCATCCACGTGCCGTACAAGGGCGCCTCCCAGGCGTTTCCCGATCTCCTCGGCGGCAGGCTGGATTTTTTCCTCGCGTCGCTGGAGAGCGCGATACCGCAGGTGAAGGCCGGCACGATACGCGCGCTCGCGGTGACTTCGGCGCAACGCGCGCCGGTGTTGCCCGATGTCCCGACTGTCGCGGAATCCGGCTACAAGGAGTTCGAGGCAAACACCTGGACCGGCGTGCTGGTGGCGGCGCGCACGCCGGCGCCCATCATCGCGCGGCTCAATGCCGAGATCACGCGCATCCTCGATTTGCCCGACATGCGCGAGCGGCTGGCGACGGGCGGGACCCCCGTTCAGACCGGGCCCAAGGCGTTCGCGTCGCTGCTCAAGTCCGATACCGCGAAATGGGCGCGGATCGTGAAAGAGGGCGGGGTGAAAGTGGAGTGACGTCCGGTTAGTCGGACGGAATCCCGGCCTGCTTCACGAGTTTCGCGTAGCGCATCAGCTCGGATTTGATCAACGCCGCGAACCGCTCCGGGCTATCGCCGATCGGTTCGAAGCCTTCGCGGGCGAGCGTTTCCCGAATGTCGGCGAGGGCCAGCACCTTCACCAGCTCGGCGTTCAGTTTCATGATCACTTCGCGCGGCGTGCCAGTTGGGGCGAGCACTCCACGCCAGTTCACCAGTTCGTAGCCCGGCACACCCGCTTCCGCGATGGTGGGAATTTCCGGCGTCAGCTGCGACCGTTTCGCGCCGCTGACTGCGACGGCCTTGAGCCGGCCCGCGCGCACATGCGGCATGGCGATGGCGAGATCCACGATCATGGAATCGACCTGGCCGCCGACCAGCTCGATCACCGCCGGACCGGTACCCTTGTAGGCGACGGCGACCAGATCGATTTTCGCCAGCGACTTGAGCAGCTCACCCGACAGCCCTGACATGCTGCTCGGGCCGGAAGTCGCGATGGTCAGGCGTCCTGGCTTCGCGCGCGCCAGCGCGAGAAACTGTTTGAGGTTGGTGGCGGGTACGGACGGATGCAGGGCCACTACGTTCGGTCCGGCGGCGACATTGGTCACCGGCGCGAAATCGCGCAGCGAATCGTAAGGAAGTTTCGGATTGAGTGCGGGCGCCACCGTGAGCGAACTCGCGGGCGCCATCACCAGCGTGTAGCCGTCGGGAGGGGACTTGGCGCAGATGTCGAGCCCGATGGTGCCGCCGGCGCCGGCGCGGTTCTCGATCACTACCGGCTGCCCCAGGCCCACAGCTAGCTTTTGCCCGACCAGGCGCGACACAAGATCGTTGGCGCCGCCCGGCGCGTAGGGAACGATCAGCCGCACCGGTTTTGCCGGGTACGCTTGCGCGTGCAACTGCTGCGCCATGAAAAAAAGCGCGCTGCAGAGCACGCACAAAGCTGCGACAAGCGACGATTGACGACAGGGATGTTTCATCTACGGCACAGGTTCGCGAGCGCCGCTATCGCCGCATTGAGCTCTCGTAATGCAGTCCAGGCGCCGTTCACAGTGGCGCGCACGGGATATAGCCGGGCGAGGCCCAACCCCTTGAGTTCTATTTACCGCTGGTGTTTTTCTTCTCGAGGATATAACTCAGCACCAACATCGATGGTGCCCAGAGTCCCACGAAGATTCCCAGCCGTTCCGCGTGGGCTTCTCTCAACACCGCTTTCAGCGCGGGATCGGTGATATTGCCGAGCACGGATCTTCCGATCTCAATTTCCGGACCTATAAACCACACCAGCCACGACAGCGGGATCGCAAGCAATCCAATCCAGTACAGGACTTGAGGCAACGTTTTCATGTCTGACTCCTCCTTGTGCAAAAAACACCAGGGACAGTGCCGTTCGCCTTTCTCACCCTGACGATTGGGGCCGGAAAGGATGCTTCACATCTTACGCCTTTGTCGCGGTCCGGCGCGGCAGGAAAGGCAATGACCCGAGATTCAGGTCACTACGCTCCACGGCTTCGCGCGGTTGAGCGCGTATTTCTTCACCGCCTTCTCGTCGAACCTGAATCCCAGTCCCGGCGTCTGGTGCAGCATCAGGTTGCCATCCCTGAACGCGAGCTGCTTGTCGATGAGGCGCCGGAAGTTGAGCACCTGGTCGTCGATGAAAAACTCGACGTAGCGCGCGTTGGGCGTCGCGGCGACCAGCGGCGCGTGCACGTCGTGAAACCAGTGCGGGCAGACGGTAACGCCGTAGGAGGCGGCGGTCGCGGCGATACGCCGCCATTCCGTGATGCCGCCGCACACGCAGGCGTCCGTCTGGAGGATTTCCGCGCCGCGCTTGTCGAGCAGTTCCTTATGGTACCAGCGGCCGTAGGCGATCTCGCCGGTGGCGACGACAACGGGGGTCAGTTCGGCGAGGCGCGCGTGCATGTCGATCTCGTCCGGGCTAAACGGCTCTTCGATCCAGTACGGGTCGTGGGGCTCGTAGCGCTTCAGGTAGCGCAGCGCGGTCGGCACGTCGCTCCACGCGTTGTTGGCGTCGAGCATCAGGTGGATGTCGGGCCCGATTGCCGCGCGCGCGGCGCGGATGCGGACTTCCTCTTCCTTCGGGGAGAGGCGGCCGACCTTCATCTTGACCGCCTTGAAGCCGGTCTTCACGTAGGTTGCCATCTCCTGCCCCAGCATCCTGGGGGTCTTGCCTTCAAGGTAGTAGCCGCCGCTGGCGTACGCCGGCACCTTGTCGGCTACGTTCGCACCCATGAAGAGATGCAGCGGCATCTTCGCGGCGCGCGCGTTGAGGTCCCACAGCGCGGTGTCGAGGATG
>Ga0137410_10002177_pt1 | contig 13364 bp, 10 predicted proteins | sample CZODoug1_16funga_FD_108878 | JGI IMG/M metagenome (GOLD analysis project Ga0137410, IMG submission 108878) | Vadose zone soil fungal communities from Angelo Coast Range Reserve, California, USA - CZODoug1_16fungal (Illumina Assembly) | ecosystem: Environmental > Terrestrial > Soil > Vadose zone... | reverse complement strand
CTCGGGCAGATGGTGAGTCGCCGGATGCTTGCGATCTTCGACGCGCAGTACGGCCGACGTCGGTCTCCAGGTGTTACTGACGTAAGATCCTGACCCGAGAAATGTGTTGTGGTACCAGTCCCAATTTGCCGGATACACTGAAGGTGTCAACGCAAAACCGGCAAAGTGAAAACCCATCCAGGCTCCGCCATGCTCCATGTACGCCTGAAACGCAGCTCGCTGTGGAGGTTCTTCAGGGCGCGTATCGAGAAAAACCACGACCTTATACTGAGCGAGAAAGTCTGCATTCAGATTGCTCCAATTGGACGTGGTGTCGTAACTGAAGTTGTATTTCGCGGCCATCGCCGGAAACCATACGTTGGTTTCATGCAAAAAACTGATGTGTGCCGCATCCTCCTTGCCGGTGAAGAACGCGATCACGCGAAACTTTCGTTGATTCCCGGTCCGCTTCCGCACGATGGCCCTCGCCGGCGCCCCCTCGTGCCCTCGCACCTTGAGCGGCAGCACGATCAGGTCGTAGTCGCCCGCCTGCACCGGGCGCAGGTCAAGCCCCTCCACAATGGGAATCCCGCGCCCCAAGAGAATCTGATGCGTCCGCGGCGCCGGCGCGCCGTATTGCTCGGCCGAGATGTAGTCCACGCCGACCAGTACGACTCCACCGTCCGCGAGCAGCTGCGCCGCGTCGGGGGCGACATAGGCGAAATCCTTATGGAACTCGGGTGAATCCATCCAGCCGCGCAGCGTGCTCCGGGTCCGGAACAGCACGCGCCTCGCGCCCTTCCAGTCGTGCCGGCTCAGCTCGGCCGCGTCGATCGCCTGAACGCTGTCGGGGATGTCGATCACGCGCGCGGCACCGATCAGCGGGTCGAGCGGCACCCGGTCGATCGGTGCACCATCGACAACGAAGTGCATCGGGGCGTCAATGTGGGTCCCGCTGTGCGCGCCCATCGAGTAGGCAGACAGCGTGAACTTGTCGCCCTTCCGCATGTCCTTGAGAAAATCGAACTTCATAGGCGCGTCGCCCGCGTACACCGGCGTCCGCGCCGGATCGAGCGTCGCCGTCACATCGATCCACCCCTCTGCGCCCAGCTCTCGCGGCACTGGTTCGCGGGGAGCACACCCCACGACGAGACAGAGCGACACGGTGAAACCCAAGCGGACGGTCATGTCGAAGAACTCCTTCATGAAGTGGCCCCAAATCCTATACCACGGCTGGATTCGAGGCTATTCTGCTCCATGACCCAGATCGCCTTCGCCGGCGTCGGCGTGGACTTCGGCGCGACGAGACTGTTCTCGGACGTCGCTTTCACGGTCGGACCCGGTGAGCGCTGGGGCATCGTGGGCCGTAACGGCACCGGGAAGACGACCCTGTTCCGGCTGCTGACGGGCGATCTCGAGCCCACGCGCGGGAGCATCACGCGCGCGCCCGGCCTCCGCGTATCGCTGCTCGAGCAGCACCGCGACTACGGCGCCGCCACGACGGTCTGGGAAGCCGCGGCCGGCGAGCTCGCCGAGCTCCTGGCGCTGGAACAGTCCCTGGTGGAACAGGCCGCGAATCTCGCCCACGACTCCTCGCCGCGAGCGCTGGCGCGGTACGGCGAAGACCTGGAGCGCTTCGAGCGCGAGGGTGGCTATGCCGTCACAGCGCGCATCGACGCCGTGCTGCACGGCCTCGAGTTCGATCCCGCCCAGGCTCGCGTCACGCCGCTCTCCGCGCTCAGCGGCGGCGAGCTCGGCCGACTCGGCCTGGCCCGCCAGCTCATGTCGACCGCCGACGTCCTGCTGCTGGACGAGCCGACGAATCACCTCGATCTCGAGACGACCCGCTGGCTCGAGCAATACTTGGCCGAGAGTGAGCGGACGGTCCTGCTCGTGAGTCATGACCGCGCTTTTATGTCCGCCACCGTGGATCACGTGCTGCACCTCGAAGGCGACACCGCCATGCCCTACGCGGCCGGCTACATCGATTTTGTGGCCCAGCGCGCCGAGCGCCGGCTGGCGCAACAGCGGGCGTTCGAGCAACAGCAACGGACCATCGCGCACGAGAAGGACTACATCGCGCGCAACATCGCGGGCCAGAACACCAAACAGGCCAAGGGCAGGCGCAAACGCCTCGAGCGGCTGCCGCGGCTCAGCCCGGTGATCGGGGCCGCAGGCACGATGGCGCTGCGATTCGAGGTGGCCGAACGGGGTGGCGATCAGGTGGTGACGGCAAAGAACGCGAGCGTGGCGGTCGGCGGCCGCACGCTGGTGGAGCGGTTCAGCGGGACACTGGAGCGAACCGGCGTGGTGGGGATCATCGGCCGCAACGGAGCGGGGAAATCCACCCTGCTCCGGGCGCTGCTGGGCGAGCACCCGATCCAGGGCGGTGAGCTCCGGCTCGGCGCGTCGATCACCAGCGGCTACTACCGGCAGGATCTGTCGCAGGTGCCGCTCGATCGCACGCTCTACGAAGCGATTTCCGCCCTGCGCCCCAAATGGGAGCGCGGTCAGATACAGGGGCACCTGGGCCGGTTCGGGTTTTCAGGCCAGGAGGTGCTGCGCCGTGCCGGCTCATTGTCGGGCGGCGAGCGCGCGCGTCTCGCGCTCGCGATCCTGATGTTGTCGGGCGCCAACCTCCTCATTCTGGACGAGCCGACGAATCATCTGGACGTCGAATCGATCGAGGCGCTCGAGGACGCGCTCGAGGAATACGACGGCGCGGTGATCCTCGTGAGCCACGACCGGGCGCTGCTGCGCGCGCTGACGACGCGGATCTGGATCCTGCACGAGCGGCACATCACCGAGTTCGCCGGCGGTTTCGCGGAGTGGGAGGAAGTGAGCACGGAGCGGGCGCACGCCGCCGCGGTCAGCGCCGCCGAGGAGCAGGCGTTGCGGCAGGTACACGAACGCCACCGGGTCGCGCGGTCCCCGACGAACGACCCCCACAAAGAACTGCGCCGGGCGCAGCGCGAGCTAGAGGAAGCGGAAGCGGCGGTGGCGGTGCTCGAAGCGCAGGTGGCGAAGGTGGTGGCGGCGCTCGAGGACCCGGCCCTTTACACGCGCCCCGACGGCGCAGCGATGGCCCACGAGCTCGGCGCACAGCTCGAGGCGCTGAAGCGCGAACTCGAGGCGGGACTCGAGCGGTGGACGCGGGCGACAGAGCGGGTCGAGACGCGAGCGCCGCGAGGAGGCTCAGTTTAGGCGCGTGTCCCGCCCTGGACACCGCGGCCCGCAGGGGTCTAATCTCCCGCATGCGCAACCGACTCCTTGCCGCACTGGCCGTCCTATTGCTGGCCCTCACCGCGAGCGCCGGCGCCGCCCAGACCCCCCCGACCCCCCCCGCCCTGCAGCTGCGATGGGAGCTGGTGGGAGACAGCAGCACAGGCGACTGGGGCGTCTCGCGAGCAGCCTTCACCCTCACCAACCGCGGCACCAAGCCGCTCCCCTCGACCGGATGGGTGATCTACTTCAACGCGCTCCACTCGGCGGTGCCCGGAAGCGTGGCGAGCGGGTTCATCATCGAGGACGTGATCGCCGACCTGCATCGCCTCGCGCCGGCAGCAGGGTTCGCCGGACTGGCCCCCGGTGCCAGCGTTCGCATCCCCTACCTCACCGACCTGCTCCTCAACGTCAGCTTCGTTCCGAAGGGCCCCTACATCGTCTTCGACGACGCGAAAGACGTGGGCGTCCGTTTGAACGATTACGTCGCCGTTCCCTTCGAACGGGCCCCACAGGACGCGGGGCGCTATCCCCGCGTGGTGAGCGCCGAGAAACAATTCGCGCTCGACTCCGCGACCCACGACATCCCGGCGAGCGAGCTGCCACCCGTCTTCCCAACGCCGGTCGAGGTGACGCAAGGAGCAGGAGCGCTGCGACTCACGGCGATGCCCACGGTCGAAGCGTCCGAGGCGCTTAAGAACGAGGCGGCGTTCGCCGCGGAGTACTTGCGTCCCTATTTCAGCAGCACCAGAAAGTCAGGCGTCCCGGCCCTGCGACTCGAGGTCGGCCCCGTCGGAGGTCAGACATCGCCTGAGGCGTACTCGCTCGTCGTCGATCCCGACCAGGGCGTACGTATCGTAGGCGTCTCGCCCGCCGGCGTCTTCTACGGTCTCCAGTCACTGCGGAACCTGCTGCCCGCGCCTCCTCCCCGCGCAGGTCTTGTCCTGCCGGCCCTCCGCGTCATAGACGCTCCCCGCTTCGGCTACCGCGGGTTCATGCTCGACGTAGCCCGGAATTTCCACTCGAAAGCCGCCGTGCTGCGCACACTCGACCTGCTGGCCCGGTACAAGCTCAATGTCTTCCACCTCCATCTCACGGAGGACGAGGGCTGGCGGATCGAGATGCCGAGCCTGCCCGAGCTCACCGCAGTGGGCGCACGACGCGGCCACCCGTTCGACTCGGGTCGAAATCTCCCGCCAGCGTTTGGCTCAGGCCCCGAAGTCGACCGGCCCTGGGGCAGCGGCTTCTATTCCCGCGCGGACTACGCCGAGATCCTGCGCTACGCGGCGGCGCGGCACATCGAGGTGATTCCCGAGCTCGAGATGCCGGGCCACGCGCGCGCCGCGATCGGGGCCCTGCGGGGCAACCAGCAGTACCGGCTCAACGACCCGGACGATCGCTCGGTGTACACATCGCCGCAGGGCTACCACGACAACGTGATGAACCCGGTGCTCGAGTCGACGTACCGGTTCATCGGGCGCGTGGTGAGCGATCTCGTCGCGATCCACCGCGAGGCGGGCGTGCCGCTGCGCCACATCCACATGGGAGGCGACGAGGTCCCGGCCGGTGTGTGGCAAGGGTCGCCGGCGGTGCAGGCGTACCTGAAGGCGCACGACCTTACCAGTGTCGATGACTTGTGGTTCGTCTTCTACGGCCGGGTGGCGCAGATCCTCAAGGCGCATGGCCTGCTGCCGTCGGGCTGGGAAGAGATCGCGGTGCGCAAGACCCAGCGCGACGGGCAACAGGCGAACATCCCCAATCCCGATTTCGCCGCGCGGGGCTGGCGCGCCTACGTCTGGAGCAACGTGCCGGGTAGGGGCGCCGAGGACCTCGCCTACCGCCTCGCGAATGGCGGGTACGACGTGGTGTTGAGTCCCGTGACCAATCTCTACTTCGATCTTGCGTGGAATCCGAACCCGGAGGAGACCGGGCTCGACTGGGGAGGCTACGTGGACCTCCAGAAGCCTTTCGAGTTCATCCCGTTCGATTACTACCGCAACGTCCCCGTCGAGCCCGCCGTGTTCGTCGGCAAGGACCGGCTCACCGACTACGGTCGGGCCCACGTCGTGGGGATTCAGGGCAACCTGTGGTCCGAGACGCTCGGAGCCGAGGGGCGGCTCGAGTACATGATGGTCCCGAAGGTGTTCGGGCTGGCCGAGCGGGCGTGGGCGCCCGACCCGGACTGGGCCAGGGAGCGCGACTCCGCCAAGTCCGAGTCCCTGTACCGCGAAGCCTGGTCGCGCTTCGTCAACGTGATTGGCCAGCGCGAGCTGCCCCGGCTCGATCGCGAGGTTCCGGGCATCAACTACCGCATCCCCACGCCGGGTCTCAAGGCCGATCGCGGCGTGGTGCGCTGCAGCGTGGAGCTGCCGGGGTTCACCCTGCGCTATACGACCGACGGCAGCGAGCCCACCGTGCGGAGCCCCGTGGTCCGCGGTCCGATCCTGTTCCGCGGGACCGTCCGCGTCGCGGCGTTCAGCACCACGGGCCGCAAGGGCCACACGGCGCGCCTGACGGGTCCCTAAGAGAATGACTCCGGTCTTGGGCGCCTCCAGGGTAGTCGTCGTCCTTCTTGGCAGCGCGTGCCTCGCCTGTGCGCAGCCGTCGCGGCCGACGGCCGGCGAGGCGACCGCGGGCATCGACTCGTTGAATGCACGTATCGTCCAAGCGTACCGGAGTCACGACCCGCAGGCGTATGCCGCGCTGTATACCGACACGGCTGTGTTCGAGTGGCCGGCGTTCAACACCGTTCGCGGGGCGACTGCGCTGGCGGCGATGGCGCGCGAGAACTGGGCGTCTTTGAGAGATATGGACCTCCGTCTGACCGTCGCGACGCGACGCGTCACGCCAGATCACGCCACCGAGTTCGGCGCCTTCGAGCAGTCCTGGCGCGACTCCGGCGGCGTGCGCATGACGGAGTTCGGCCGGTACGTCGCGTTCCTGTTGCGGCAGCAGGACGGCAGCTGGCGGATGGACCGGTTCTTCGGGTTCGAGGACTCGACCCGGCGGCGGTCACCTCGGCCTTGAGCGCGCAGTATCTTGGTTGACATGACCGACCGACGATACAACGACAAGGAGATGGCGGCGATCTTCCGCGCCGCGACGGAAGGGTCGCAACGCCCTCAGCGGGACGTGCCCAACGAGGAAGGCTTGACGCTCACCGAGCTGCAAGCCATCGGCCGTGAGGTCGGGATCTCGCCGGCCGCGGTGGCGCAGGCCGCCCAAGCCCTCGATATCCGCCAAGGGGCTGCATCGCAGACGATCTTTGGACTTCCGATCGGTGTGGCGCGCACGGTGAACCTCAATCGCCGGCTCACCGATCACGAGTGGGAGCAGCTGGTCGTCCAGTTGCGCGAGGTCTTCAACGCTCAAGGCACCACGCGCTCGAACGGGTCATTCCGGCAGTGGACCAACGGGAACTTGCAGGTGCTGCTCGAGCCGACCGAAACGGGCCACCGGCTTCGTTTCCGGACGGTGCACGGCGCGGCTCGCGCGTCCATTGGCGCCGGGTTGGCGGCCCTTGGTGTGACGGCGACGGTCGCTATTGCGACCACAGTCAGTGGCCACGTGGGCGACGCGATGTCAGGAATCGTGTTTCTCCTCGCGGCGGGTGTGGGAATGATTCTGAACGGCGCGATTCGGCTACCGGGCTGGGCGCGGCTCCGCGGCCGGCAGATGGACGCTCTGGCAGCGCAAATGGCGAGCCGTCCGAAAGCGCCGGCGGGAGGTGAGTCTTCTTGATGTCTTGGAGCGTAACCTCGTCTTGCCGCGCAGCTGAGTGACGTCGTGTCGGGTCGCTCGTCGGTCCGTATGATGGTTCTCGTTGCCATAGCCTATGTCGCCATTGGCGTCGTTTTCGCTGCGCTCGCCCGGTCGGCGGGCGGCGAGCAGGTGCGCCTGTGGCGACTGGCAGCGTGGGTGGCCAGTGCCGCCGTGGCCGCGGCGCAGATTGGGTACGAGCACTATCGACTCGGGAGCTCGCCCCGTCCAACGGCGCTGCATGCGGCCGGGGCGGTCGCGCTTGGGGCGTTCGGTCTCGCGCTTGCCGCGAACATTCACTGGCTACTCGCCGCCGCACGCGGCCAACGTGCGCTGCTCCTCGCATTGGTCGCCTGGCCGGCGATCACGGCTGTTCCGGCGTTTCTTGGGGCACTGGCCGTCGCAGCCGTGCTTAATCGCTTGTCGAGATGAATCCTTTCACTGCGAGGGCTCTCATGAGGGTATTGTCGCTCCGCATCTCGTTGGTCGGGTCGCTGCTTGCGCTGCTGTGCTCATCGGCGCTGGTCGGCCAGACGCCGGTCGATACCGCGGCCACCGTCGCCGCCGCCGAGCAAGCCGCGCAAGCCTGGCTCGCCATCGTAGACAAGGGCGACATCGCCAAGAGCTGGGACGAGGGCGCCGTCGCCTTTCAGCTCGCGGTGACTCAGGAAAAGTGGGAGCAGGCGGTGAAGAGTGCGCGAGGGCCGTTTGAGCCGTTCGGGGCACGGCGCCGCATCATGGCCCGCTACACGACAGAACCGCCCAATGCGCCACCGGGCAAATACGTGCTGCTGCAGTACAACACGACCGTCTCCCGTGGTCGGCACGTGGTGGAGACCGTGGTCCCGGTGCTCGACGGGAAGCGGGGGTGGCGCGTTTCGGGTTATTGGGTGCGATTGGAGCAGTAGGGCGGCCCATGCAGCGTGGCGCGCCCGCGCCACACCCGCGCCGCCTTTCCTGTCGCATCCTCGCCCCCTCCTGCCGCAAAAACGCCCTAGCGGACCGGCGGAATTCGGCAGAGAATTGTTGCATGCGCGAACGTACCGTCCTCCTCGCCCTCTTGCTCTGCGCCACCGCGCCGGCGGCCACGCAGCAGCAGGTCGATACCGCGCTGACCATCCAAGGATTCCTCCAGCGCGACAACGAATTCGGCCAATGGACGATCGTCGTGCCGCTGCCGCTCCGGGTACTGGGCCAGCAGACCTATGTCGTGCCCGTGGTCGGTAAGCCGGAGCGCTGGAGTCGCTACCTCAATCGGTACATCGAGGCCAAAGGGACGGTCACGCGTCTCCCCGAGCGCGGCAATCCCAGCATCGGTATGGAAGTGAAAGACGCGAAAGAGCTCGACCCGCCGGGAACGGCTCGCGCCGCCGTGGACAAAGGCATGACGCTCCACGCCGACGTCACACTCTCCGTGATCCCCGATCGCTTCAGCTGGAAAGACGCGAACGGAGACCCCACGGGCGTGAATCCGGTGTTCGTGTACTCGATCCTCAACCGGCGGGCCGCGCCGATCTACTTCCTGCTCCCGACCAACCGCTTCCTGTGCGTCACCGTCAAGACGAGCGACGGGGTCAGGGTGTGGGACACCACGACCATGGTTCCGAGTCCGGATGCCCGACGCTTCACCATGCAGCGCGCCGGGCGGTTCCGCGACGCCATCCACTTCCCCGAGGATGCCGCGGCCCGGCCGGGACACTACTTCGCGCACGTGGGCGTGTGCGACGTGGACGACTACGACATCACCGCGGAGTTCGACGTGCGCTAACGCCTTGACAACGGCTTGAGAGCGGCGCGCGAACATCGGGTCATGCACCCCTCCGCGACGCCGGCCGCTGTGCTCTTCGCCTACGCCTTCCTGTCCAACATCGCGCTCGCCATCGTGCCGCACGAGCCCGCCATCATCTGGTACGGGCCCCGGCTCGGCGTCTGGACCACAACGCTCATCGCCACAGCGGGCACGCTGCTCGCCGCCGTGGTGGACCACCGGTTGCTCGCGCCGCTGATCGGACGGCTGGCGCAACGACGCTTAGAGTCGTCCCCCCTCTCCGCAACGCGGAGAGGGGCACCGGGGGTGAGGACCTGGCCCGAGCGGCTGTTCCGTCGCCATCCCGTCGCGACCATCGCGCTGTCGGGTTTGACGCCGCTGCCGTTTTTTCCATTCAAAGCCCTCGCGTTTGCGACCGGTTGTCCCGCGGGGAAATACACCCTCGCCGTCGCGGCGCGCTGCGTTCCGCGCTACGCGCTGCTCGCCTGGCTCGGCGCCGCCGTGCGCGTCCCGCTGTGGATCATGGTCGTGCTGTTCGCGCTCCTGATGATCCCCTCGCTCAGGTTGGTCTGGTGGCCGCGCGCCGCGAGCTGACGTTCCTGCTTGCCGAGCCCGAGCGGCGGCTGCTCCGCGCCATTGCCGCGCGGTTGCCGCCGTGGGTGACCTCCGACGGCCTGACCGCCCTCGGCATGGTGGGGGCGGTCGGCGCGGGAGTCGCATACGCGCTCTCCACGTTGAGCGCCGCGTGGCTCTGGGCGGCGAGCGCCCTGTTGGTGGTGAACTGGTTCGGGGACAGTCTCGACGGCACGCTCGCGCGGGTGCGCCGCGTGGAGCGGCCGCGCTACGGCTACTACCTGGATCACATGGTCGATGCGTTCTCGACGGCGGCGATCGGCGCGGGCATCGGGCTCTCGCCCTATGTGAATCTCGGCGTGGCGCTGGCGGGCGTGATCGCCTACCTCATCCTGTCGATCAACATCTACCTCGAGTCGCAGGCGTTCGGCGTGTTCCGATTGGGGTACAGCCGGATCGGCCCGACCGAAGCTCGTATCGTGCTGATCGCCGCCAACGCCGCGCTGGCGCTGAGCAGGCCGAGCGCGGCCGCCGTGCCGATCGCTACCGGCGCGTTGACCGCGCTCGTCTTCGGGATGCTGCTCATGGTGGCGGTGCGGATCGGTCGCAACTTGTCCCAGCTGGCGCGACTCGAGCCGCCCCCGCCGCCGCCCCCACCCCTGCCCCTGCCCCCGTCACCCTACCGCCGCACCGCGTTCACCGCGGCCAATGCGTCCACGTATCCGGCTCCTACCTCCCACAGCGCATAGCCCGGAAGTGGGCGCGCCGTCTGTATGAGGACCGACGCGATCCGATCGGGCGTCAGGTTCCCGCCCGCCGCTTCCTGCATGAGTGCCACCACCCCAACCACGTGGGGTGTCGCCATCGACGTGCCGGACGCGCACGTGTAGTACGGCGCGTTCGCCACGCTGATGGCGCAGGTGCTCGTGAGGTTCAGGTCATGGTTGGCGTCGAGCACGTTCAACACCGTGCCGGTCGAAGCGCGGGTGGACACGATGTGCACGCCCGGCGCGGTGATATCGGGGTGGTACAACGGATCACCCGGGATGCCGCGCGAGGAGAAATCGGCCAGCACCGGGTCGCGGCCCTGCGGTGTCTGGTCGGCGCAGTGGATCGCCGAGTTGGTCGGGTCGGGCAAGCTCTTGCAGCCGGCCGCTACGCCGATCACCCAGGGCGCCACGCTGTAGGGATTGAGCGTGTTTTCGCCGGGACCGTCGTTGCCGGCTGCAAACACGACCGTAATCCCCTTGCTGCTCACTTTCTTGCTCGCCTTGTTGATCGGATCCTTGGGGTCGAACGGGCCGCTCGTGCCCCAGGAGTTGTTCACGACCTTGATGTTGTAGGCCGTCCGATGGTCGAGGATGTAATCGAAGCCCGCGAGCGCCCAGAAGATGAACAGGACGTCGCCCGTCCCGATGCCGATGAGGTTCGCGCCCGGCGCGACTCCGGTGTAGTAGCCACCCGACGCCGCTCCCAGCCCCGCCGTGATTCCCGCGACGTGCGTGCCGTGACCAACCGAGGTCTCGCTGTTGGGCAGATTCTCGACGAACAGATTCGCCGCCTTCGCGGGATTCTTGAGCGAGCCCTTGAAGGTGAACAGATCGTTCAAGTTGGCGAGGACTTTGATGTTCTGGACCGTCTTGGTGGGATAGACGAGGTCGGGGTTGTACAGCCCGTCGATCCCCGAGTCGAGAATCGCAATCCCGATACCCTTTCCTGTGATCCCCAACTGAGTGCGCACCGCGTCGGCTCCGATGGTCGCGACGCTCTCGTGCAGCATGGCGGAGTAGCGGAGCTGCTTGTTCGCGTACACGCCTTGCACGGCCGGGAGCGCGCTGATCGCGGTGATCTCGGCCGGCGTGGCGAAGGCGGCCACGAGGTCCAGGTTGTTGAACTGGATCACCCCGGACCCGACATTCTGGATCGCCGCGCTCATCGCATCTGACGTCGTCGCGGCTTCGTCGTAATTGACGATTACCACCAGGCGGTCGCCCGGCAGGGCGCTCGCGAGCGCCGCCCGGAGCGCCGGATCGACCGTGCGTTGCGGTGCCGCGGCGTCGTGCTGTGTGTCGCACGCCGCGCCGGCGACCATTGCGGCAGCGAGTAGCCAACGTTTCATTGGAATCCCCCTCGAGTGATGGACCCCACCGGAAACTGCTGCAGGCCGGTTGTGGCGGAGCCGCAAGAGAGGTGCCGCGCGCTGCGGCGCTGTAGTGACAGGCCCACTGTGGCGAGGACGCAACTAGGTGACTGGAACTGGCGCCACACTTGATCGCGGTTGCGCGGGAGGGTCGCGCCGCGACGTGGCTACACCAGCGTGAGCGATGCCGCTATCCGACGCTCACCAGGCGACGGCGTAATTGGAAAAGTGATCGACCCGCCCCCTGACCTGCTTCGCCAACAGGTTGTCGATCGATAGGAGGTACGAGAGGATACCGAGCCCGTCGCCGACGTAGGCGATCCGCTTCGGCAGCAATCGGCCGAGCAGGCTGCAGTTCGCGTAGCTCATGGTGAGAGAGGCGGACCGCTCGAACCTCAGCCCTTCCGGCTGGAAGTGAACGGCGTTGACCCCGCGGCCGGTCACGAGCGCACCGGTGATCGCCACCGGGGAGGACAGCGCTCCGGCCGGCACCGTCAGTGTGTGCGGCCCGACGCGAATCGTGCCACCCGCGGAACCGATCATCTGTGTCGTCGTGGCGTACGAGAGGTTGGAGCATTGGAGCAGCCCCGTGACCCCGAGGAGGTCCCCGATGAGCGATGCCCGAAGGGCGGCGGGCGGGCCTGACTCCGGGGGGCTCATCAGGGTCCGGTCGGTACACCCGGCCACGACCAGCGCGATCACCAGGCATTGAACGGCCTTCATGACGTCACCTTTCTCTCTTGAGAGCGCGGGGCAATAAGGATGTCCGGCGTAGCCTGTGACACTCCCGTGGTCTTCGTAGCCAGTAGGTCTGGAATCGCCAGCAACGCGTCCAGTTTCTCGGTCTCGACCTTGGCGCGCAGCCGTTCGAACGTGGCCCGCGCCGACAGCGCGATCTGTTTTGCCGCCGCGACGTCGCCGAGCAGGGCTAACAGGTGGGCGAGATCGCGCTGGGCGCTGGCGACGAGCATCGGGCGCTCGTGATCGGTCGCGCGCTCGATCACCTGGCGCAGCATCGCTTCCGCCTCCGGCGCCTTCCCTGCGATGCCGAGGGCCACGGCGAGAATGCGCAGGTCCTCGGTCTCGAGCACCGCGTCCTTCAGCTCACGGTGCGCGGCCAGGGCCCGCTTCGCGTCGCGGATGGCCGACTCTGGCTCACCCCGGGCAACCCGGATTTCGGCGAGTCCCGCGAGGGCCTGGGCCTGGAGCGCCCGGTCGCCCAGTCGCTCGGCCTCGCGCAACGCCGCATCGGCGGCCCGCAGCGCGCGGTCCAGCTGCCCCTGCTCGCGGTATGTGATCCCGAGATTGTGCTGCGACTCGACGACGCCGCGGTTGTAGCTGGCCTTTTCGTACGCGGTGATCGCGCGGCTGTACGCCCCGACCGCCCGGTTGTAGTCCCCCTGCATGTTGGCAATGATGCCGAGGTTGTTGGCACAGCGGCCGACCGTGGCCATATCGTTGTCCTGCATCGCCCGTTCCTGCGCCCGCGTGAAGAAGTACGTCGCCTCACCGATCCCGCCCCGCTCCAGCGCGATCGCGCCGGAGACGTTGAGGGCCCGCACTTCGATCGTACGATCGCCCAGCATGCGCGCCCGCAACTGCGCGACCATGGCCCACTGCTGACCGAGGTCCAGTCGACCCAGTCGGGCGTGCGCGATCCCACAGAGCAGCGTCAGCATGGGCGACTGCTCGAGCTCATCGGGCGAGCGCTTGCTCAGATAGGCGAGTAGCTCCGCGTAGAGGCCGGCATCGGCCAGGGCTTGCGCCGCATTGAGCGGCGCGAGTGATCCGCGCAACTCGGCCGCGAAATCGTCGTCCCAGTTCCGGTTGGCCAACTCACGAATTTCGCCTTCGGCGCCGAGGCGCGTGAAGATTGCCTTGGCGCGCCGCGCGGCGGCCTGGGCTTCGGAGATCCGCCCGCTG
>Ga0137410_10002175_pt1 | contig 13375 bp, 18 predicted proteins | sample CZODoug1_16funga_FD_108878 | JGI IMG/M metagenome (GOLD analysis project Ga0137410, IMG submission 108878) | Vadose zone soil fungal communities from Angelo Coast Range Reserve, California, USA - CZODoug1_16fungal (Illumina Assembly) | ecosystem: Environmental > Terrestrial > Soil > Vadose zone... | reverse complement strand
CAATTTCCGAGCGTGCTGGCGGCGGCCGCGACCGGCGACGCCGCGCAGTTCGTTCGCGCCCTCCACGACTCGGGTTACTCGCACGACTACGGCCCGGCTCACGTGCCCGGCATGCAGCACTTGCAGCAGCAGCTCGGGCCGCAGTTCGCCGGCTTCCCCTCGGCCGCGCTCACCTCGGGCATGGCGCTCGGGCTCGCCAGCGAGGTCGCGGTGGGCGTTGTCGTCGCCATCATCGCGTCAGTCGCGCTCGACCACTGGCAAAAGCACAAGCGAGGGCCTCGGCGGCGCTATGCCTACGGTCACTAATCCACTTGAGCCGGGCGTCTACCGGATCGACTTGCCCTGTCCGCTCGCGCCGGCGTTCGGCAACTGGCGACGGGCGCAGCGCGGCAAGGTGCACGTCATCGAGCTGGAGAATGGCCCGGGCGGCACCGCTCGCGTTTCGTTCGTGGTGTTCGCCAAGCCCGGCGCATTCCCTTTCGGCAAGCTCGGCAAGCCCCAGCGGGGCGCCGTCGTCGGCGCACTGCCGGACTGGCCCGACGTCGTCGCGTTCGTACTCAAGCCGCTAGTGCCCGTCGAGGAGGCCTTAGCGGCGAAACGCTGGGCTGACTTTTTCGTGGCGCATGCGCAGCCCGAATTTGCAGAGCTGCGCGAGGCCGTCGCGGTCGTGCGCGCAAACATGGCCGTCATTCGTTCGCAGCTCGAAGCGGTCAAGTCCGGCACCGCCAGTAACCCCGGCGCCGTGCTCAACAACGCCGGCGCCATCGCCAAGCAGTCAATCGAGCTGCTCTTGCACAAGGCAGGCGCCATCCCGTTCGCTTTCCCCCGAGCGCTCGTGAACGAGACGATCGAAAAGCTGCAAGCGTTCGCGGACGAGGTCGGCGCGGCGCCGGGCAAGGCGCTTCACGCCATCAGCAACTTCGCCGGCGACGCCGCCGGCGTCGTGGTGCCCGCCGAAATCGGACTGGGCGGCGTCGCGCTGTTCTTGGCCGGCGCGTACCTCCGTTACACGGAGCACAAGCCATCGCCGCTCTCTAACGGTCTCATGCTCGCCGGCGGGGCCGTTGCAGTCGTCGCCGGCGGCACGCTCTCGCTCAACCTCGCAAACCTCTTCGAACGCATTTTCCCCTTCCACCCCGAGCCAAAACCATGACCGAAAAACTCTGTATCGCTTGCGACGAGCCGGCCACCGGCACAATTCAGGAGACCGGCAGCCCTCACGTGCACGCCTACTGCATGGCCCACGGCGAAATGCAGAAGCGCTCGCTTGACAGCGTGCTGAAGGCCTACACGTTCACCAGCATCGTCGCGACCGAGCCGAACGAAGGCCAGCTACTGGCCCAGAGCTACGGCCAGCTCGAAACCGTGCACACCGAGAACGTCGGCCTACGGAAGGCCGTCGCGCAGCTGCGTATCGACTGGAACATTTGCGATCAGGAGCGCCAGGCGCACAAGGTCGCGCTCGGCCGCGCCGAGGAGAGCCGGGACGAGTGGAAGAGGCTGTATTCGGTCGTGACTGAACAGCTGGCCTCAGCCAACGAGCTGCTTGACTCGCTTGGGGTCGAGCGCCCCGGCGTGGCTAACGAGCGCGTCGAGGGTAGCGAGGTCGAGCCGCTGCCCGGCGTGAACGCTGGTTCCGACACGAACCGCCCACCGGCGAAACCCGAGCACAGCTAGCCGCCTGCAAAAAGCCAAGTCTTCCGTCACCCACTCATGATCGATTATCTCGTCCCGAAAGAGGGAGCGCACCATCGCCCCCTCATGTTTAAAGTCGGCGGCTTCGCCGGCGCTCTCGTGCACGCGCTGAACAACGGCGCGCGACGCGGCGAAGCAGCCGAAGCCGCCGGCGTGGATGCTTTCGAGCTTGCCGCCGCTCGGCGCTCTGTCCTGCACCGTGACGGCGCCGCTCACGAGGTTCACGATGGGGCGGCCGCTGCTTTGCATGACGGTGCTCCGGAGCAGGCAGGGCACCACGACCAAGCAGGGCTCGGCGCGGGCCTGCGAGATGGCAGCGCGGAGCGCGTCAGTGGACGCGCTGACGTCGTCGTCGCACGACAGCCACACGTCGGCATCGCTGGCCATAAACTCGCGAGCGGCCAAGCTGCGTGCCTTGCCGATGACGGTGGCGCCGGCGTTGACGTTCAGCTGAATTTCTTCGAGGGGCACCAGCCGAGCAATGGTGAGCGCGGCCGGGATACCGGGGTGGTCGTCGCTCTTGGGGTCGAGGCTGCTCGCCTGCCTCATCAGCTCTTGGGTGGCTTGCATGTAGCCGAGCCTCTTGCTCGCGGCATAGAGCATTGTGGAGACAAACAGTTTGGCCATGGAGGTGGAGTCTGATGGCGGGCTTTCTACAAATCAACGACAACAACCCCGGTGACACCGTTGGCCTGCTGCGCGCCGATAGGTCGGTCGAATACCTGAGCGTTGCGACTGCCGCCGCCGGCGGCGTGTCGAGCTGGAACTCGCGCACGGGCGACGTGTTACCCCAAACGGGCGACTACGCTGCCGGCCAAGTCGGCAACGACTCGCTGGCGCCGGGCACTAGCGTCGCGGCCGCGCTGACGAACGTCCGCGACATTCCCTCCATTGACCTGGCGACCACCGGCAACGTCGCTCTCACCGGGACGCCCGCGAACCTCGACGCGGGATTTGCTCCCGTCTCGGGCGTGTCGACCATCTTCGTTTGGCTGCAGACCGATCCGAAGGAAAACGGCGTCTACCTGTACAACTCAGCCGGCGCCTGGACGCGTGCGCCCAACTGGACGACCGGCGCCGCGTTCCGACCGGGCCAGCCGTTTCAAATCGCCAACGGCACTCTTTACGGCGGCCGCACCGCGTACCTGAAGAACGCAGCGCAGCCCACGCTCGGCGTCACCAGCATCATTTTTAACGTCGACTTGCAAATCATCGCGCCTACGCAGCTCGGGCAGTCGCTCTTCTACGACCCCGCCACGAACCAGCTCAACCCCTACGGCATCAAGAGCGCACTACTCGCCGACGCTGACGCCACGGTCGGCGTCGGCGCCTCTGAGTACATCCTCCAGACGCAGCTCACCGCGAACCGCACGGTCACGCTGGACAACGCCGGCGCTATCACCCCGTGGACTATCACCTTCAGCTTGCGCGTCGTGCTGGCCTTCACGCTGCAAATCAATAACGACCTAGGAGCGCTGTTCACGTTCCCAGCCGGGCGCAAGTGGTACGGGGCGTTTCAATTCTCCGCCAGCCGATTCGGCGGACCGACGGGCTTGCAGGAAGGCGTCTAGTGCGGCCGCCAAGTTTCGCGCCGGTGCCGATGTACGGGGCGGGGGTCTCGCCGCTCACGCTCCCGAACGCTGCCTTTCTGCAGAGCTGGCACGCCTCCAGTTTGGGCCTAACGATGGGCAGCGGGCTGGTGCAAACGGTGCCGACCGATCCAGGCATGTCGTGGGACGCCGAGGTGACACAAAACCTCGCGCCGCGCGTCGACATTACCTTGGGCGGCCTGCGCGGCGTCGCCACCTATGGCATCACGCTCGATGGCGGCCTCAGCTATTTCCAAACCGGAACGACGGCAACGCTGGTGCCGGTGCCGCTGATGGGTCGGACGCTGATCATGACCCCGGGTCTCTACACCATCGGTACCCAGTACAATTGCGTGTGCAAGACGGTCTCGAACCAGACGCCCAAGACGCGCACGCTTAACGGCGCTGTCACCGATTCGAGCAAACCCCGGGTAATTGCGCGCCTCAAAAACGGGTACCCGGGGCTCGTTGGCGGCGCGGGCACCACTGGCGGGCTTATCGACTTGACGAGCGCTTGGGCGGCGGACCTCGTCGGCGCGGGCGGCTTCACTGCAGCGAGCTTCGCCTATTTTTGGGTAGGCGCGACGGCGGCGCCTGTGCCTTCCGGCATCCAGTGTTTTTGGTCAATCGGCAACACCGGCGCCATTGACCCAGACCCCGCTTACTACCTCGGAGTGCGAAACGGCTCGGGCGTTTTCCGCGCGAACCGCATCAACGACGCCAACACCCAATCGACGCGCGAATCGGTCGCGACGGCCACGGCGAGCATCGCTCTCTACACCTTCCTTCTGGACAGCAACAATGTGACGGTGCGCGTGAACGGCACCACCATCGTCAACGCGCTCAGCCTTGGCAGCGGCGCCACAACGTGCGACGCGATGGCGTTCGGCTGCTTGCTCCGCAGCGGCTTGCAGACGAACGCGATGGCATTCACGTTCATGGAAGCAGCCACCTACAGCACGGGCAGCGCCGCAAATTGGACGGCCGGCAACCTCGGCGACGTGGAAGGCTACTTTCTCGGAAAGTACGCGCTGCCATGAGGTTCGCGCAGCAAGGCTCGGGCCTGTACACGCCGGCGCCGCCAGTGATCGGACAACTGATCTATGATTCCGGCGCGAGCAACACTTGGGGCCCGAACGCCGGACAGACGGGCGTCACGAGCGGCGCTCTCTATTGGGACACAGACGCGACGCCCGGCGGCTCCGGCATCACCTCCACCTTTTGGCACAACCTGCACGGGACCGGCGTGCACATCTCGCACGGGCCAGGCCGCAGCCTCGCCGGCGGTCTGATCGGACAACCCGGCTATGAAGCGCTGGCGCTGATGACCATCGCTTGTGGGTCCAGCCTTTACACCGACTGGCAGATCGGAGACCCCAAATACAACGCGGTGAAGGCCGCCACGCGGGCAGCGCTGACGCTACTGCCGGCCGCGTTCCCGCAGGTCACGAGCTGGCAAATTCGGCAGGTACGCAACCAAGGCAGCTCGGATATGCGCGTGAACAATCTGGCCTACCAACAGGGGTGGGCGGCCGGCCAAGCGAGCTGGACGACGGCCTTGCAAAACGACATTTTTTCCGTCTGGTCGGGCGTACCCCACACGTGGAAGCCGGACCTATTGATCCAACAGTGCACCGACATCACCGGCGCGTTTTTCGTGAGCCAGGGCGTCATCCCGCAGCAGTACATTTACACCGATACCAACCACGTCGTTAACTGCGACCCGAGCCAGGGCGTGGGGTACGAGGCCGATTTCGTCCACTACACCACGCCCGGCAATATCACCGTTGGCGGGCTCGTTTCAGCGCGAACCGTCTTCCTCGACTCGATAGGGCAGTAGGTCGCGCCGCTGCACCTCGGCGCACTCAGGGCACGACGGATAGCAGCTCGCGCAGTAGGGCGCGCCGCAGGCCGAGCACGTAGCCGTGTGGTCCTTGCAGAGCACGTCCCGGAATTGTTGCCACGATTTCGATAGTCGCTCGTTCATGGGGGGGGCTTCGTTGTCCGGAAAGCTTGATTCCGGACGGTGGGGGGGTCGAGCGCCGGCCGCCTGGGAAAAAACCGGCCGGCGCTCGACCCCGTTTTGGGGACTACTTTCCGGACGGCCTAGACGTACTCGCCCCACATGAGCGCCTGAGCGAGGGGCTGCGGCTGGTCGAAACGCAGCCGCACTTGCTGGCCCGGGTAGACGGCGCTCCAAGAGCCCCAGCCGGGCGGCTCCTTGCCCTCCTGAAGGGCTTTGGCGACGGCGGCGAAGCTGTCGGCCAAGGTGAACCACCGCGCCGGCACGGGCGCGAAATCGACCACTAGCTCCAAGTGCGAGGCAATGAGCATCATTTCCAGTTGTGCTGTTCCTACATCCCACAGCAAGAGGCCGCGCGGCTTGAAAAGCCGTTGCGTATTGGCTTGCAGCAACCTGTGCTCGTAGCCGCTCTCCGTAGGGGCTGCGAATTTGAAGGGCAAAAGCCCTTGCCTAGTGGGTTGGTCGTCGTAGTTTTCCGGTATAATTTCGTTCATTTTTCCTCACTTTCATCACGCCGAAGCTCGAAAGCGGCCGCGCGCACCGCTTCCGGGCCAAAAAGGCTCTCAACCACGCTGCGCTCCCACGAACCAGGCCGCCGCACGCCGTCAACCACGCTAGAAACCAGGTATTTTACTACCTGCTCGTGGTCGTAGCCCATGCCGGCGCCGAGCGCCGTCAGCACGAGCTGCGTTTGGACGGCCGCGCGCCGTTCGTTTTTTCTCATGGGCACTTGCAATCCTCCCCCATATGGGCCTCTGATGTTTTGCAGCAGTTTTCGCACACGTTGACGTCATCGCCGTTGGGGTGAAACGTGAAATCAACGCCGTCGCCCGTCGCCACGACCATGACGGCGTGCCGCATTTCTCCCAGCACGGCCAGGGCTTGATTGTAGGCCTCGTGTCGTTCTGACTGGTCTGTCAGCTCGGCGGCGCGCTCGAATCCCGCCGCCATTTGCTGCGACGCTGCGGCCAATTGTCCCAGGATTTCCCTCGTGTTATTCTCATTTTGCATCTTCGATTCTCTCCAGTTTCGGGGTTTGCACCTTGCGGCCGTCGGGCGTACCTGCCCGGCGGCCGTAAGCTATTTTCCGGCGTCCACCGGGTCGGGAATGAGGCGCACGGGCGTTGACGCGGCCAACCCCTCGTTTCTCATTCCCAGCAAAAACACGTAGTTATTGAGGGCTCGCCTCGCGAATTCCGCGAAATTGAGCCCTTCCGACTCGGCCGCGGCATCCCAGCGCGCCCAGTCCTGATCAACTGCCTCCACAAGCCGGCGTTTCTTGCGCTTCTGTTTTCGCTTGATTCTCGCCGTCGAAAGTGTGGGCCCGGTTTTTTTGCGCGTGAGCATATCCACGAGGATATGCACCGCCCGTGCCGGCAAGTCGAGCGGCCGTTATTTCTGGGCCGAAATGGCGTCGTGAACCGTCGACTTGGGGACTTTGAGCGCCACGCTGATCGCTCGCACGGAGCGGCCCTCGGCTCGCAGCTCGAGAATGCGGGCGCGCAGCGCCCCCGGGTTTTTTGGCGGCCGCCCCCAGCTCTTGCCCGAGGCCAAGCGCCGCTCGCGAGCCGCCGCTAGCCGGTCGGCCTGCTGCTGCATTTCCCAGCGCGCAGCCCAAGCCAGCATCGCCAAAAGTAGATCACCCGTCACCGGATCGCCGAAATCGAACCCCTCGACGGCGCTCAGCAGCTCGCGCATCCCGGCGCGGCGCCACGATTCCACGAGGCGGAACGTGTCCCCGATGCCCATGCGGCTCAGCCGGTCGAGCTTCCAGACGTAGACCCGGCCGACCTCCCCCCGAAAAATAGCCGCGCTGAGCTCATCGAGCGCGGGGCGCTTCCAGCTCTTGCCCGAGCCCGTGTCTACGAACCACGTCAGCTCGGCGTCACCGCGCGCCGCGGCGGCGCGCTCGACCTCGGCCCGCTGGTTCTCGGCGTCCTGCGGCGTCGTTGACACTCGCCGGTAGGCGGCAGACTTGGCCCGCGGTCGCTGCACGGCCCCCCTATAGCGCTTTCTCGGGGCCGAAGGACCCGGCGTGGCCCCCTTGGGGCGCAAACGCGAACCAGGGGCCCGCCAGGGCCCGCGTTGGGTGCCCGCTAGGGCACGTCGACACCTCCGGGAGCGCCGTTGCAGGCAGAAGAGACGAAGCAGATCAGAAGGGAATTTAAGCTGCTTTCTCTCTGCTAGGCCAAAATGGCTTAGCCCCTAGGACACTTTCGGAGCCGGTGTTGCCCTGGCAACGCGCTTTGTTGCCGCCGGCAACGCGGCCAGGGCCGTCCGCGCGTACCTGTACGCTATCGGCCTCGCGGCCGTTGACGTACGGCCTACACTTGCCTACATGTGGGCGCGTTCACTAGACGCACCTCCGCCCCCCGATTTGAACGCTGAGGAGGCTGCCCCAGGCCGCTACGGGGCCGGCCCGTAACGCCTGTGCAGCTCCCTGTCGATCTGTTCCGCGGACATTCCCTGGCAGCGTGAGCGCGCCACGCGCCGGGCCTCTCGTTTGGCCTTTATTTCCTCACAAAGCTCACGGAAGCGCGAGCCGGCAGAGTGCCAGGCTGTTAGGACACGGTGGGAAAAGCCGCACGAAATGGGGTGCTTGACACCCGGCGGCACCTCGCCCTTTTTCGCGCGGAAGCAGCGCAGCAGCCCAATTTCCCTAAATTCGTGAAGCCAGCGCTGGACCGTTCGGACCGAGCAGCCCAATTTACGCGCGATTGTGCTCTGAAACAGCCAGGCGTCTTTACCCCAGCTCATCAGCTCCGCGTACACGAGCGGCCCAAACCCGCGGAATCCCTCGGAAACCGCGAAGGCGTAGCCCTCCTTGGCCTCCCGCTGGAACGCGCCCCCGAACACTTTCACCGAAAAGCCCCGACTTTCGGTGCGCGTTCACCCGGACTTGCCCCGGGTTTCTGGTTGTGTTCTGGTCGTTTTGTCACCGCAGGTAGCCTCTGCTGTGGCGCCCCCAGAACCCTCCGGCGCGTCTAACGTCGGGGGGTTCAGCTATTCAGGGGGGAGCGCGTGAGCAGGTATGTAAGTCGGATCTCTGGCCGGCGGTCAACATCTTGATCACAGCTGGCAGGGCGTTCAGTGCATGGGGTGCGACACTTATTTGTCCGACCGTGACATTTTTCTGTCCTGCCCCACGGGCCGACCTGTAGCCTGCTGGGTTGCATGGCAAAGCGAAAAACCAAGACCAAATCATCTGGCGTGACGGTAATTCGCGAGCGGTCGGCGGCGCCGATCATTCGCATGTCGGCTCCGCGAGCTGCACCAGTAAAACGACGTCGGCGCTCGGGCGGCGGCGGCGGGCACCGCGGAAGCCACGGCGGCGCCACCGGCGCCATGACGCCCACCAAGAGCGGCTCGCTCGCGCTCGGTGGTTTCATCTACGGCTTCATCGAAAAAAACTTTCCGCAAATTCCGACGCTGCCCGTCATCGGCAAGAGCGGCGCGATTGCCATCATCGCCTATTTTGCCGGCGGCAAGTCGGCGGGCATCATCGCTGACGTCGGCAACGCGGCGAGCGTCATTGCGGGCTACAGCTTCGGCTCGACCGGCAAAGTGAGCGGCCTGGCCGCACAAGTATCCGGCGTCGCGGCTCAAGTCTGAAACTCTCGAGGGGGACTAACCCTCAAGAGTTAGTTTCCCTCGTGGTGTGCAACACAACGAAAGGGAACGAGCATGTTTCAAGTTGTCGGATACGACGAAGCGGGCGAGCCCATCTACCAGGAGGCCCAGGGCTCCGTGATGGGTTCCGTGATGGGCCCGCCGTTTGGCGTGGTCGGGCGAGCGCATCATCACCGGCACCACGCCGGCGCGATGATTCGGACGCCACCGAAAGCCGACTGGCGCCAGGGGCAGCTTGCCCACGGCGTCGAGATGGCAGACGAGGGCATGCTCCCGATGCCGCTCAACGGCTCGGGCGGAACGAACACGTTCACCGCGACCGTCGGTACGATCACGTTCCAAGGTCAAATGCAAAAGCCCTACCGGGCCGAGCGTCTGATTTTCATCGTGACCCGCGTCGGCACGAGCGCAGCGAACCTCCGTGTGCAGGGCCAAATCTTCGTTGGCACCGACCTGCAGCAGGGCGAGCTGGGGCTTATCGACTTCGAGTCACTCGGCGCCACCACGGCGTTCGGGACTCGTCTGTCGCTCACGCCTGCAACGCCCGGCGTGTTCTTGCGCCTGCAAACGCAGCTCGTTGGCGGCGCCCTCACCGGCACCGACACGATTCTCGTCAATACGTACTTCCTCGGCCGCGTCATCCACTGACGGAGTTCTCCCCATGCGCGTGAATATCGCGATTCCCGAAGCCCACGTTTCCAAGCCAGTCCTCGACGCTGCTCTAGAGTCAGTCACTCGACTGAACGAAGAGCTAATCAAGGGCGGCGCTCCCACGTCTCACCAGCTGCTCGAAGCCGGCGCGACCTGGAGGCCCGAACCGCCTGGACAGGAGCACTTCGATCACGCTGGTATTCTCGCGCAGCGCGGACACGGCGACTGCGACGACTGGGCGCCGCTGCACGCGGCCACGCTCCGCGCTACGGGCAAGGACCCGGGCGCGGTGGCAGAGGTCGTGCGCTCGGGCCCTCACACCTGGCACGCCATCGTCAAGCGCAGCGACGGCCGCGGCTCCGAGCCCGGCGGCACTCACGACGACCCGAGCAAGATGGCGGGCATGGGGCGCGAGCACGGCATCCACGGCGCAGTGCTGCCGCTCATGAGCCAGCCCGGCGCCGTCGTCGGCGGCGTCTACATCGTTCGGCCGAGCCTCGCTGTGCGCCCGAGCCCCCGCGGCTTCCAAGCGCGCGTGGACTTGCCCTGGCACTGGCGCGAGCACCTGAGCGACCCGCCGACCCCCACGGACTACGCGATGACGGCGCTTCACAGCGCGCCGGTCGCGCCCATGGCCCTCACGGGCGCCATCGTCGGCGCTATCGAGCTTGCAAACGCGGCCGGCTTCGCCGACCCCGAGCACCTCGAGCGGCTCGCGTGCATTTCAGACGCGTGCGAGGGCTGCCCGCAGCGCGAGCTTGAAGCCAAGTACGGCCCCGAGCACGCAGCGGCGGCCGCGCAGCTCGTTGGCTCTTTCTTCGGCGACGTGTTCAAAGCCGCGACGTCGCCGGTCACGAGTGCAATGAATTTCGTGAAGCACCCGAGCCTGTCGAGCGCGACGCACATGTTCACGGACCCGCTGACGAGCCAGATGCACGTCATGCAGCCGTTCGCGCGAGCCGCCGCGCCCATCGCCGACATTGCGCGTCCCTTCGCGAGCTTCATTCCGGGCGTCGGCCCCGTCGCCATGTCCGCGTTCGACGCCATCCAGCACGGCCCGCCCACGAGCCTTGCTGACGCCATGCAAATGGCGATGCACGCGGCGCCCAACTTCATCCCGGGCGGTTCGATGCTCTCGCCCTTCATGCAGCAGTTCGCGCAGCAGCAACCGCCGCCGCAAATGTACCCGCAGCAAATGCCGCAGCAGTGGCCGCGCGGGTTTCAGTGACGTGCAACGCCGCAACCTCATCTTGGCGGGCGTCGCCGGCGCGGCCGGCTTCGCTGGCGTGTTTCGCTTCGCCGAATGGGAGCACGAACGCATGACCGCCAAGAGCGTTCCGCCGTGGCACCTGTGGGGCAATGAGAAGACGCTTCAGCTCACGGCAGCGGCGACGCTGCAGCCGCCCATTCCGAGCACTCAGCAAATGGTGCGGGCCAAGTACAAGCGGCCCGAGTCGTGGCATTTCCTTTTCAGCGCCGAGGTCATCGACTCGGCCGTCGCGGCGGGCGGCGGCGGCATCACGGTCAACTGGGACCTGACGATCGGAATCGGCCTCAACACGATCGTTATTCCCGGCTTCGTGCAGCAGGGCTTCCCCATCGTCGGCAGCCCCACCGACCGGATCCAAATCTGGACGGCGACGGCGAAGCAGCCGCCCCAGTTCGGGGGCGACGTCGCCGATAGCCGCGTCTCAACGTTCGTCGCGCAAGACGTGCAGCTGCAAGCGCGGATCGTGTTCAACGCGTCGTCGCAAACCAGCGTGACGCTCCGGCTCGCGGCGCAAGTCTCGCCGGTCGTGCACGTGCGGCCCGACTGGTGGCAAGGCCACTACCCCAATGAACTGGACGGCATGTAATGGGAGCGCCTCCTATCTCTGACAACGCGATGGCGATTCGCTCGTGGCTCATGCAGTCGCCGCGACCGGCCAAGCTGCACGTGTACAGCCGCGACGGTCGCGAGTTCGATATCGACGTCCGGCAAGGTTCGGCGTGGTCGGAGACCGCGACCAGCATTGCCGCGCTCGACCCCGAGCGCATCGAGGCCACCACGAACGACGGCAAGCTAATTCGCTCGGTGCTCGCCGCGGAGCTGATCCAGAAGCAAGAGAAGGCCGCCGCTCAGCAGGTCGCTACCAGCGCGGCCATGCAGGCGGCGGACCCTGAAACTCAGCGCATGATCGTTTTCGCTGAGCTACTCGAACGAGCGTACAGCAAGGCCTACAGCTCAAGCCAGGAGACCGTGCAGGTCGCGTTCACCCAGCTGCAAGAGATTTGTAACTCTCTCGCGCAGCAGGCGACGGCGTCGACGAACAGCGCCAACGAGCTAACCGTCGGCATCCGGAATTTGCTGATTCAGCAAGCCCAAGAAGCCGCCGACACGCACAACGAACCGTCGCCGCTCGAAACGATGGCGAGCAATTTCCTTTCGGGCCAGCGCGCCGCCGAAGCACAAGCCCTGGCCGCGCCCGCCAGCAACGGCAAAGCCAAACCGACGAACGGAAAACACTGAATGTCGCTCGACCTAATTTTGCTGATCGGAATCCTGCTCGCGAAGGCCCAAGGCATCTTCGGACCGAAAACGCCCGTCGCCGTCGCCAACGATTCGCAGGCAAAAGCGAACCAGGCCGCCGCTGACGCCGCCGCGGCCGCTGCCAGGGGCGACCACGCGACGGCGAGCACCAAGAGCGCGGAGGCGGCCGAGCACCAAAAGACCGCCACGACGGCCGCCACGGCCGCCCGCACCCCTCCGCCGTGGCCCCAGGTCATCCCCGCCGGCCTGCCCCCCTTTCCGAGCGCCGCCTGGAGGCCTGCCAGCCCCGTCACGAGCGCGATGGTCTCGCGTGCCTTCCAGCTCTTGCCCCAGCTCTGGGAGCACGGAGAGGGCACGTGGAAGCTCGAGAAGACGGGCGACCGGTGGGCCGTCTTTCGAGCCGCTCACACGTCGCCGGACAAAAAGGGCGTCGTGGTGTTCACGACCACCGAGCAGTCAGCGGCGGCCGACTCGGCGCCGAGCGCGATGGCGCCCCAGGCGCCGCCAACGCCGGCGCGGCCGAGCGAAATAGTTCCGGCCAGCCATACAACGGCGCCGGCGAGCACGCATCCGACGCTGCGGCTCACGACGCCGCGCACGACGGGGCCGAGCGTCGTTTGGCTGCAGCAGCACCTCGGCATTACCGCTGACGGCAGCTTCGGCACCGGCACCGACGCGGCCGTCCGTCACTTCCAAAGCTCCAAGGGCCTCACCGCTGACGGCATCGTAGGCCCCAAGACTTGGGCCGCGCTCGGCGTCGGCCAGGCGGCGGCGGCGTAGTGAATGCAAATCATTCCGGCAGTCGTGACTCCGATCACTCCCGAGCAAGCGCGCATTGCCCTCGTGGCAGCGATGCCTGGGATTGACCGCGACACCGGGACGCTACTGCTCGCGCTCTGCTGGATCGAAACGGCCAGCGGCCACCTGGTGAACTTCAACGCCGGCAACATCACCGCGAACGACAAGTGGCCGGGCGGCGCGTGGCGGCCGCCGTGGTTCACGGTGGACCCGAGCTCGCCCCCGCACATGGTCGAGCTGCACGAGAAAATGCTCCACGGCCAAGCTCCGAGCGCGTTCCGCGCGTACGGCTCGCTCCTCGAAGGCTTCCAGGATTTCGCCCACGTGCTGCGCGGGCAATTTCCGAGCGTGCTGGCGGCGGCCGCGACCGGCGACGCCGCGCAGTTCGTTCGCGCCCTCCACGACTCGGGTTACTCGCACGACTACGGCCCGGCTCACGTGCCCGGCATGCAGCACTTG
>Ga0137410_10002174_pt1 | contig 13376 bp, 9 predicted proteins | sample CZODoug1_16funga_FD_108878 | JGI IMG/M metagenome (GOLD analysis project Ga0137410, IMG submission 108878) | Vadose zone soil fungal communities from Angelo Coast Range Reserve, California, USA - CZODoug1_16fungal (Illumina Assembly) | ecosystem: Environmental > Terrestrial > Soil > Vadose zone... | reverse complement strand
GATCTATGGCCAGCGGAGTGATCGAAACACGCGCTACCGGTGAGCCGTCGCGGTTGCGCAAGTTCGCGCCCGCGGGAATTGTCATCTGCAGTCCGGGCACGCGCGGATTACTGGCGACCGTATTCTGGCCTGGCACGACTTCCACTTCATACTGCGTATCGATCGGCGGCAGATAGAAAGTGTAAGGATTAACGTTGGCCTGACCAGCGACGATGTTTGCCGGTTCGATGATTACGGGATACGTCCGATTCGGTGAACTAGCGGTGCGGCCGTCAATCATCAATGGACGATTCGTGCCCGCGGTCACTCCTGAAAGCAGGAACGCACCCGCGGCATCAGTCATCGCGGTGTGTCCATCGAGCGAGGCAGTGGCGCCGATGATCGGCTCCTTCTCAGTCGACAGCACGCGTCCTGACAGAGTCGTTTGACCTGCCGTCATCACGTTGAGTGTGGCGCCCACAGTATGTTCAAGATCGTGGCCACCAACACTGGCGACGCCGTGAACTGTTAACGGATAACTCCCGGGCGCAATAGTGCCGCTGAGTTTGAGAGTCAATGTCGAGCTGGCGCCAGCGGTAATCTGCGCCGGATCAAAAGTCGCGGTGATGCCCGCGGGGAGTCCAGTTGCGGAAAGATTTGCGAGTTGGCTGAAGGTGCTTTGCGTGCTGGTAATGTAAACGACGTAAGTACCCGAGCCTCCCTGCACCGCCGTTGTCGTTGAGGGCGCAACTGTCAACTGAAAATCCTGTTCAGTGTCGACAGTAAAAGCTGTGGCTGTCGCGGCGGTGCCGCCCACGTGCGTAAGTTCGATCACGCCGGTGATGGCGCCATTAGGAACAGTTGTGTGCACCTCGGTCGCGCTGGCGCTGTTTACCAACGCCGGCAACCTGCCGTTGCTGCCTGCAAACGTTACCGCCGGATCGTTTGCGTTGACCTTAAGATTGGTGCCGGTCAGCGTCACCTGCGTGCCAGCCGGGCCACGTTTCGGATTGAAGTCAGTGATGACTGGAGCAGGAAACTGGTCCACTACAAAATCGTTCGGACTGGTGGCGGTACCGCCTTCCGTTTCCACCGTAACGGGACCCGTAGCAGCATCCGCCGGAACAATCACAGTAAGCGCCGTGCGCGTTGCTTGTGTGACTGAGCCAAATGTTTGCCCGCCGCCGGCCTGCTGCGATCGCGTGAAGCGAACCACGTTACGCTCCGGCCCGCGGCCATCGAAGCGCGCGCCGTTAATCGTGACGGTATCGCCCAGCCGTGCGCTTGGTGGATTGATGGCGAGGATGATGGGAGGCAGCAGAATGCGACGCAGGACCTGATTGCCCGTGTCAGCCACGATGATGGCGCTCGAGTTGGAAACCGCCAGACCACGCGGCGTGAAGAAACGCGCCACGTTGCCCGCGCCATCCGTGAGGCCGCGAACTCCCGTGCCCGCCAAAGTAGTAACCGCCTGGTTCGATCCGTTTGTAGCCAGATCCGGATCAACCTGGCGGATCAGAGAATTCACACCATCGGCAACGATGATCTTGCCGGCGCCATCGATTGCGATGCCGGAGGGTTCAGCGAAGCGAGCCTGACTGGCCGAGCCGTCCTTGAATCCGCGCTCGGCGCCCGTGACGGTGATGACCGTTCCCGCAACGTCGAGTCTGCGAATGCGATGATTTCCGGTGTCCGACAGGTAAACGTAAACGTTCTGTCCCTCGACGGCTATACCGACCAGGCCATCGAAGCGCGCGCCGGGAGAATCGTTTGAACCAATCGTGCCGTCGCCGGCCAAAGTGCTGACCGTTCCGCCGCCAGTAATCATGCGCACCGCCGCGTTGCCCGTATCAGCGACATAGACGTTGCCCTGATTGTCCGTCGCTACTCCCTGTGGCGCATTGAAACGCGCCTGGCTACCAGCGCCATTTTGCAAACCGGGAGTACCATCGCCGGCGAGGGTCGAAACTGTGCCGTCAGTAGCAATGCGCCGTACGCGATTGTTTGCAGTGTCGGCGACATAGACCACACCGGCGGCATCAACGGCCACACCCTGAGGGTTATTGAACTGCGCCGCAGCGCCTGGGCCATCGGCGAAACCGGCAGTGCCATTACCAGCCAATGTCGAAACTGTCCAGGTGGTTGCACCGCCGACGGTCTGACTGCGCACCATGCGGATGCGTTGATTGCCGCTGTCGGCGAGATAGATCGTGTCATCTGGGCCAACGGCAACCCCGTTAATTTTTCGAAAGCGTGCCTGGGCTCCGTTTCCATCGGCAAAGCCGGCAACACCGCCGCCGCCGGCGATGGTTGAAACGTTTGCAGCGGACGCGCCGGGCGGTGTCGCGGCGTCGACAGTAAAACTCTCGGGCAAGCTGAGAATCTCGTCAGCTCCGCCACCCAGGGGCGTAGTCACCACGCGTGCCGTCCGTGGTTCGAGCGCGGCCGTGGGAGAAACTACGACGGCGGCTATTAAAGTTGTGGCGTTGACAACAGTGACTGGACCAGGCTCGCCGTAGGCGGCGCCGCCGATCGCTACTTCGCCACCGAGTGACACGCGCGTCTGTCCCGCAACCCAATGAGTGTTGGTGCCGCGCAGGGTGACATTTAGAGTTTGTCCCTGCGTAGTGCGCGCCGGCGTCACGCTATCGAGCGTTGGCTGACTTGCGACACGCGTGGCCGTGAAAGTTATGGTGAGATAAGAACCGGGAGCACTCGCCAGCTTCACTTCCAAAGTATTTGCTGCGGTCAGGGCTACCGGCTTGGTGAGCGACGCGACATTTTGATTGAAATCGTTTGGTGAATATAGGGTTGCTGCGTTGAGTTTGATCGTCGCACTGGAAACTCTGTTTGAGCCGCTCGGCGCGCCGTTCTCGACCAGGATAGTGAAAGGTGCGACAGCATCTGCGGGCAGGGAAAAATTCTCGACGACGTTAACGGGTTGGCCGGTATTGCGAGTGAATCTGTGTGGGCCGTAAACGGTGAATGTTTCCGAGGTCTGTGTGATTGAAGGCGCGGCGGGTGAAGCAGGCGCGGCGGGTTGTGAACTAATTGCGCGGCGCTCGGCACGCACGCTGAGGGGAAGCACCAGCGACCAGGACAACGCCAGGATGAGCAGTCCCGCGATGCAGGATCGAGAACCAATTGAGGAACAGAGAAACCTTCGCAGTCGCGTCTGTTTAGTTGGTTCAAGAATGTGTTCAATGATGCTGGTCTTCATCTCTCAACCTCATTCCGTTGGTTCACAAATATGTTCGTATCGATTTTGATCCGACGTTCGGCAGCCAACCGGTAATGCACAATGGGTTGGCGGCCGAACGTCGACTCTGAAGGAGAAGCCGTTAAGCGTTTCGGACCATGGGACTCAGTTGGCCAGTCGCTTGATGCGCCTGCCTGACTGAGTGACATAAGTCAGCTCCGAAGGTCCGCCAAAAGTAGCGGCGACTTCTATCCGGTTTACACGTTCGCCCTCCATGAAGAGCGGCTTGGCGCTGGCGATAGTCAGATCGATCACGGCCGAGGCGCTGACGACGCTGATGCCGCCCGGCAGCGTCACACTGGCGCTCGCGGTTGACGAGCTTTCGGTACCGGCGAGTCCACTGCTCTGCACCGTGGTGCGATTGCCTTTCGAAGGCGTGAGTGTGACTTGCACTACCGTGCCTACCGGCAGATTCGCGCCTTCAAGAGCAACGGTCACTGGATTCGTTGTCGCTGAGGGCACGATGACGTCCGGAACTCCCTGTAGCGATCCCAGCGGAGCTGCCGGGGCGTTAACTCCGCCGACCGACGCTATGCGCAGCGCGGGTGAATTTGGTGGTGTGATCGGGTGTGGAAACGCGAAGCTGATGATGTTCGTTGGTGTCGTACTGCCGTTGAAGGTGCTGTAATCATATGCCTCCAGACGAACGTAACCCTGCCCACCGGCACCTGCGGTATGAAAGTAGGAGGCGCCATTGCCACCACTAACATTCAGGTCGCCGCCTCCGGTAACAGTGTTTGCGATTAACCGGATCCCTCCGCCCGATCCGCCCGCTCCACTACCGGCAGTCTGATTGCCGGGACCGCCGACGCCGCCACGTGAAAAGATCGTCCCGCCAATTGTGATAGTGCCTGAACTGGCAATCAGGATTGCGCCGCCACCGCCGCCGCCTGCGCCGCCGCGACCATTATTGCCGGCGGCACCACCACCACCCCCTGAGCCGCCAATGAGCGGCAGAATCGTGACTGCGCCGAAGCGCGGCCCCGCTTGGCCCCCGTTGGTACCACCACCGCCGACGCCCCCAGCTACACCGTAGCCACCACCACCGCCGTCGCCAATGTTGGCTCCAGTGATTGTGGCCCCGCTAAGGCCGCCGCCGCCGCCGCCCGGCCCATCACCTGGAACTCCGGAGAAGGATTGGTCGAACCCATAGCCGCCTGCGCCGCCGCTGAAGCCGCCTGGCCCGCCGGAGCCGCCGCTGCCATTCGGATTACCTGGCTTGCCGTCAAGAATGATGGTGCCGGCAATCACGACATCGCCGCTGGCAAGTATGGTCAGCGGTTTGTTGGTTGAGTTGCGGGTGAAAGTAATTGTCACGCCGCTGGGAATGTTGACAGTGGTGTAGTTGAAGACACCGCTGGCGGGTACGGCAATCGATTGGGTTGTTGCTGGGGCAAACGCTCCATCAGCGCCGGTCGAGCCGCTGTTAAAAGTGTTCTGTGCTTGCGCAGTCGCCGCGGCGCAGAACAACGCCAACGCCATGGCAACCATAGCAAACAACCGTTTGCTGATTAAGAGATGTTGCCCGAGGGCATCACCATGATTTGCGAACATTGTTTTTCTCCTTCACGAGTGTTTTGAGCGATATTGACTGAGCAAAGACCGGCCGGCTGTTGAACCCTCGGTCTCTTTCGGTTTTGTGATCTCACTGCACGTTAATTATGTTGACTCCCAGATTCACGGTTATCGAATCTCCGTTTGGCGTAGAGATAAAGACCGTGCGACTGCCAAGCGCGGCGCCTGCCGGAACGGTCACGGTAGCCGTGAGCGATGAACCGTCTCCGCTCACCACGATGTTTGAAACGATGATGCTCGCGTCAGTCGCACCACTGGCGTTTATGAACCTGAGTGCCGTAGTTCCAGACAGGCCAACGCCATTCACCGTCAGGGTAACTGTCGTGCCCCGCGTGATACTCCCAGGCGTCAAGCTTTGAATGTATGGACCAGGCGTAGCTGAAACGGCATCGAGCGGAAAGTATTGGAATGGAGTATTTTCGAATTGCACCGAGACCGGATTAGTGAGCGCGGTCGTTTGTTCAGAGATTCCGCGCTGAACCGAAACGCTCCGGCTCAGGGCTGCACCGGAATTCGCAGCATCACCATATTGGACGGCCAGTGACTTCGCCAGCGCTGATTGCGAATCTCCCGACGAGCCATATTGGACGGCGATTGGTTTGGCCAAGGCGGACTGTGAATTTCCTGAAACCCCATATTGCACGGCCACCTGGCTCGCCAACGCCGCGGTACCCACGTTGTCGCCGCGGCTGACGCTCACCGAAGGCGCGAATACTGATTGGATATCGTTTGGATCGTTGACTCTCACGTGCGCCTCGGCAAACCGCGCTCTGTCGGCAACACTAGTAGCGCGAATTGTCAGCGCGGAGAATCGCGCGTTGGGTGCGGTGTATAGACCAGCCGCAGAGATCGTGCCGACGTTGGCGTTGCCGCCATTGATGCCTTCGACGCTCCATATCACACTTTGGTCGAGGGTTGACGGCAGAACCTCGGCCGTGAACTGAACTGTCTCGCCAAAATGTATCGCCGCAAAAGTCGGAGTAATGCGTAAGCCGGCGATGGTGAAGGGCGTGGCGGTCGAAACTGAACCGGTAGGAGTGGTAATCGTGACCAGCCCCGTCGTTGCCGCCGCTGGCACCGTTGCCACTACCTTGGAAGCAGTGACGCTGACGATCGTCGCGGAAGCTCCGTTAAAGGAAACATTCGTAACTCCGCTACCAAAACCGGTCCCAGTGAACACCACTTGATCGCCAGGCAATCCTTCATGCGGCGAGAAGCTAAGAATGGACAGCGAATCTGCGGCAAGCCGGCGAATTGCGGTGATGTTGCCCGCGGCATCGTATTCATAAATAACCGCCTCGCCGTTGGGAGCAATCACGGCATGCAGCCGGCCGTTGTCGTCATAGACGTAGGTAGTTGTTCCGCCTTGCTGTGCGCCGGCAGATAACAACGATGCGGTGAAAACGATTACGAGCAGGAGTGTCGCAAAACTGCGGAGGATTATTTTTCTCACGTTATGTTCTGCCTCTCAGTCTTCGTTCGCTTTTGGGCTTGTGGATCGGAGGTGCCAGGCCAACAGAACGATCGGTCTCTCATCTTTCAGGGGCGGCAAGCAATCCGCTCAGGACCGGACGGAGCGGCGAATCTCCGTCATGCGTGTGGGCCAAAACTCGCTCATCTGCCCACTGCGGGTGGGCCGCGAAGAAGCGCGCGGCAATCGTGCTGGCCATAGGATCGTCGCGCCACTGCAAGTAGAGGAACCGGGCGTAGTTGGCTTTATCCGCTTGTCCTTCGTTTTGATAGATTGGTGAAAGAAATTGGTAAGCACCAAAATCCGTCGGATCAACTACGAGAACTGTCTCGAAAGCCTGGCGAGCTTCTGCGATGCGACCGAGCACGTAGAGAGTCTGGCCCAATTGTCGCGCCACTTCTCGATCGCGTGGATATTCCTGGGCCAGCTTGGCGAGTTCAGCGGCGGCGTCGGCTGGTCTATTCTGGCTTCTGAGCAGCAGGGCATGGAAATACCGGGCCCGGGCGTTCGTCGGATCAAGCTTCAAGGCTGCGTCAAGAAGTTCGGCGGCTTTCTGTAGCTGATTGCGCTCCGGACCAAAGCGTTCGGTCCTCATTTCCGCCACGGCCGCGCTGACTAACGGGTTAAGGTCCTTTGGATTGAGTTCGCTGGCACGGCGAAACGCTTCCGCCGCTGGTCCATACTGAGCTTGCTCCAGCAGCGCGATGCCATAATCGTTCCAACGTCGTGCTTGCAGTTCCCGGCTCGCGGAGTCGTTTGCAAGCGGCTTGTTCTTAGCCGCCGGCTTTCCGGTTGTGATCGGGATGATCCTCACTTCGCTTTCAGCCATCCGCACAATCGGAATTGTTAACTTCTTCCCCTGTTGTCTTGAGACGTAGTTCGTATATTCCTGATTGAAACGGCGGTAGTTAACTGTTGCCCTGAGCCTGATAGCGCTTGAACCACCGGTCTTCCAATTTGCGGGCAAGCGAAAACGAAAGCGAGCGATGTCCGCGCGGCCCGCGGGAATTGCGTTGTTGTAGCCGACGACATTGGTAAGCCAGATTTGATGTCGAGTAATCGGCCGGGCATCTTCGTCAAGCAGGATCGCCTTATAGACGTGCGCGCTTTCGTCAAGCATCGCGTCCGGCTTCAGAAAACCGCTGCGCATGAGCACTTTGCCCTGATCGTCTACTGCTTCAAACGCAACCCAAATTTCATAGAGGTCGCGCACTTCGGGCGCGAACGAGTGGGCTGCTTTGCGATTGGCGACAACCACTTCCGCAGTGACTTCCTCGCCCGGCGTCAGTTGAAGCTGGCTCCCACTCGCCAGCTCCTGAAACGTCTCGCCGGTGGATTCGCGCTTCAAAGCGAAAATGTCGGCGTTGATTACTTTTGAACTAAGGAACTCCTCGATGCGCTCAACCTGTTTCGTTTGCCCATAGAAGAGTGGCGCCGCAGTATTAGCTCCCAGCCACTGATGTGAAGCAATCACGCCGTTCTTTGCCGCGCGATCGTGGAGGCTCTCAATCTTCGGCATATGGCAGCCGCGGCAATCCACCCGTTGCTCGGTGCGGTAATAAGGCGAGACCGCCTCGTGCGAGGCGCCCGACTGTTGCCATTCATCGTAGGCAGAAAAGCCGCGAATGTGTTTGTAGCCGTTGAGTTCGGCCGGAGCGTCAACTTTGTGACAGGTAGCACAGAACTCGGGCTGGCGGAGCAGCGGCCGCATGACGGCGCGTTTGTGACCGGGAACGTCCGCGAGAATCTGCTCGTCGGTAAAGTTACCGAAGATCGGCGTGCCATCTTCTTTGGCCAACAGGGCTGGGCGGCGAATAGTAAAACTGCCGGTGCCGTCCAAACGCGCGCCGGTGATGGAATGGCAGACCGTGCAGGTCACGCCTTCGTCATCAAGCGGTGTAAAAGGCGCTTGCTGCCGCGGGCCGTCCCTGGTGAGCGCGCCGGAAAACAGCGCTACCGGCGTGTGACAACTCTCGCAGTGCCGCGTGAACTCAATGCCGCGCGTGCGCAACAGAATGTCTACGCTTTCACGATAAAAAGGCTCGCGTGCCGCATTGCGATGTAGGGATTCAGACCAGGCAGCGTGCGTATCCTGATGGCAACCGACGCATCGCCTCGCAGAAAAGAATTGCTCGACCGGAATCAGCCCGCCATCTTCGGTGCGCGCATTTGAAGGACTAAAAGCTTCTTTCGGCGGCGGCGGAGCTGGGCGTCCCTTGCGACCTTCGCCCGACGCACGGGTGATCCAGCCGGCCAGACAAAACGCCGCGAGAGTCAGAAGGAGGAATCGGGCCTGCAAGTTAGGCCGCTGGGTCATATAAGTACCGTGATTTTTTGGTAAAACGCTTTTGCCAGGGAGGATTTTCAGAGTCGGGAAAAATCCGCGCGAGTAGGCGCTTAGACTGGCTCAGGTTTGCGGATCAGACTTAACCCACGAGATTCATCGCTGGTTAGACATCATTCTGGTTGTAGACCTGATGGGGTTACTACGACGGAGGAATGTCTAAATCGATGGGCGTTCGAGATTAGCTACTGGAAATGAGATTCGTCCCCAAACCTGTGAGAGGAGAAACTCCATGTCGGCTAACGCGGGGCACCTTATGACACGTAGAGAAACCTTGTCAAGTTTTTTTTTCGATTTTTTCTTTTCACACTCTGGAATGTGTCACGGCAAGTCCGCCTTGACCTGCGGCGTCAACAAGAGATTCGATCTCGCAGGCGCCACCTGCGCTCGACACCGCTTACTTTTTGAAACCGCGTACGTAAGCGAGCAGGGATATGATTTGTTCCTTGCTGAGCTTCTTGCCGAAGGAAGGCATCTGGCCACGACCATAGGTTATGGAATTGATCAGCCGCGTGTCATCAACTTGTTCCTGCCACTCTGAATCAGTAAAATCCGCCGCGCCCACAATTTGACCGAAGGTAGTCTCGCCGGCGCCATCCGCTCCATGGCATTTGACACAGTTTTGTTTGAACACTTTTTTAGCGTCTTTGCCTTTGCTGGCCGGCATTAGCGCGTAGTGGTAAGTGTTTGGGAAAGTCTGGCCCATAACGATCAGACTGATACCGATCGAGAGGATGAAGACTAACAGCAGTGCCATGAGTGGCCGGAAGATCATGAGATTGATTCTGGCAAATTTTGATCGCGATTGACAACTTGACCCTTTCCGAATTAGCCAACCGGGTGTTACAGCCGCTAAACTCATACCCTTAGACAGCCGTCTAATAACCTCGTATGGACCTGACGACGAACCCCCTGATCAGCGTTGTGATGCCGGTGCACAACGCGCTGCCATTTCTTAACCAGAGCATCAGTAGCATTCTCCAACAAACTCTCAGCGACTTTGAGTTTGTGATTCTCGACGATGCTTCGACGGACGGTTCCGTCGAACTGTTAAGAGAGTGGGCCGGCCGCGATCAGCGCATCCAACTTCACGAGAGCAAAATGCGGCTTGGACTCTCCGGCAGCTCAAACTCGGTGGTTGCAAAGTCGCGCGCTCCGATAGTCGCGCGCATGGACGCGGACGATATCGCGCATCCGGATCGGCTGAGGCGGCAGTGGAACATTATTGCAGACTGCCCGGACGTCGCTGTTATCGGCACGCTGTGCGATGGAATTGACGCCTCGGGTCGCGTAGTTCGCCCGCGCGATCGCTGGCGGCTGGTGCGGCGTTCAGTCTACATTCCTTTTCCGCATGGCTCCGCGATGTTTCGCCGTGAAGTGTTTGATCAGATCGGTGGTTACGACGAGAATTCCACCCGCGGAGAAGATCAGGATCTCTTTTCCAGAATGGCGGCGCGCGGCCGCGTGTTGACGCTTCCGGACGTTCTCTACAGCTATCGTTACCACTCGAGCAACGCCACGCTTTTTAATGGCACGCGCGCCGTTGGCGAAAACCACTCGCAAAACGGCAACGCGTTGGCGGCATTTTATATGCTCGGCGCGATGCGACTCTGGGCGGGTGAACCGCCAATGTTGCTGCAACCCATGCTCAAGAAAAAATCTTTGCAGTGGGACTTGAGGACGCTGATGGTCCTGACCTCAGCGATTTGGGGACAAATCAGCCCGCCTACTTTGAGAACTTTCCTGCGTTCATCGATCCGTGCCCGCGATCTTCTTGCCGGCCTGCGTGTAAAAGACGGGAGACCCTACGAATGGCGATTAGAATAGTCGTCGTTGGCATGGGCCCGCGCGGGCAGGATTGGTTGCGCGAAGTTGAAACAGCTCCAGGATATGAGTTAGTCGCCTGCGTCGACATCGATCAGGCGGTCCTCGAACAAGCGTCCAGTAAACTATCTATCCCATCCAGGCGATGCTTCACGGAGCTGGATGAAGCTCTCAACCAACATGTTTGCGACGCAGTGATTGTTGCCACATCGGCTGCGAGCCACGTCGAGCCTTGCGAGTTAGCACTCGTACGCGGGTTGGCCGTCATGGTCGAGAAACCTTTCACGCTCTGCCTGCGCGAGGCCGTGATGCTGGTGTCGCTGGCGGAAGAAAAAGGCGCGCGGCTGATTGTTGCGCAGAACTATCGTTACCTGCGTTCGTTTCGAACGGCGCGCCGGCTTATCGAAGCAGGCGCACTCGGCCCGCTGGGAATGGTCGTCTGTCAGTATTACCGCGTCCCGCTTGCGATGGCAGCCTCGCTGGCGCGTCTCGAAAACAGCGTGCTCTGGGGAACTGCGATTCATCACCTCGATGCCCTTCGCTACGTTTTGCAAAAGCGCGTGACGGGCGTGCTGGCCGAAACTTTTACGCTGCCATGGGGACACCTACCGGCGGGCGCGTCAATGCAGACCATGCTCTCCTTCGAAAATGAAGTCCGGGTCCTCTATTCAGCGACTTACCAATCAAGTGGCCACGAATTTTTTGAGCGCGGCCAGGAGTTTTATGTTCGCTTCGTTGGCGAGCGCGCCACGCTGCACGTCTTTCAGCGCTGGCTGCTGCTTTGTGAAACCGGAAAGCTGCCGCGACCAGTGAGACGCGGTCCGCGGAAAGTGACCGAAGAGAGAATTCTTCTCAACCAACTCGAGCGTGCACTGAACGGCGAAGAAACGGATGCGAGCGGGCGAGATAATTTGCAAACAATGGCCGTGGTTGAAGCATGTCTCCGATCCGCAAACGAACGGATCTGGGTCAACCCGCAGGAGCTACTTGATGAGTATCGGTAACGATTCGCGCATATTGGCGATTGGCATCGATGCCGCTGAAGCTACTCTGGTGAGGCGGCTCATAGAGCAAGGTGAGTTGCCGGCGCTCAGCTCGCTGCTGGGCGATAACAACTGCGGCAGATGGTTAAGCGTTCGATCTCCAGCACACATCGGCAGCGGCGCGGTATGGCCCACGTTTATTACCGGCAAAGAACCAACCTCACATGGAGTCTACAGCGAGTGGAGTTGGCGGCCGGAAACGATGAGTCTCAGTCGTTATCACGGTCGCCACCTGACACCGTTTTGGCAGCCGCTGGCAAAGCAAGGTATTCCAGTTGGAATTTTTGATGTGCCTTTTGCGCTTCCGGTAGGTGTTTCGAGAGGTTTTGAAGTCTCCGAGTGGTGGGCCCATGACTCGACAGGTGCAGGTCTTCAGGCCGGGCCAAACGAAATCCTTTCGCTCGTCAAACAATCGCGCGCTCATCCACTCTCCGCAAATCGCTTTGTCGATACTACACCCGACAATCAAAGCGATCTCAAGGAATTGACTGCCGCATGCAGCGAGGGCATACGGCTGCGAGGGATGCTGGCCCAACACCTGATCAGAGAAACCGGACCGCGATTGTCGCTGCTGGTCTTTCCCGAGATTCATCACGCGAGCCATCAGATGTGGCACACGATTGAGCCCGATCACCAGGTTTACAGCGGACGAGACTTAAATGGCGGGCACGCGGCGAATCCTCTACTAAAGAACCTATACCGTGCAGTTGATCAACAAATCGGCGGTCTCATCGACGCTGCCGGCGGCGGAGCGACCGTGATGGTCTTTGCGCTTCATGGAATGCGGCCGGCGCTGGGCTTTCCCGCGTTTCTTGGTCCACTACTAACAGAACGTGGTTTCTCACGTCTCGCAAACTGGAGTTCTCAATCGTGGAACGAGCGCGGACTATCACTGCTGGCGGCAACCAAGCGACACACGCCGGAGGCACTCAAAAACCTCTACTACAAATCGATGCCGACGACGACCACTCACAAGTTGGCACGCCCCACCATGCTCCCGATCTACGATTGGAAAGAGACTCGCGCATTTTCATTGCCGACCGATCAGTATGGATGGATTCGGATTAACCTGATTGGACGCGAGGCGCACGGGAGTGTTCCTCTCGATCAGTATGACGACACCTGTGCACAACTGGAGCAACTGTTGCTTGGTCTTGTTGACGAGGATGGGCATTCGCTGGTGCGAGATGTAACGCGCACCGCCATAAACGTAGAGCGCGTACTGACTAATCCGCTTCCTGATCTCGTGGCCCATTGGCGGGACGCGGCGTTTGCCTCCCCGCTGCGGATCAAGGGCAGCAAGGTTGAGGTTGAATTCGTCGGCAAGAAATCCACCGGGCAACACGCTTCAGAAGGTTTTTGTATTTACCGCGGTGATCAGGATCCTGGCGATGTTGTGGCCGCGAAAGCCCTGGGGCGACTGATGATAAGTGGCTTGGTTTAGGCATACCAGCGTCCGCGATCTTATCAGTAGCGCACGCGGTAGCGGGCGAGGTTTTCACGCTGAAGGCGTGACATAGAGTAGCCAGGGGCAAAGCGAAGCGACGCCCCTGGACCACGTCCCTCCAAAATCCTTCGCCCTGAAGGGGCGACAGAAAATCCTTCCAACCCCTTCAGGGTTGAAAGGAATCTTTTTGCCTTTTCCCAGCGTGGCGCTTCGCTTACCCTGGGCTATTTTATTTCACGCCTTCAGCGTGAAGATCAGCACAGCTACCGGATCGTTTTCACCGGCCCGGGCGGCTTGGGTGGCAGCTTCACCGGCGTCTTCAGCCGCGCCATCACTTCCGCGATCCCGCGCTCGAGTTGCGGATCGCGTCCGGCGATCTCCGACTGTGGATCGTTGTCCACGTCGATGTCCGGATCGACACCGTAGCCTTCAAT
>Ga0137410_10002173_pt1 | contig 13379 bp, 9 predicted proteins | sample CZODoug1_16funga_FD_108878 | JGI IMG/M metagenome (GOLD analysis project Ga0137410, IMG submission 108878) | Vadose zone soil fungal communities from Angelo Coast Range Reserve, California, USA - CZODoug1_16fungal (Illumina Assembly) | ecosystem: Environmental > Terrestrial > Soil > Vadose zone... | reverse complement strand
TGTAGCCGTGGATTTGCGTGGTCTTCGGAACTTTCTTGGCGGCCGGCGGTTTTGGCGGTTGTTCTTGAGCAGACATCTTCTTTCCATTCAAAGCGACAAGCGCCGTCAGCGCGGCGGCTGACAGCAAAATCGTTAGTTTGAGTTTCATGACTCCTCCGCTGTGACAGAATTTTCAGGATCAAACAAGCGGGTTGCGATCAAGTTTGTGGTTTTTCAGCAAAACCCGACGCAAGAGATCGCGCGGATTGTAACATTGATCGGCGACTATTGCGTTGGCCGCCAGCGGCGCCCTGTTTCCCGAAAAATGCGCTGAAAAAAGATTGCGCCTAAACATTAGGGGAGCTTCCTCTTTTTCCCGATCTTCTCCCACTTTAAAAAAGTCGGACGGGCAACTCCCAACAATTCTCTTTGCTGTTCTTTTTCCTGCTTTCTGAATTTGGCCTGGTTGACAAGGAAAATCTGCAGTTTTTCCCTCCACTTTCCGTAGTTGAGATCCATCGTGTCTGGCGGAATGAAGAAGCCTTCTTCCAGAGAAGAAATCTCCTTATCTACGCTCACTGCGAGTTTATGAATAAAAGAGTGTTCGACCTCTACACGCAATGCTTCCCATTTCTGAAAGTGCTCTCTTGCCTGACTGCCCTCGCCTTCCAAAGCAAAGCTGCGGGCCATATGCAAATGGCAAACAGCTTCGATTTTTGGGCTCGCGCCTTCATCTTTTCGACCTGAATTGGATGTTTGGTTGAGATCAAGCGCTTCTTCTAAATCCTTACGGGCCATTTTGAATTCCCTCCGGCTAATTCTGGCCTCACCACGCGCTATCAGCGCGTCAATTTTGCACAGTATCAAATGTTTTGCGTCCGCCCTATCATACGCCGTCGAAGCGCGCTTCTCTGCGGCGACGTAGTTCTTATTCATTTCCCGCTCGATACGGCTGCGGATTATCAGCGCGTTGCAATCCCATCTGCTGTCTGGCCTCTCTGCAAGGAGGCCGTCTATCTCAGCCAGCGCCGATTCTGCTTTCCGCTGATCGCCGATGTAAAAATACGCCAGAGCCAGTTCATAGGTCGCCCGCGCCATGTATGACTTATGTCTCATTTTCTTGAAGGTATTACAGGCGCCGGCGATCAAACTGATGGTTTCCTCATCTGTCCTTCCAAGTGCGCGACGAGTTGTGCCGTATATAAGGTTAGTGTAAGCGACGTTAATCGGGTCCTCCGTATGCAGAAGGAGGGCGCGGGCGGGAAGGATAAAATGAAGAGCTTGCCGTAACTGCCCGCGCGTGTAACATATCCACCCCAAACCGAGCGCTAAACAGTTAGCGGTACGATGCCGAATAAAATTCAACTCTTCGATTTGTCTCTCCGCGTTATCAAGATATTGATTTTTCTTTTGCTCGCCCCTCTCGTAGAAATAGTTGACAGCCTCGTCAAAATTGCCCATGGCTTCCTGGTGGTTATGGTCTTGGCGATTTATGCGCCCCAGAAAATACATAAGCTGCGCTAAAGTGCCCGCCGCCGGAAATTCATTCTTGTCCCGCAGTTTGTCATGGGCCAGGCCGACGCAAAAATTCACGATCTTTCTGGCCTCGTCATACTCGTGAGAACGGTAATATTTGGCCATCGCATAATCAGCCACATAGCGGACTTTTTCTCTGAGCAACATCTTGTTTTCGTTCTCCGTCGGCGCTGGGCGGCCCATGCTTTCCTGCAATTCGCGGTAAACCAAGTCCCCTCGCGCGACCGCGTTGAGCGATTTTTCGTAATGTCCCAGGTAGCTATGGTACTCCGAAATAACGCACAGGCCCTGGTAATATAGCGCCTCATCCCAAGCCTGAATTTCAGACTCAGATTCCTCCAGCATGTTAACTAAATCGTTGACCATCTCATCCATTCTGTGGTCGAGGTGCCCGATTTTCATAAGGCGGATGATGCCGCCTAGGACCTGCTCAAACCGCTTAGTGACCGCCGGGGATTTTCCCACGCCCGTCTGCCTTGAAGATTGTCGCTTCGGCCTTCCAACCCTGCCCATATCCGCCTCCTTAACTGGACAAACGTTTTACAACGGTTCTCAAGTCAACTTTGTTAACAGGTTATGTAATGCAATTTGTTTACTTGGCCTGTAACAGACTTGACGCTAAATTATTGCAGATGAACAAATTCCCCTTGCCTTCAAAACCGCATTAAGGTATTTATGTTACTACGTCGAGGGCATTAAGTTGACGGACGGCGTAACAACAAATATTCACCCTAAACTCCAAACGAATATGGTTTTTGCCGCCGCTATTTGTCGACACATCAATGGGCGGACACGCGTCAGCCCCGTCACTATGTCACCTCACCGAGAAAGCATAACCGCATTATCTGGAGGAACAGCGATGAAAAAAGACAACACTCTATTCCTCATTTTCAACACGCTGTTGATTATGTTGCTTAGCCTGCTGCTTGGAGCGCTATCACTCCACGCATACTACAAGTATCTAGAACAAAGAGAGAAACGCGAACGGTTGGGTTGGCCGCAGCCGGCTGACAATGGATCAACAACATCCGAATCGGAGGGCCGAAATGAAGTTGATTAACGGACCCTCCGTCACAGCGGTATGTAACCGCCGGGACCAACGCCCTCGACTTCAACCTGAATCAAGGCCGTTTGTAGAAATGAGCGAACGGCGCCATCCCGCCTCATCACCTCGGTCTCGCGGGATCTCGGCCGCGGCGCCGTCGCTCGTTGGTCTCGTCTCGCAGCGTCGGAAGTTCGGCAGAGAAGCCCTCATCGAAAATATCTTCCGGCCGTCGTACCCTTCAAACACTCTGACGCGGATCGCGTGAGAATCCACCCTTAAGTCTCTGAGCAAAATAAAGTCTTTGTCGCTGGAGCGCAATGTCTACGCGAACATTCGCGCTACCCCGACCTCACGCCGGTCGGTAACCAATCTGCTTCTGATACGGGCCTCGGCGCACACGGCCACCGCAAAAGAGCTTTCGTATTTCTCAGGGATCTTGGCTTCAACGCCGAGCGCGTCCCAGCGGCTCGGAAAAGATGGTCGGAACGCATTGTTTGATCTTCACCTCGATTCGTACATAATGCATGATGTCCGAGAGAAATAACTCATCCAAACTCATATACAATCGAAAGGCCGATTTTTCATGAAAGCTTGGCGCGTCAATGACTGGGGAGAACCCGATCAGATGGAATTCACTGACATTCCCGCTCCCGAACCCAAACCCGGCGAGATACGGATCGAAAACAGGGCCGCCGCGCTCAATTTCTTTGACATCCTGATGATCCAGGGAAAATATCAATCCAAACCGCCGCGCCCATTCACACCAGGCTCCGAGGTCGCGGGCGTCGTTGACGCGGTCGGCGAAGGAGTGACCAGTCTCAAAATCGGCGACCGCGTTCAGGCGATGGCCACCGGCGGGACCTATTGCGAATATTCAATCGCCCCCGCCGAAAAAGCCTTTCGCATTCCCGGCGCGATGAGTTTCGAAGAGGCGGCGGCGATGATCGTGATCTATCAGACCTCGTACTTCGCGCTCACGCGCCGCACGACGATCAAATCAGAAGAATGGCTGCTGATCCACGCTGGCGCAGGCGGCGTCGGATCGTCCGCCATTCAGATTGGCAAGGCTCTCGGCGCGCGAGTCATAGCCACCGCGAGCAATGAAGAGAAGATACGCTTCTGCTTATCGCAGGGCGCGGAACATGCATTGAATTACGGCGACGCGAATTGGGTCAATCAGGTCAAAAATATTACCGGCGGGCGCGGCGCCGATGTGATTTATGACCCGGTGGGCGGCGAGATCTTCGAGCTTTCGACCAAATGCATCGCGCCGGAAGGCCGCCTGCTCGTCATCGGGTTCGCGGGCGGAACGATCCCTTCAATCGCGGCCAATCGCATCTTGCTCAAAAATATCTCGGTCGTCGGCGTCTACTGGGGAGGATATCTGGAACATTACCCGGAATACATGCGCGAGGCCCAGGATGCGTTGTTCACGATGTACGAGGCGGGGCAAATTAAGCCTGTCGTGTCACAGTCGTTCGCGCTGGCTGACGCGGTCGAGGCATTGAACGCGCTGGCGACGAGAAAAACAGTCGGGAAAGTCGTATTAAACTTGTAGTGAGGATTGGCTGGGAGCCACCAGACAAGAAAATGTAGGAGAGGAAAATATAAGACACTGTTTCGTCTTATATTTTCCTCTCCTACATTTTCTTGTCTGGTCTTAGCTCGACTTTGTCCATTCTGAGATCGGCGCTATGCGCCGATCTCAGAATGGACAAAGTCCCGTTAAATTGTTAACCGAGTGGCGAACGGTCTATCTGCATAGGCGTCAATCACTTAATTTCAGGTTAAGTGAGCGGTTAACTGTAGGTTACGCGGCGATGTTCAGCGCCTGATATTTTTCAATGGCGCTATTGAGTTATGACATCGAAAAATGGCGCTGACTTTGTCCATTTTGTGATGCCGGCGCAAGCGCCGGCATCACAAAATGGACAAAGTCGAGCTTAGTTGGAGGCGATTTCACATCTTCGATTCTTCCAGCAACTCGGCCAGATATTGTTTCCACAATTCGGGCAGCGAATGGGTGCCGTGCCCGCGCGTCTTATCGCTGATCGGGATCAACACGTAGCGGCCTCGTTTCACTCGCTTGATCTCTTTCTCCACGATTCCCAACTCCGGCGGATTGACCTGATCATCGGCCGAATTGATGGCGACGAGTGGCGCCTTGATTTTTTCCAGACCGGGCGCGGGGTCGTAATCGCGCGAGGCGTCAAACGCGTAGAGCATGTCGTTGGCGTCGGCCCGGGCTAGTTGGTCATGAACCAGTTTGTCGAACATTTTGTCGGCGGCCTCGCGAGTGGGCGCCTGTTTGTATTGCTGCAGCGGCGCGCTGGTCATAAACAGCAGCGTGTGGATCGCCGAGGTCAAACCGCGAGCGGGTTGCTGTTTGTATTCACCGTTGTTCCATTCGGGATCGTTCTTGATAGAGTCAATGACCATTCGCCGCATCATCCGGTTGCGGCCCGAAATCTGAACCGGCAGGCTGGCCAGCGGCGCCAGCGCGTCCATAAAGTCGGGATATTTCTCTCCCCACAACCACGTGTGCATTCCGCCCATCGAGGTTCCCATCACCAGACGCAGATGATTCACTTTGAGCCCTTCGGTCAACAGTCTGTATTGCGCCGTGACCATGTCGTTATAGGCGTAATGCGGGAATCGCGCGCGCAGCCCGTTGCTGGGCTTCGACGATTGGCCGTGGCCGACGCCATCGGGCAGGATGATGAAATACTTCGTCGCGTCGAGTAACTGTCCGGGGCCGAAGAGCGCGCCCCCGTACTGGTTCGAAAGAAAGCCGGCGCCGGAACCTCCCGTGCCGTGCAGTATAAGCACGGCGTTGCGCGCGACGCCTGAAGCGTCCCGCTTCAACTCGCCTATCGTGCGGTAATGCAGTTTCAACTCGGGCAGCGTTTCGCCGCTGTCGAATTTGAAATCGCGGACGGCGAAATCGCCTTCGACCGGTTGAGGGTAATTCGGCGCGCGCGTCGTGTTCTGGGTCTGCGCGGCGGTGGTTATCGCGAACAGGAACAGCAACGGCAGGATCATTCTTCGATTCATCTATAACCTCAGTGGATGAATAGCTACAGAGAGGGAGAGACAAGGAGACAAGGAGAGGGGGAGACAAGGAGAGGGGGAGACAAGGAGAGGGGGAGACGAGTTGCAACAATCTCCTTGTCTCCTTGTCTCCTTGTCTTACTTATCCATGCTGTCGGCCTCGACGACGACTTTCGTCGTCATCTCTTTGCCGTCGACCGAGAGCTTGATCAGATAGGCGCCTGGATCGAGCGCGGGGCCGGCCAGAGCGCCAAAGCGGCCGCCACGGCCCCCACCACCACCGCCACCGCCGCCCCCCTGCGGCGGCCCCTGTTGCCCCTGACCGGCTTGAGGCTGTCCAGCCTGTCCTGACGGAGTCGGGATTTCAGGGTTAGCTCCCGGCGGACCAAACCTTCCACCCAAACGCGGGGGATCGCCGCGCAGGTTCCACATCACGCGATTCAATCCGACCTCTTTCGTCGCGGTCAGATTGCGAACGACCTTGCCGGTGATATCGGAGATGGTGATCTTGACATCGCCGCTCGGCGCCGATTTCAGGTAATAACTGATAGCCGTTCCCGGCTGCGGGTTCTCTCCACGGAAGTACTTGGCCCCGCCCGCGTAGCGGCTCAGCGATATGTCATTGAGCCACTGAGTTCCCGGTCGAACGTCGAAGAGATGCGCGTCGGCGGCGAGCGTCTTCTCGTCCAATTGCTGCAGCGGCGTGATGTCGTCGATGATCCATACGCCGCGCCCGTGCGTGCCCGCGATCAGGTCGTTGTCGCGCGGGTGGATCAACAGGTCGTCCACGCGGACGCTCGGCAATCCGGTCATGAACTTCTTCCACTCGGCGCCGCCGTTCGTCGAAACGAAGATGCCGAACTCTGTTCCGGCGAAGAGCAGGTTCTTGTTCTTCGCGTCCTCGCGGACGACATTGACATTCCCGGCCGGGAGGTTGTTCGTGACCGAAGCCCAGGTCGCGCCGTAATCGCGCGTGACGAAGAGGTAGGGCTTGAGATCGTCGTTGCGGTGATTGTCAATCGCGACGTAGCAGGTCGCGGCGTCGAAATGCGAAGGCTCGACCCGCGAGACCTGATAATTGCCGTCGACGCCCTTGATGCCCTTGATATTGGTCGCCACGTTGGCCCAGGTCGCGCCGCCGTCTTTGCTCAACTGCACGTTGCCGTCATCCGTGCCGACCCAGAGCACGCCGGGCAAGACGGGCGATTCAGCAATGGTGATGATGTTGCCGTAATTGGACGCGCCGTCGTGCTTCGAAGCCATGGGCTTATTACCGTCGACGCCCATAATCGGCAGCTTGCCGCGGTCGATCTGCTTCGTCAGATCGACGCTCGCCGTCCAGGTATCGCCGCGATCAAGCGATTTGAAGAGCTTGTTCGCTCCGACGTAGACGACGCGCGGGTTGTGCGGCGAGAGCGCGATCGGCGTATCCCAATTGAAGCGGTACTGCTCGCCGGCCGGGGGCGTGGGAACGATGTTGCTTTGCATCGGATTGGCGCCGCCGAATCCGAAACCGCCCGAGGCCTGGATCATCTGCTGAATCTGTTCCTGCGTGGGCTGTTGCCCTTCGCCCGATTCTCCAGCCGCCCCCGCGGGAGCGCCGGGTTGAGACGGCTGGCCGGTTCCCTGCCCTCCTCCACGAGCCGCGCCAGGCCCGCGAGTCGCTCGGGCCGCGCGCGGACGGATCGAGACGCTGCGGCCCGTCTTCAGATCGAGTCGCTGAATCGCGCCGTTCTGCGATTCGGCGTAGACCGTCGCGTAATCGCTCGGGTCGATCTGCACATAAAAACCATCGCCGCCGCCGATCCGATACCAGTCGGCGTTGATGACGCCGCCCGCAGCGCCACCACCACCACCGCCACCACCACCGCCGCCGCCGCCGCCCGCGGCTCGCGTCTGGCTAGGGCCGCACCAACTGCCGTTGTCTTGCAGGCCGCCGCAAACGTAGTAAGGCTTACGCATGTCAGCGGCCACCGCGTATAACTGCGCCGCGGGGATGGTGTTGACGAACTCCCATGTCGCGGCCTGGTCGTAACTGACATTCAACCCACCGTCGTTGCCGATGAGCAGTTGGTTTGTGTTATTCGGATTGATCCACAACGCGTGGTGATCGCTGTGCGCGATGCCCTGAACCACCTGGAACGTCTTGCCGCCGTCAGTGGATTTGTGAAAGGGAGCGCCGCAGGTATAGACAATCTGGTCGTTCTTCGGATCAATGCGAATCTGGCTGTAATACATCGGACGATTGTTGTTATTGCTCATGACGCGCCAGGTTTTGCCCTTGTCGTCCGAGCGCCAGACGCCGCTGCGTTTTGGGTCGGGCGGTTGATTGGACTGCGCCTGCTGGCCTCCACCGCCTGCGCCAAACCCGGCGCCGCCACCACCACCACCGGCGCCGCCTGGTTGCTCCTCACCGCCGCCCGTGCCGCCGCTCGCGCCGACCTCGATCTGCGCATAGACGACGTTCTGATTCGACCGCGCGACATCGAGGCCGATGCGGCCCAGCAGGCCTTCCGGCAAACCATTGCCTTCGAGCTTCGCCCACGTCTTGCCGGCGTCGGTCGTCTTCCAGATAGCGCTGCCCGGGCCGCCGCCGTTGAATCCCCAGGACGTGCGGCGGCGCTGGTACGACGCGGCGTAAAGCGTCTTCGTGTCAATCGGATCGATCACGATGTCGGTGAAGCCGGTATCCTCGTCAATAAACTTGACGTTGGTCCACGTCTTGCCTCCGTCGGTGGTCTTGTAGACGCCGCGTTCTTTGTTCGGACCGAACAGGCGACCGAGCGCGGCCACGTATACGGTGTTGGCGTCCTTCGGGTCAATGACGATGCGCGCTATGGTTTGCGTCTCTTTCAATCCGAGGTTGGTGAACGTCTTGCCGCCGTCTGTAGATTTATAGATGCCGTCGCCGAAACTGGAACTCTGGCGGTTGTTCGGCTCGCCCGTTCCGACCCAGACGATATTCGGGTCGGATTGGCAGACGGCGATGTCGCCGATTGAAGACGTCGGGTAGGTGTCGAAGATCGGCTCCCAGGTCGTGCCATTGTTAATCGTCTTCCACACTCCGCCGGTCGCAAAGCCCACGTAGATCACGTAAGGGTTGCTCTCGACTGCGACGATGTCGTCAATGCGCCCGCCCATACTGGCCGGCCCTATCGACCGCCAGCGGAAATTCTTCAAAACCGGGTCGTCGGATTGATTGATCGGCGTCGGAGTGGGGCGGGCTTGCGGTCCTCCCAGTTGGGCCTGTTGGGCCTGTTGAGCTTGCGACGAAAAATTCGAACCGCCGTAAAGCGCCAGGCATAAGACGGCGATCACGCGCGCCAGACGTGGTATGTTTAGCATAGCGGGGATCCTTTCTGAGATGACATTCGATTCAAACAGAATTCGATCGCCGGTTAACGCTACCGGGATTTGATCATTATTTTTTGCGTGGGCAAATGAGAATACCGTGAACGCTATGAAGTCAACGGCTAAGACGCCGCGGCGCAGGTTTCGGTAACAATAATCTTCGGGGAACCGTAGCGTGCCGGCGGGAACTTAGCGATGGGATCAGCGCAAACTCGATAGTTTGCGTTACAATGGCCAATATGCGCTTTCCCCTCTTGGCGCATCGACCAGATCAACTATATCTATTATATCAAGCAGGAGCAGTAACAATGGGACAACCCGCATCTTCGATAACGCGACAAGCTCTTTGCGCCGCGATCTCGATCATCTTCGCGGCCCTCTGCGCGGCGGACGCATCGGCCCAATCCGCCGACAAGATTATCAAACAGGCCGTCAAGGCCATGACCAATGGCAAGGGCGAGAAGGCGCTGCGCGAAATCAGGTCGTGGCAGATCAAGGGAACGATCACGAACCTGAAGGACGGCTCCTCCGGAGGCTACCGGGCCGTCGCGGCGCAGCCTGACCTCTACGTCCGCGAGTTCGATCTGCGCGGATTGGAGGTGAGCATGGGCTATAACGGCAAATCGGCCTGGATGCGCGATTCGCGCGACGGGCTGCGAACGTTGACCGGCGACGCGAGCCGGGATTTTCAGACCGAGGCCCGTTACCGCAACGCGCGATGGCTCGACTACAAAAAGGAGAAGTCGAAGCTCGCCTTCGGCGGTCAGACGACGATCAACGGCAAGCCCGCGAACACGGTCGTTTTGACCACGATCAAGAACGTCAAGATCAAGCTCTATTTCGACGCCGCGTCGGGATTGCCCGTTCGCGAAGAGACGCCGGCGGGAGAGATCACGTGCGTCCTCGATTACTCCGATTTCCGGCCCGTCGGCGCCCTGACGGAGCCGCATGCGATCATCTGCGCGGAAGGCGATGAGCGATATGAAATAAAGCTGGATCAGATCGTCCACAACCCTCGGATAGATCGCGCCGCCTTTGACTTTCCGAAGGCGCCGAGTGAAGCGCTGCCCGACATTCCGGCGTTGTTGAAAGAGGTCGGGAAGAACGAGGACGAGATCGACCGTCTGCTCGAGAAATATACCTACACCGAGACGATCACCAAACGCGAGCTTGACTCGAACGGCCAGATGAAAGTCAAGGAGAGCGAGACATTCGATCTGACCTTCTACAAAGGCGCTCGCATCCGCCGCCTGGTCGCCAAAAACGGCAAGCCTCTCTCCCCGAAAGAAGAGGCCGACGCGCAGAAGGACGTCGAGAAGCGTGTCCGCGAGATCGAAAAGAGAGAGGCTGAGAAGGAACGGAAAGGGCGCGAGACCGCGCAGAAAGCGCCTAAAAATTCCGACGCCAATACGGCCAATACGGGAGGCGATTCCAAGGGCGATCAGCCCAATGCCGATGAGCCCAATGCCAACGAGGAAGACGAACGCAAGAATCGCCCCACGATCGCCGACGTATTGCGGGCGTCGAGGCTCGTCAATCCGCGCCGCGAACGCTTCCGCTCGCGCGACGTGATCGTCTTCGATTTCGAGCCGCTGCCAGGTTATAAGCCGCAAAAAAACTATGAGAAGTTATTCGGCAAAATGGCCGGGGCGCTCTGGATCGATCCGATTGACAAGCAGGTCGCCCGCGTCGAAGCTCGGCTGGTCGAGGCGTACAAGATCGGCGGCGGAATGCTGGCTTCTTTGAAAGAAGGCGCCAATTTCACGCTCGAACACGAGCGCGTCAACCAGGAAATCTGGCTGCCGGCGCGCGCCGAGATCAACCTGGGCGTACGTGTGCTGCTTCTCAAAGGCCTCAACATCAATCAGACGATTATCTACGGAGATTACAAACGATTCAGCGTCGAAGCCGAGAAAGAAAAGCTGAAAGACCCATCACAATCAGACAAAACACAGAAGCCCTAAATCCACCTGTTCAAGAGGATGTACCCGAAGCGATACAGGCCCCTGTACGAGGCGTCGCGGCGCGCGCCCTCGTGATGGCCGCCTGTGAAGCCGATCAGAGACACCAGCACGCCCTACGCGCGCAACGCTGTACCAATCGCTGACGCGGACGGCGCCGCATCAAGGCGCCTGAGCGGTTGGCGCCCCCTTTGCAGACGGCAAGTCAGTGGAAATTGGTCGCCTTGATAAGCCAGAAGCAATTCACCGCCTTCCGCCAAGCGGCGGAGGGGGCAGCGGCGTGATACGCCGCAAAAAGAATTCGACGGGGGGTGAGAGGGGGTTGCCGAGTAATCCTGCCGCACAGCGGTTAAATAACTATACTCCGGCGTTGAAACGCCCGGGAACTACGGTCTTTCGAGCGTCGCAACGCACGGCCAACCACAATAACCGTTCGCGGTCACAACCTCTACAACAGCTATCTACTTCATCACTACCCGAAACACTGACAGATCATCAGATTGATGGAGGAAAACTATGAGGAACAAAGCAAGGTTATTCGTTTTACTCGCGCTGGCGCCGATTATCATTGGGCTAGCCGGATTTGATTCGAACGTGGAAGCTAGACACCGACACAGATATTATGGTGGATACGGCTACGGTGGGTACGGATGTAACACGTGCCAAGCTCCGTGTCCGGTGTCTTGTCCGGCTCCGTGTCCGGTATCTTGTCCGGCTCCGTGTCCAGTAGCCTGTCCGGCTCCGGCTCCTGTGATTTCATGTCCGGCTCCGGCTCCTGTGATTTCATGTCCGGCTCCGGCTCCTGTGATCTCGTGCCCGGCTCCGGCTCCTGTGATTTCGTGTCCGGCTCCGGCTCCTGTGATTTCGTGTCCGACTTGCCAGTAGAGGCATCACGACAAGATATGGGTTTTCAAAAACGCAGATCACTGCAACTTCAAATTGGGGTGAGAACGTTACCCAGGTCTTGGCGTGGTTTCACTGTGGTTGTCTCGCGCCCGGCGTCATAGCTGGCGCCGGGCTTGCTAACAAGCTGTTGGAAATCAAGCGCCTTGATAAGCCGTAAGCAATCTAACTCCCTTCTCGCCAAGCGGTGGAGGGGCGGCGTGACACGCCGCAAAAAAAAGTAATCGGCGGTGATGAAAAGGTTATGCCGAGTAATCCTGCCGCAAAGCGGTGAAATAATTATACTCCGGCGTTGAAACGCCCGGAAACTATGCCCCAACGAGCGTTGAAACGCCCGGCCAACCACAATAGCCGCTCGCGGTCATAGTCTCTACGGCAGCCATCCGTTTCATCACTACCGTAACACTGTTCAGTTCAATGGAGGAAAACTATGACGAGTAGAACAAGGTATTCCATCTTAATCGCGCTGATGCCGCTTATCATTGCGCTCGCAGGATTCAGTTCCAGCGTAGCATATGGTCAATGCTGCCCGGCTCCGGCTCCTGTGATCTCGTGCCCGGCTCCGGCTCCTGTGATCTCGTGCCCGGCTCCGGCTCCTGTGATCTCGTGCCCGGCCCCGGCTCCGGTCGTCTCGTGCCCGGCGCCAGCTCCGGTTATTATAAGGCGCGTCATTACGACCTACACGTGCTGCCCGACGGCAGCGCCAGAGCCAGCTCCGGCTCCGGTCGTTGAAGAGAAGCCAGCGGAGACGCCGCCCCCACCGCCTGCGCCAGTTATCGAGCCTGAGCCTGTCCCCCCGCCCCCTCCGCCCGCTCCCAGGCCGCGCGTGGTGAAAAGCTAAGGAGCTATAGCTAGCTGTCGATTGCATAGAAATATGTGGAAACTGGTGGTAGAGACGCAAGATTTTGCGTCTCTACCACGACCACATATTTTCTCGTATGATTTTCCGCCGCTACCGCCAATCTCCTTGCAGCACGAACCCGCCCCAGTAGTAAGGCGCGCCCCAACGTCCCTCTCGCCACATCTCTTCCTGTGTAGCGCGCAGCGCGGCGGCGGGCGTCATTCGCTGAGGGCCCAGCGTCCGGCGGTAGAACCGGCTCATCAGCTCGGCCGTGGCCTGATCCTCGATCGACCAGAGTGTGACTATCACTCGCGCGGCGCCGGACGACAGGAATCCACGCGTCAGACTCAACAACCCTTCTCCGGGCGCATCCTTACCCAAGCCAGTGCGGCAGGCGCTGAGGACAACCAGGTCCGCCGAGAGCTTGAGATGATGGATGTCCTGCGTCGATAACAATCCGTTGAGCGGCCGCCCCTGTTCGTCGACCTGAGAGAGCGCGATGGCCGACAAATCCGGATTCTCCGGATTGATTACGGCATGCGTGGCAAAGTGAATGAAGCGATACTCGCCGAGCGCTGGATCCTTCGCCGCTTCGCGGCTGGCGGCGAAATTGCGGACGACTTTGCTGTCGCCGGCCAGCGAGGCGATACGCTTTGCCTCCCAGTCGGTCGCCGAAAGGCGGCTCAGGGTTGGAAAGGCGCCCGCGTTGACT
>Ga0137410_10002172_pt1 | contig 13379 bp, 10 predicted proteins | sample CZODoug1_16funga_FD_108878 | JGI IMG/M metagenome (GOLD analysis project Ga0137410, IMG submission 108878) | Vadose zone soil fungal communities from Angelo Coast Range Reserve, California, USA - CZODoug1_16fungal (Illumina Assembly) | ecosystem: Environmental > Terrestrial > Soil > Vadose zone... | reverse complement strand
GCACCGACCATGTTGCCCAACATTGCGCCCGTCTCGATCCCGAGGCGTACGAAATCGCCCTGGTTGGTCGGCACGGCACAGCCGCCCCAGTTTGGCCCCGGCTGAAAATTGAGCACCATGTCCGGATCGTGCGTAAAACCGCCCGAGGCGAAAACGACGGCCTTCTTCGCCTGTATCAGCGACTCGCCGTCCGCCGACTTGACGGTAAGTCCGATGACCTCTCCGCGCGCATTGCGCTCGACTCGGGATGCCGCATGCTTTGTCAGCACTTCGATTCGATGCGCTTCCAATTTCAAGCGAAGCTGTCGTACCAATTCCCGGCCGTTGCCGTAATTTCCGTCCGCCCTTTTCGGGAGAAGAATTCTCTGGCGCATGGGCTTATTGGTCGGCACGTGATCGAGGTAGTCCGGCAATGCGACCGTCGTCGATCGCAGGGCGTCCATGGACTCGAGCGCCTCGATCGCGCCGGCGGCGTTATCGTAGTACGCCTCGATCAGCTCGTATTCGCGCTCGCCGACACCCCACCGAGGGTCATCGTCCCGATAGAGCGCAGGATAGGACACGCGCACCATGTAGCGAATCGCATCGTCTTTGGGGTCCGCGATCCCTGCCTGTCTCATGATGTGGTTGTTCGGTATCCAGTAGGCGCCATCGGACTTAGCGGTCGTGCCACCGATCGCCGGCGCCTTTTCGATGACGATGACCTGATTGCCTCGCGACGCCGCCGACAACGCCGCCGCGAGCCCGGCGGCGCCGCTTCCGACCACCGCGACATCTGCGCTCTTTGACCAGGCCCGCGATCGCGTGGCCGACGGGGCCTCACGCGCGAACCCGGCCACGCCCATCAATGCAGCCGAGCCGACCAGAAATCTCCGACGAGACCGGGGTACGTCGCCTGAGTTTCTCATCTCCACTCCCCGGCCCGACACGAAGCCGGACCCATTGCGATTGTGACAGCGCCGGATTTTTTCCGGATATTCTTCCGAGTATCATAGAACTGTACGCGCGTAAAGGATAAACTGTCAACAAGGGCCGACCCAGATTGAACTACGACGGGTCGGCGCATACGATTCCGACCAGCCAACGCACCCTTTACGAGCCATTTTATGCGCCGTTACACACGATCCATCGTCGTTGCAGCCGCACTCGCCTTCGATGCCGGTCATTCTGCACCCGGATCGGAGCAAGCCCACCCCACAGGCTTTGCCGAGCGCATTCAGCCGATTCTCGATGCCAATTGCGTAGCCTGCCATCAAACCGGCAGTGCGCAGCAGGGCCTCGTGCTCGAGGCGGGTCTTGCCTACCGCAATCTTGTCTCCCAGAAGAGCAGGGAGTCCAACCTCGAGTTGGTAAAGCCCGGAGTCCCGGAAAGCAGTTATTTGGTTCACAAACTACGCGGCTCTCACCTCGCGGTGCACGGCAGCGGCGCCCAGATGCCTTTGGGAAGCTCCCTCGAGGCCAACGATCTGCAAGCGATCGTTGAATGGATTCGCCTCGGCGCCAATAACGACTGATCGACTTCGTTATCTCCGGCAGCAGGCACGTGTCTGGATGCACGACTCGCTCGTGCCTGCTTTACCTTTACGATCGTACAGGATAACATACGTCATACGGGGCTGCTCGGGCGGACAGGAAGGACGGCTATGGGCCGGATAACGAATGAAAACACTTGAAACGGACGTCTTGGTGGTGGGCGCGGGCCCCGCGGGGGGCGCCGCCGGGGTGTTCCTGAGCAAACACCGAGTCACGACCATGGTGATTTCAAAGCACCCGAGCACGGCAGAATCGCCCCGGGCGCACATCACGAATCAACGAACCATGGAGTGCCTGCGCGACGCGGGTCTCGAACAGGAGTGCATGGCATATGCCAGCCCTCCTCATAAGATCGAACATTCCTTTTGGCTTCGCAGCATGACGGGCGAGGAACTCGCCCGCACCTATTCATGGGGCAACGATCCGCGGCGCAAGAGCGACTATGAGTCGGGCAGCCCCTGCGTGATGTGCGATCTGCCCCAAACGCGCCTCGAGCCGCTACTGCTCGCCGAGGCGGCGCGCAGCGGCGCACACGTGCGCTTCAGCACAGAGCTCGAGTCTTTCGAACAGTTCGAGGAGGGAGTCACTTCGACTGTCAAAGATCGCCTCACAGGGGAGCGCTACAAGGTCAAATCTCGCTATCTGGTGGGCGCGGACGGTGCTCGAAGCAGGGTGGTCGAGCAGCTCGGAATTCCCCTGATTGGCCAGCATGGACTGGGCCATGCCATCAATGTGCTTTGCGAAATTGACCTCGGCGACCATGTGAGGCATCGGCCCGCCTCCCTTTATGCGACCGTCCAGCCCGGCTCCTCGGTGTGGGCGCCCGTGGGCGTCGTGCGCATGGTGAGGCCCTGGGACCAATGGCTGATCGCACTGATGGTGCCCGACTCAGTCGGCGTCGCGACGCCAAGCGCCGCCGATATCGAGACGCGTATCCACGAAGTCATCGGCAATTCCAATATTCCGATCAGAATCCTGTCTCAATCCTCCTGGTCGATCAACGACATCGTCGCCGAGCGATACTCTCGGGGGCGTGTTTTCTGCGTGGGTGATGCAGTGCATCGCCATCCCCCGACTAACGGCCTGGGGTCCAATACCTGCATTCAGGATGCCTTCAACCTTGCGTGGAAGCTGGCTTGCGTCATTCAAGGCAAGGCGCGACACGCTCTGCTCGAGACTTACCACGACGAACGCCAGCCCGTGGGACGCCAGATCGTTGCTCGGGCCAATAAGAGCATGGGTACCAATCTTCGCCTTTGGGACCTTTTGGGCGCCGGTATGCGCAGCGCCAGCCGAGAGCATGTTGCAACATTCGATACGCCGGAAGGGCGCGCCGCACTTCGAGAGACCATTGATCTCATGAAGTATGAGTACCACGCGCATGGCGTGGAGATGAACGCGTGTTACCGCTCCACGGCGATCGTCGCGGAGGGCGACGCTGGGGATCGCGCCTTCGATCGAGATCCCGAACTCTACTACCAACCGAGCACGCTGCCCGGTTCGTTCCTTCCGCACGCCTGGCTCGGGCATCGACGCCCAAGTTCGCGAGTCTCCACACTTGACGTCGCGGGCAAGCGTCAGTTCACGCTATTCACCGGACACGGGGGCGAGGCGTGGCGCGAGGCGGCGCACGCGACTGCCAAGCGCTTCAGCGTGGCCCTACGTGTGGTCTCCATCGGACCGTATCTGGATTTCGAGGATCTGTACGACGTCTGGCGTCCCCTTTCGGGCGTACAGGAAGCGGGCGCGGTGCTGGTACGGCCCGATCTGCATGTCGCTTGGCGGGCGGCTGAGTTGCCATCGGACCCGGGCAAGTCCCTGGCTGCGGTGATGGCACAAATTCTGGCCCTCTAGATCAAAGACGAATTCGATGTCCACGCAGTGACAGGGGAGCGATAACTTATGCTTGACAGCTCAAGAAGTGACCTGGAACGGCATGGGGTGGTGCCTCGTCGGTCAGACTCTCTCGCGTCCGACCTCCTCCTGCCCGATGAAACGCTCGAGGTCCGGCGCGAGGTCCGTGCCTTTGCCGATTCGGTACTGCGGCCCATCGCCCGTGAGCTCAATTGCGAGCCCGAGCGACGCGACGGGTTCCGACACGATGTCTTTGACCGCATGGCCTCGGCCGGATTATTTGCGATTCCCTTTCCCGAAGATGTTGGCGGCCGCGCCCTTCGCTACCCGACGCTGGCGACCCTTTCGGTGTTGGAGGAACTCGCCTACTACGCGCCCGGCATCGCTTCCTCCATGTACGATGCTCAGGCGATTCTCGTCGGCAACACGCTAAATCAGGCTCCCCCCGCGTTGCGGGGCGAATTTCTGCCTCGTTTGGTCCGCGGAGAATTCGTGGCGAGCTTTGCCACCAGTGAGCCCGGCGCAAGCACCGATCTTTCGGTGCGCTCCGTGCAGACGGTCGCGCATCGACATGACGAAGGATGGCTCGTCACTGGGCGCAAGCGTTGGATCACGAATGCGGTGGCTGCCCGTTACGTCATCCTGCTCTGCCGCACCGGAGACGCCCTGAGCCTTCTCTTCGTCGACATGCATGCGCCGGGCGTCTCGGTGTCCGATCCCGATATGAAGATGGGCAATCATGCCCAGCTGACGGCCGACATCGAGTTCAAGAATGTGCTCGTTCCGCACCATCATGTCCTGGGGGAGATCGGCGCGGGACTTCGCAGCGCCCTCGGATCGCTGGTCCTCGGGCGTATGGGAATCGGCGCGGTCGGCGTCGGCATGGCGCAGCGAGCCTTTGATATCTCGAGCCACTACATATCCCACCGATCCGTGTTTGAAAGGCCCATCGCGGCCTTCCAGCACTGGCAATTTCGATTCGCAGAGCACGCCATGCAGATCGACTCCGCTCGCAGCGCCTATCAGCGGGCCGCACTTCTGACCGATCGCGGCGAAAACGCCGAAGTCTTGGCGGCAATGGCCAAAGTGATGGGCAGCAGCGCAGCGGTCGAGATGTCCCGAGACGCGATTCAGTGCTGCGGCGGCTATGGATTCGTCCGCACGCTCGGGGCAAGCGGCGAGGATTGGCCACTCGAGTCGATCTATCGTGACGCCAAAATCGGCGAGATCTACGAGGGTGCCAACGAAGTCCAGAAGTGGATCATCGCCCGCAAGATCTTTGGTCGAGCCATCACAGGCTAGCTCCCCTCACATCGCCTGCTGTCGGCTCGATCTCAGCAGCCCGTTCCCCGCACGGGGCTTTGGTGTTTGCGCGCGCAGCGCGCATGTGTGCGCTCGGTCACTGTCATTTATGCTGTACGATCGTACAGATTAATATTGACACTGTTTTGCAAGCGGCGCATTCTAAGTGCCAGTGCTGCGATGAGACGACACATCCGATCTCTCTGGCTTTGGGGGAATTCAAATGAACAAGCGACGAACGACTTGCGCCGGCGTTTCCGTTCTGGTGGTCGCGGGAGTCACCGGCGCGCTCGCGCAAACCGCAAGCGGTCCCACGCAACCCGCCACCTCGAGCGAACCCGCCGCCCTCGCAGAGATACTGGTCACTGCGGAAAAGCGATCCGAACGGCTCGCCGACGTGCCCCTTTCGATCACCGCCCAGAATGCCGAAGAGCTGACCAAGGTCGGTGTGCATGACGTGTCGGACCTGGAAAAGGTAGTTCCTGGCTTCGCCTTCACGCAGAGTGTGTACGGCGCACCGATCTATACGATCAGAGGAATTGGCTTCTACGGGGAAGCGGTCGGTATTTCGCCCACCGTGAGCGTCTACGTGGATCAGGTTCCGATCCCCTTCACGCGCGCCGCGGAGGGGGTTTCGCTCGACCTGGAGCGGGTGGAGGTTCTCAAAGGTCCTCAGGGGACGTTGTTCGGACAGAACTCAACCGGCGGGGCCATCAACTACATCGCAGCTAAACCGACTGATGTGCTCGCCGCGGGCGCCCAGGCGAGCTATGGAAGATTCAACGACGCCGCGGTCGAAGGTTTCATCAGCGGGCCAATTTCCTCCACACTCTCCGGGCGGATCGCCGTGCGCACAGAGCAGCGCGACGCATGGCAATACAGTTCGTATACCGGACGAACGCTCGGCACCAAAAACTTTACTGCCGGCCGAGCGCTGCTGGATTGGAAGCCGTTCGATGGCTTCATGTACGAACTCAATTTCAACGGCTGGAAAGACAAGTCCGATTCACAAGCGAATCAGTTCGAGAGATACGACTCCTCTTCATCTCCGAATACAGCCTATCCGGGCAGTATCGCCTTTCCGAATATTGCCGCCACTTTGCTGGCAAGGGCGCCGACGCAAGCCAATGATCGGGCCGCCAACTGGGACACGGAACAGCCGGAAAAGCGCGATGATGATTTCTACCAGATATCCGGCCGCGGTGATTTCACTTTGCCCGCGGGTCTGACGCTCAGCTCGATCACCTCCTACTCGCAGCTGATCGTGCATTCACCGACCGACACCGACGGAACGGAACTACCCATCTTTTGGCTGCGGATCGACGCGTTCACGAAGACCTTCGCTCAGGAGCTGCGCGTATCGAGCCCCGCGGAGGGTCGCTTGAGGTGGATGCTTGGCGGTAACTACCAATATGATCGAGTGTCAGACATCCAGTACGCGCAAAATCAGGGCAGCAACTCGGGAGTGGGTCCGCTGCGGTTCATCGAGTTTGACAACGACGCTTCGGGTCAGCACATCAGAACGTCCGCCGCCTTTGGAAGTCTTGATTGGCGCATCACCGATACCTTGACCGCCCAGACCTCCGCGCGCTACACCCATCAGACGCACGATCTTACCGGCTGCCTTCGAGATGTCGGGGGCGAGCTTGCAACCGCCTTCGGATTACTGTCCACCGTGATCAGCGGCGATCCCCATGTTCCCGCCCCCGGCGACCCGGCGTACATTCCACCGGGTGGCTGCGCAACGTTGGATGATGTCACCAACTATCCGACGACCGTGCACAAAACTCTGGACGAGCACAACATCTCCTGGCGCGCCGGTTTGTCGTGGAAGCCGGACACGGACTCTCTCGTGTACGGCAACGTAACGCGCGGGTTCAAAGGGGGCAGTTTCGAGACCTTGCCGGCGATCCGACCCGATCAGTTCGATCCCGTGCCGCAAGAACAAGTTACCGCTTACGAGATCGGCGCGCGCAGCCGCTTGTTTGCGGGAAAAATTGATCTGTCGGGGGCCGCCTTCTATTACGATTACAAGGACAAGCAGCTCCTCGCCTACATCTCCGCCGATTTCTTTGGCAGTCTGCCGGGCCTGGTGAGCGTGCCCAAATCCAGAGCAACCGGCGCGGAAGCCGACATCACGATTCGCCCGATCTCCGACTGGTATTTCACACTCGGCGGAACGTACGTGGCGACCAAGGTGGAGAGCAACTTTGCCACGTTGGGGCCTCTTGCTTCCTCGGGCTCCGTGGACGTGCAGGGGGCGGCCTTCCCCAACACCCCGAAGCTCAATTTCATCGCCGATACCGAGTACCGATTTCCGCTTTGGGCGAACTGGCAGGGATTTGTCGGCGGCAATGTGACGTATCGCGGTCGCACCGTCTCGACGTTCGCCGCCCGGAGCGAGTTCGACATTCCTGACTACACCTTGCTCGATGCGCGCGCCGGCATGCAGCATTCGGACGGCAAGCTGCGGATCTGGCTCTGGGGAAAGAATGTTACCGATCGCTACTACTGGACCCATGTGGATCACGTTCTTGACACAGTCACGCGCGTCACCGGCATGCCGGCGACGTTTGGCATCTCGGCGAGCTGGCGCCTGTAGCTGTTAAGGCGGCGAGAGCCGGAGGAGGGGCTCTTGCTGCTATCGCAACCACGGTCGGGGCGGAATCGCGAGTCGGGAGGAGATCCTCGATGGCATCGAGTATGCACCCGGCTCGATGCAACGACTCTATAGTGGCGAGAACAACGGCAAGCTCGTCATGCGTCTACGTGATCAGGCCGAATGAACGGCCGGTACCTGCTTAGCGGGCGCCAGCTTGACTGACCTGATCCGCGTCCTGTGAATGGGCCTGTGTCGGTTGAAGTCGGCGCTTGCCGTCGATCAGATCGGCCAGCATGCGGCGAGCCAGAACGCCGCCCTTGTCAAAAGACATCAGCAGGGGCTTCATCTCGCCGAAACTTCTGGCGCCCATGTTTTGCTGCACGTCCTCAATGATGGGTTTGTCTTCAACCTCAAAGGCATGCGTGATCGAGGCACGGATGCCTTCATCCACCGCCTCGCTGTCCAGCGCGAAGTCGCGCGCGGCCGCCCAGTAGTACACGGTTTCACGCTCGGTTTTGGGCGTGAGCACATGAGCGCCGAACATGGCGATGCCCTCGCTTCGCGGTCGACCCGCGGGCGCGACGCCCACGTCCAACAACATGCTGGCGGGCGCATCCCAGCGCATATTCAGCCAGTGATCGACATTCTTTCCATAGTTCCCGAAAAGCGCGTCCCACACGGGCGGGGCGGGCGCATCGGGACACCAGCGGTCTGAGTCGATGGTCGTTGCGGTCACGAAGACCTTGTGTTCGCCGCGCTGAATGGAATCGCCGCCAATGCCTCCCACGTGCACAAAGGCGACGTGGGAAAGGTCCATCAAATTGTCGGTCACCAGCTCATAATGGGCGTGCGTCGCGATGGTCCCGTGGAGCGTGCGATATTCCGCGCTGGTAAGGCACGAGAAATCCGGAATGAGAGACTCGTCCGCCTCCTCGGAATTCCCCCACCAAAGCCACAGCAGCGAATGGCGCTCGACCGCACGGTAGGATCGAACGCGCGCGGCCGGCGGGATGATGCCGTGGGGATTATGAACGCAGACACCGGATGAGTCGAATCGGATGCCGTGATAAGGACATTCCACGGCCTCGTGACCAATAATCTTTCCTTTGGCGAGTGAGGCGAAGCGGTGAGGGCATATGCCGTCGATCGCGGCAACGTGCCCATCGGGCTTTCGAAAGAGGGCGAGCTTCTCACCACAGACCTGGCGCTCGACGAGTCGATCGCCGAACTCTTCCGCCCATCCGACCGCATACCAGCAATTGGTGAGATACATGGTGACCCCTCTCTCAAAGAACTCAGGTGACGCGCTCGAATATTGCGGCGATACCCTGACCGCCTCCGATGCACATCGTGACCAGGGCGTAGCGCGTCGAAGTTCGGCTCAATTCAAAGATCGCTTTGGTCGTGATGATGGCACCGGTAGCGCCGACGGGGTGACCGAGAGAGATTCCGGATCCGTTCGGATTGACCTTCTCCGGATCCAAATCGAGTTCCCGAATCACTGCGCAGGCCTGGGCGGCGAACGCTTCGTTGGACTCCACCACATCCATGCGGTCTGCCGTAAGACCGGCCTTCCGTAATGCGTTCCGGGAGGCGGGGACCGGACCCATGCCCATGTAGGCAGGTTCGACGCCGGCGTGCCCATACGCGACCAGCCGCGCGAGAGGCCGCAAGCCTAACGCTCGCACCGCCTCCTCCGATGCGAGCGCGACGGCAGCGGCGCCGTCATTGATGCCGGACGAGTTGCCGGCCGTTACCCCGCCACCCGCTTTGAAGGCGGGCTTCAGCCGCCTAAGACCCTCGATATTGGTGTCGCCTTTCACATGCTCATCGACGGAAAAGGATACGCTGCCGTGTTTGGAACGAATCTCCACGGGCACAATCTGATCGACGAAACGCCCTTCCTTGACAGCGCGGTCGGCACGCTGCTGGCTTTGCAGCGACAATTCATCCTGCATCTCTCGCGAGATCCCGAACCGTTCGGCGACATTCTCGGCCGTAATGCCCATATGGATCCGTTCGATTGGATCGTGCAAAATGCCGAGCAGATAGTCCGCCGCTTCGACGTCTCCGAGGCGCGAGCCCCAACGCTGAGAGGAAAGGAGGTAGGGCGCTCGGCTCATCGATTCAGCGCCGGCGCCAATCGCAACCTCCGCGTCGCCGAGCGCAACGACTTGTGCGGCCGAGATAACCGCCTGAAGGCCTGACCCACATAGGCGATTCACGTTAAAGGCGGGAACTTCCTTGGGAATGCCGGCTTGCAGGGAAGCGACCCGGCCTAAATATGCGTCGCCCGGTTCCGTGGGTATGACGTTACCCATCACGACGTGCCCGACCTTCTCAGCGGGCAACGATGAACGCCGGAGGAGCTCCGACACAGCGGTGGTCGCCAGATCCCTCAACGGAACGTTCTTGAGCGCGCCCCCGAAGGAGCCAATCGCAGTGCGCACCGCACCGACCACAAACACGTCACGTGGAAACACAGCACCTGTCCCGAAAGGTTGAATTGTCAGCTAATCGTCGAAGTGACGCGGCCCGCCTGCAGCCAGTCATCCCTTCATTTGGACCGGCTTCATATTAAACTAGACACTCGTACAGTACAATAGGAGCGTCCGGCAGCCTTTGTTGCGAGCACATAGGCGGCCTTCTCGGTTGTTTGGGGGCGTGGCTTCTTTGTCGGGAAGCTACTGGCGGTCGGCTCGTCCTATGGTTCCTCGGAACGCTCTCCCTGTTCGTCGTGAACCCGTGATTCTTGCGTCTATCTGCGCCATTCTTGCGCCTAGATTCTACGCGCAGGAAAGGGCTCTATGGCGAACCAGATCCCCGAGGAAGCACTGCTGGAGCGCTATTTCTTTGCTGCCGGTGCAAGCGCCTCATACTCGACGTGACCTTTATGAGCACAGGCTTTGAGTTCGTCGGTGGTAATGGGTGACGCAGACTGGCCGGCCAGTACTGACCCACACCGCATGTTATTTTCGAAACCCGGCGCGGAGAAGATGAAAACCAGGCTGATGCTATCTTTACCGATGTTTTTCAGGCTCACCCACGTCTGAGCGGGAAAGAAAACCATGCCTCCGGCATGGACGTCATATTCTTTGTCGTTCAATGTAACGTGTGCGGTGCCCGTCTGAATCAGCAGGATCTCGTCTTGCTCGAGATGCTTATGCCGAGGAATTACACCTCCGGGTGGAATCTCCTCGGTGCCAAGGACAAGATGTTTTGAGCCACTGTTTTGTGGAGTCACCTTAAGGATGAACTCGTCGCTGGGGATCGGTAGCGATCCGAACGGACGCCGCATCCGTTTTTCTCCTTCGCTCTTTTCAAGCACAACGGTCTTGGCACCCTGGGATTGTGCGTAGCAAATGACCGCAAGGAGAGTCACAACGATGAACAGGATTATGTTTTTCATGGCCCGCGCAGGATATTGGCCGCACGGAGGGCCCGATAGTAAAAACGCGACACGCGAAGGAATATCTGCCGCCGCCGGCAGCCCTCAGGACTCGCGTGCGTGCTATCGGGGACACGAGTAAGCTCCAAAGCGTGATGTTCTCCTGCCGTCCCGTACCTGCTCTGCACCACCTGATCCGTTATTACTACCAGGTCGAGACTCACCTGGCCGGTAGAACTGAGGTGCAGCCGGTCCCCGCGCGAAGCCCGCAGGCGATCGAGTTCACCTTCGGTGCTCCTTACGAAGTTCGGCGGCTGGATCGGGGCGGAACAAGAAACGCGTACCCCATCGCCCTCATCGGCTCTCAGACGTTCCGCCGCGTTGAACTACTCATGCACGGGAATATCGACGCATTCACGATCGTCTTTCAGCCCGGGGGCGTGTCCACGTTGTTCTCCGTGCCCGCGGAGGAGTTGACCAATGACGACTTCGAGGGGGACGTCGTGCTTGGCCGCGGACTCGGAGAGCTTCTGCGCCGGCTGGGTGACGTCTCTTCGTTCGCCGACCGCGCTCGTGTCGCGGACACCTACTTGTGCGCGAAGCGTCCCGCGTTGGGTTCCATCAGCGGCATTGCCAACGCCGCAACGAGAGTACTCACCAGCAGCGGATGCGTTCGAGTGTCCGATCTTGCACACCACTCAGGGTTGGGGACCCGTCAGTTCGAGCGGCGCTTTCGCTACGAGATCGGAATGCCACCCAAGCTGTACGCCCGAATCGTCCGGTTCGAGGCGGCCCTCCGACGCAAGGCGGCAGCGCCCGAAACGCGGTGGACCCAAGTCGCCCATGCTCTGGGATATCACGATCAGATGCACATGGTGCACGATTTCAATAGGTTGTCGGGAGACAGTCCGACAGCCATCGGCAGTCAACTCGACATGTTTGTGCAACCTGAAGTAGTTTCCGCCACATGGCCATGATGGAGCACAGGCGATCCTGGGCCCGTCGGTCCTGTCGGCGTTATTGCCAACTCGCTGGCTTGCACATCCAGCCCTAACGCAATTGCAGGGTGCCCGGGACACAATGGAAACTGAACTCTATCGACGGGAAATCCAGGCTGCCTATGTTGGCGAGATCTGGGGCGCGGCGTTCTTCGAAGCGCTTTCCCAGCAGACATCGTTCGCACCCATCCGTGACCGCCTGCTGATGTTGGCGCGCTTGGAAACCATGACGCGGGATCGCCTTCGGCCGCTTGCCGAGGGACTCGGACTAGATACGGCCGTAGACCCCAAGGATGTGGCAGACGGCGAGGCGCTTGCCGCACAGTGGGAGGGAATCGACCGGCGAGAGTTCGCCCGCAGGCTGAATGAGATGGTTTCCGACTACGTCGTCCGCTACGACTCACTGGCCGAGGAGGCCACCACTGCCGACAAGGAAGTACTGACCTTCCTTGCGGCTCATGAACGCGCACTGCTGGTTTTCAGCGAGCGAGAACTCGCCGGTGAGACGGAAACGGCGTTGGCTCCCGTCCTGGCACTGTTGGTCGGAACCCGGAATCGGTGTTCCTAGATAACGTGGACATCTTTCAGAGACCTGCAGTCGGTGCGTGGCGCTACTGAGCGAAATACGCCGGATGATCGATATCGGCGATGAGCCCCGGCTGTTTGGGTTGCCAGCCGAGCAGTGAGCGGGTCCGCTCGCTCGAGGTCGGGGCGTCTATGCCCGCGAACATCGCGAACCAGCCGAAGTGCTCGGCCGCCTCTTCGGGCGACTTCGAGACGACCGGAATGTTCAGGCGGCGGCCGATCACCTCGGCGATCGCTTTGAACGGCACGCCGTCTTCGGCGGTGGCATGGAACGGACCACCGGCGGCGCCCCGCTCCAGGGCGAGCCGATAGACGCGGGCGGCGTCGAGCCGGTGCACGGCCGGCCAACGATTGAGTCCATTGCCGATATACACGGACACGCCCTTCTCGCGCGCGAACCCGATCAGGCGCGGGACGAAGCCGTGATCGCCGTGCCCATGAACCGACGGGGCGAGCCGGACGGTTGATGCCCGTACGCCGCGCTCCACCAGCGCGGCCGTCGCCGCCTCCGATTTGCGGGGATAGGAGGGAGAGTTGAAAGGCGGCACATCCTCCTCGGTCGCCGTGCGGCCAGGGGCGAGGAGCGCCACACCGGACGTCACGAGCAGCGGACGGTCGGAGCCCTCGAGCACAGCGCCGATCGCCTCGATGGCGTTCCGGTCCTCTGCGCAGTTCTCCGCGAATTTCGAGAAGTCGTGGTTGAAGGCAGTGTGGATGACGCCGTCCGATTGCGCCGCCCCGCTCCTGAGGCTGTTCAAATCGGCGAGAGAGCCGCGATGGACCTCAGCGCCCGCCGCGGTTAGCGCCTCCGCCCCCTTGTCCGAGCGGGTCAGGCCGAGCACGTGATGGCCGGCGCCGATCAGGTCCTTGACGACGGCCGAGCCGACCCAACCGGTCGCTCCAGTGACAAATACGCGCATAGCAAAACCTCCGTATTTTCGTTAGAGACAATTGTCTGCCCGCAAGTTATCCTGGTAAAGTAGTGATATCATCATGGTATAATTGGTAACAGGGTAAGCCAACACATCGCGACTGAGACCCTGCTTGGGACCTATCTGAAGGACCGCCGCGCGAAGCTCGATCCGGCAGCGTTCGGCTTTGCGTCGGAGCGCCGCCG
>Ga0137410_10002169_pt1 | contig 13381 bp, 10 predicted proteins | sample CZODoug1_16funga_FD_108878 | JGI IMG/M metagenome (GOLD analysis project Ga0137410, IMG submission 108878) | Vadose zone soil fungal communities from Angelo Coast Range Reserve, California, USA - CZODoug1_16fungal (Illumina Assembly) | ecosystem: Environmental > Terrestrial > Soil > Vadose zone... | reverse complement strand
TATATGGCGCAGGACGTGCCCAACCTCGCTGAGATTCGCGCCATTTTTGCGGACATCGTGAGCGCGAACTGCCGCGCCAAAGACATCATCGATGGCCTGCGTACCATGCTGCGCCGCGGTGAGGTTGCGCTCCGGCCGGTGCGTGTAAATGAGAGCATCGGAGAACTGCTCAACCTCACTCGTAGCGATCTCATCGCACGCGGTGTCTCCGTGTCCAATCTCACCACCGGCGATCTTCCCCCGGCCATGACGGATCGCGTGCAACTCCAGCAGGTTCTCCTCAACCTGATCGTGAACGCGTGCGACGCCATGCAATCGAATCCACCGAACGACCGCATCCTCACGCTCACGACCTTCATCGCGCAGAACGAGATGCGAATCGGTGTGCTGGACTGCGGAGTCGGCTTGCCGGACGACGCTGAAGTTTTGTTTCAGCCGTTCCACTCCACCAAGGAAGGCGGCTTGGGCATGGGCCTCTCGATCTGCCGCACGCTGGTGACCTCGCACGGCGGGAGGCTGTGGGCGGAGCGCAGGGCCGAGCGCGGCGCCGCATTCTATGTCGCGCTGCCTCTGGCCAAGCAGGACGCATGATCGACGCTCCATAGCGCAGGCAACGCGCGGCCATGTTCATTCTGTCATGACCGTCCCACGCTCGCGCCCAGGGTGACGAGAAGCTCGTCCAGTTGCGCGAACGTCTCGACCGTCGCATCCGCCGCCCCGGTGCCGGCAGCGTCGAGAGCTTCCTTCGAGGGATAGAGCTCGTGCATGACCAGCAGCGTCTTGCCACCCTTTTCCTCGAAGGTCACGGTGGTGACGGCACCGTCGTCACCTTCGTCATTGGTCCAGACGAGGCGCGAGTGCGGTGTCACTTCGATGTATCTACCGAAGAACGCCATAGACTGTGAACCCGCGTGGCCGAACTCCAAGCGGTACCTGCCCCCGACACGAACATCCATCTCGCACGAAAGCAGGGACACGCCGGACAACGACTTCGGTACCCACCACCGCTTGAACAGCTCGGGCTTGGTCCACGCCTCGAACACGATGCGCGCCGGGCCGTTGAAGGTTCGCGTAACGACTAGCTCACGGTCGGACTTCCGTTCCACCGTGGTGCGGTTTTTCATGGGGGTACGCTCACTCTCTCTTCTTGCGGCCATCGACCTTCTCCTTCCGTTTCAGTGCCTCAACCACCTTGTCCAGCTCGTCGAACCGTGCGTCCCAGAGCTGGCGGTACCGCTCGATCCATGCCGCCTCTTCCTCCAGTCGGTGCAGGCCGAGCTTGCAGGTCCGCACGCGCCCGACCTTCTCCGTGGTGACGAGCCCCGCCTGCTCCAAGACACCGACATGCTTCTTCATGCCCGTGAGAGTCATGTGGAACTTCTCGGCAAGGTCCGTGATCGATGCGTCCGCACGGCCGAGCTGCTCGAGAACGCCGCGTCGCGTGGCGTCCGAGAGCGCGGCGAACGAGGCGTCGAAGCGGGTCTGGGTATACTGAGCCATGTGGTTCAGTATGTGACACACGGATGTCGGCATGCAAGGGGAGGAGGGTGGCCCGCCGCTCAATGACCGCGGCTACGGCTTGAATTCTCGGATCGTACGCATACGATGGCGCATGCCCAAATCCATCGACGCGGCGCGAGTGTCCGCGGATCCTCCTACTACGGCCCCCGGTTTCAGCACCATGCTTTCGGCTCGCGGCGCGTTTTCGCTGAACGCCGCGTTCGTCGTTGGCCTACTGGTGCTCAGCCAGCTCCCGGTGCTCGATCAACGGCCTGTCGTGCGTGCCTCGATCGTCGGCGTCGCCGTGGCGCTGCTGGCGTGGAGCACGTTGCTGTTCTGGGTGCTGCGGCGCGGGCAGACGGTGCTGCTCGAGGTGGCGCTGCGCCGGCCGCACTATGTGCAGGCCTGCGTGCACAGCACGCTGCTGCTCTACTGGGGTTACTACTGGCGCGAGGTGTATCACGCGGCGCCGCTGATCCTTGCGCAGCTGCTCTTTGCCTACGCCTTCGACAGTCTTTTGTCGTGGACGCACCGCCGCAAGTTCGCCCTGGGCTTCGGCCCATTTCCGATCGTCTTCAGCATCACGCTGTTCCTCTGGTTCAAGGATCCCTGGTTCTACTGGCAGTTCGCGATGGTGGCGACCGGGTTGACCGCGAAGGAATTCCTGCGTTGGAAGCGCGACGGGGTGAACACACACATCTTCAACCCCTCGTCGTTTCCTCTGGCCGTGGTGGCGCTGGCGCTGCTGCTCACCGATGCGAGCGACATGACGTGGGGCTTCGACGTCGCGCAAACCCAGTTCTATCCGCCCCACATCTATCTGGTGATCTTCCTGATCGCGCTGCCGGGGCAGTACTTCTTCGGCGTCACCCCGATGACCGCGGCCGCCGTGACGACGACGTTCGCCTTCAGCGCGATTTACTACGCTGCCACCGGCAGCTACTACTTCGTCGACTCGCACGTGCCGATTGCGGTGTTCCTCGGCATGCACCTGCTGTTCACCGATCCGGCTACCTCGCCGCGCACCTTGGGGGGGCGCATCCTCTTCGGGGTGCTCTACGGGCTCACCGTTGTTCTCCTGTACGAGTTGCTGCTGAGCGCGAACGTCCCGGCCTTCTACGACAAGCTGCTCCAGGTGCCGCTCCTCAATCTATCCGTGAGGTTGCTCGACCGGCTGGCGCGGTCGCCGATACTCAAGGCCATCGATCCGTCGACGTGGGGCCGAGCGTGGATGCCGCGCCGCCGTCATCTCGCCTACATCGGTGTGTGGTCCGTCGCCTTCGCCGCCATGAGCGCGTCCGGGCATCTCGGCGACGACCATCCCGGCCAATGGACGCCTTTCTGGGAGAAGGCGTGCGCGGCCGAGCGGCGCGATGCCTGCCTCAACCTGTACTTCCTGCAGGAGGGCTTCTGCGCAGACGGCTCGGGATGGGCGTGCAACGAGGTCGGTATCCTGCTCGCCGAGCGCTACGACAATCGCGCGCGCGCTAGCTCGGCATTCGACCGCGCGTGCACGCTGCAATTCGGCGCCGGCTGCAACAACGCCACTGCCAACGCGAGGGCTGGCCCGCTTCGCCACGACGCCCCCACTGCGCTCGACTACCCGTTCATCCTGCGCGGCAGTAAGGGTCCGATCGCGGAGCGAGACCCCGCCAAGCTCTACGCGCGCGCCTGCGAATTGGCGTGGCCAAATGCCTGCGGGCGTCGGTAAGGCGGACGTGGCATAGCCCGAGTGCGGCTCAGCGAACCAGTCTGGCTTTCATAGCGGCTTTGCCCGACAAGTCCGCGCGATCGGAAGCGTGCCCTACATTCACGGTGTAGTCGCCCTTGCGCACTTGCCAGCCGCGTCGCTGCGTCGACCAGTCGCCGAGCACGCGCGGATCGGCCACGACCTCGACGCGTCGCGTCTCGCCCGGGGCAAGCGACACGTTGCCCCAGCCGATCAATCGAAGGCCCTTGGTTCCGGCGCGGTCCGCGACATAGACCTGAGGGACGTCCGTGCCGGCACGGTCGCCCTCGTTGGTGACCGAAAAGCTGATCTGCAAGGTGTCGCCACCCGTTACCTGGAGATCTGAGTAGCCGAAATGGGTGTAGCTGAGCCCGTAGCCAAAAGGAAAGAGCGGCTTCGCTCCGGTACGCGCGAACCAACGATAGCCGACGTCCGCGCCCTCGATGTCGTAGTCCACGTCGAATCCCTGCAGCGCGTGGGACTGCGACCCGGCGTCGCGCTTGGGATCGGACGTATCGTCGAGCTTCGGTCTCGGCAATTGTTCGAGCGAAGCCGGAAACGTGATCGGCAGGCGTCCCGCCGGATTCGCGTCGCCGAACAGCACCTCGGCAATTGCCTCGCCGCCGCTCGAGCCGGGATACCAGGCCTCCAGCACCGCCGCCACGTCGTTGAGCCAAGGCATCAGCACTGGACCGCCCGTCTCGAGCACCACGATGGTTCGCGGGTTCGCCGCCGCAACGGCGGCGATCACGTCGTTCTGCCCTTGCGGGAGCGAGAGATCCGGCGCATCGACGCCTTCCGACATCCACTGCGTCGCAAACACGATGGCTATGTCTGCGTCGGCGGCGAGCGCAGCAGCGCCGGTCGGCGAATAGCCATCGTTGAAACGGACTCGCGCGTCCTTGGGCAGCCGCGCCGCGATCGCGGCGAGCGGCGGCGCAGGATGGATCTCCATGCGGCGACGCGCTTCCGCCGGCTGAAATGCAATCGCGGGGCCCGCCGCAGGCTCGACCTGTGACGAGCCTCCGCCGGACATCACCCCGACATGGGCGTATCCGCCGATCAGCGCGATGCGCTGCGCGTTGCGGCGTAGCGGCAACGCGCCGTCGTTCTTGAGTAGCACGATGCCGGCGGCAGCTGCGTCGCGGGTCACGGCGGCACCGGCGGCCGCATCGAGCGGCTCGATCGTCGGCGGATCCTCGAAAATGTCCGCCGCGAACATCGAGCGGAGCATGCGCCGCACGGCGTCACGCATGCGCGCGCGCATCGCCCCGTCCGTTTGCGCCGCCGCGAGCAGATCGTCGGCAAAGTAGGGCTTGTCGTCGAGCTCCTCGCCGGATTGCCGGTCGAGACCCGCGAGCAAGTCGTGCACGTCGCGCACGGCGCCCCAGTCCGACATCACGAAGCCGGGGAAACGCCACTCCTTCTTCAGGGTGTCGTCGAGCAAGTACCGGCTCTGACAGGCGTGCGGGCCGTTGTAGCGGTTGTACGCGCACATCACGGCACCCGGTTCGCCGATCTCGATCGCAATCCTGAACGCGAGCAGGTCGCTATCGTGCGCGGCCGCATCGGAGAGCATGGAGTTGGCTACATGGCGGCCGGTTTCTTGGGGATTTACGGCGAAGTGCTTCACCGTTGAAATCATGTGCGCCGCCTGGATGGCGCGGACCGTCTCGCCGGCGAGGGTGCCCGCCAACAGCGGATCTTCGCCGAGGTACTCGAAGTTTCTGCCGTTGCGCGGCTCACGGGCGAGATTGACGCCGCCCGCGAGCAGCACGTTGAAGCCCTTCGCGCGCGCTTCCTTCGCGATCAGCGCGCTGCCCCGGCGCGCGACGTCTCTGTCCCACGTGGCAGCCAGAGAGAGTGACGAAGGCAGTGCGGTTGCGCCGTCATGGCGCAGCCCGTTTACCGCGGCGACACCGAGGCTCGCATCCGTCTCGAGCAGCGGCGGAATGCCGAGGCGTGGAATGCCCGGCGTAAACGACGCCGAGACGACTGCGCCTTCAGGCAGCGGCTTGCCGGTGCGGTCCGGGCGCGCGAACGTGCTGTGCAGCAAGCGGACTCGCTCGACGTCGGTCATGCGCGCCTCCAAAGCGGCGGCGCGCTCGTCCGGCGATCGTGCGGCCGTTTGCGCGGTGGCCGATGCGGCAGCCACGATGAACGCCATCGCCAAGAACCCGCTCCCTAGCCGCGGAGCATTGCGCAAAAGCCCTGACACCCGAGGTTGGTAGGCGTGCACTCGACATCCCCCGGCGCGACTGTTCGCGGTTGCACCTTTCGGGTCGAACAAATTGAAATCAGAGTTTTGGAACTGCAAGCGGCGTCGAAACTGGGCGACGTGTCGTTCTTGGAGTGCTCCCACTATATCGGTGCGCCGGAGGGCTCGCCAGACCTGTCGTCTCGTCGCATCGCGTTGCCTGCCAGCCAAACGGAACCGTCAGTTTTCGCCCTGCCGTTCGTATTAGGCTCAGGACGCAGGAGGGCCGCAATGTCCATTGCCGACGCGCATCGATTCGAGCGCTTGATCGAGCCGCACGTGGATGCGCTGTTCCGCGCGGCGTACAGGCTCGCGCGCCACAGAGCCGACGCCGAAGACCTCGTGCAAGAAACGTGCGTCCGCGCATACCTGCGCGTTGCCGAGCTGCGCGAATCGCAGCCCGTGAAAGCGTGGTTGTTACGCGTGCTGCACAACGTGTTCGTGGACGGCACGCGTCGCGCACGGCGGTCGCCGGTGACGGCCGTGCAGGACGACGCGGAGCTCGCGTCGGCGGCCTGCCCGGAGCCGAATCCCGAGGAGCGGGCCGGCATGACGCAGCGCGAGGAGCAACTGCATCGCGCGTGGTTGAAGCTCGATCGCGGGCACCGAGCACTGCTCGCGCTGCGCGCCGAAGGTTACACGCTGCCCGAGATTGCGGAGATCACCGGCCTTCCGCTCGAGGCGCTCAACGCGCGGTTGTATCGCGCTCGGTTGAGCCTGGCGCGGTCTCTAAACGAAGAACGCGCGAGCGAGCCAGGAATTCGAATGGAGGTGGCCAAATGAACTGCCAGGAAGTCAATTTCATCGTCGACGCGCGCGCTCCCGAGGAGCTCAGCTCCGCGGAGAGGCAGACCGTCGAGCTGCATTTAGTGTCGTGCCAAGCGTGCCGCGACGCCTGGGCGGCCTATCGCGAGCTCGCGGCCGAGCAGCCGCCGAAGATGCCACGGGATCTGCGCCTGCGCATCGCGGCGGCGCTCGCGGCCCGAGCCCCCGCTGAAACGCGTTGGCCGCGCCGGTCGCTTCTCCTTGGCGGAGTGCTCCTCGTCGGCGCCGCCGTGGCGGCGGGCCTCGCGTTGCATGTCGTGGACCGCGGGCCCGGCCTCGCGCGGCGCGCGGACGAAGCCGCGCCCGCTGCGGCGCCGGCGTTGCCGGCAGCCGGGGTGCCAGCACCCGTCGCGGGAGCGCCAGTCTCCGGGAGTGGAGCCGGTGATATCGCGAGCGCTGACGGTGCAGCGGTGCCGAGCGGCGCGGCGACGAATCGCGCGGCGTTGGCGCTCGATCCCCACAGCCTGGTCGTCGTCGCTGTGCCGGACGGCGCGGCGGGTCCGCGGGCCGCCGCCGAGTTCGCGCAGTGTCACGAGCAGGTTCTGCAGCGGTTGCGTGCATTGGACGGTTTGAACGTGATTGCGGACGAACGCGTGTCGGCGTTCGACGCCTTCAATTTGTCGCCGGAAGAAATTGCGCGCGAGCTCGGTGCCGCCACGGTACTGGTGGTGAGTGTCATGAACCATGAGCCGTCGTGCAGCGCTACGCAGCTCGACGCGCAAACCGGGGCGGCGCGGGCGGGCATCCTGGTATTCGTAGGTCCCGAGGGGCAACCCGACGGCTGGAAATCCTTCGCCGCTCACGTCGCCGAGAGCGTCAGGGACGCCACGTTCAAAGACACGTCGACGGTGGTCGCCGAAGCGCAGGCGACGGTTCTGAACACAGCGCTCAGCGACGGCGAGCGTGCGAGCGCCCTGTTCAAGCTGCGCCAGGGGCCCGGTGGGAGCCTTGCAGCGTACGACAGTGGCATCGTCGCTGCCGCGGCTCAGATCGCGACGACCTCGCGCGACGCGGGAGCGCGCGAAGTGGCTTGGGTGGGCTTGCGGGGCGTCGGCGATCCCTCCTTGCTTCAGCCGCTACTCCACTCGCTCGCCACCGATCCCGCCGAGAACGCGCGGCGCGCGGCTGCGCTGGCGCTCGCCTACTTCGTCGACGAGCCCGGAGTCAGGGACGCGTTGGTGCGTGCGGCGGCGGAGGACCCCTCGGATCATCGTACGGGACCGTGCTGCATTCTTACCGTGCGCGAAGCTGCCACGCGGGCCCTACTGTCCGAACAAGAGCTGCGTGACTTGGCGCTGGCGACCGTGATGAACACCGCGCTCACGGATCAAGAGCGGCTGAGACCAATTACTTCAAGCGTCGACGGTCGCGGGTTCCCGGTCCCGCTCAACGACGAGGCGGCTCGAGCGATATTCGACATGGGGCGCCGCTCGGAAGATCCGATTTTTCGATCGCAAGCGTGGTATTCCCTCCGGCGCGGGAGCCCCAACCCAGCGTTTGCGCAAGTACTGCTCGAGGACCTTGCCCGCCATCCCGAGGAGAACGTGCGGGGGGCGGCGGCTGCCGTCCTCGCGCGGTACACCGACGATCCCTCCGTGCGGACAGGTCTCGAGCGGGCGATCGCAGAAGACGCGTCGCAGAACGTGCGGGGCAACGCGAGAACGGCGCTCGATGGTGTCGACCGCTAGCCGAGCCGTGCACCAAGCGCTTCGACCAGCGCCGCGCCCGGTCGATACGGTCACGCCGGCTCGCCGTTTTGGCCGTTTGAAACTACTATCCGCTGTGGAGAGTCCGTAGCGCAGTCGGCCGCGTGCTAGCAGCGGTGCGGCGCGACAGTTGGGGGAACGTACATGGCCGCCGTTTTCACGCCGCCCGCCGGTAAGGAGATCCTCGGCCATCCGCGCGGGCTTTGGTATCTGGTGTTCGCGGAAGCCTGGGAGCGCTTCTCGTATTACGGCATGCAGGCGCTGCTCGTGCTCTATCTCACGCAGCACCTGCTGCTGCCGGAGAACGTGGAGCACATCGCGGGCTTCCTACCCTTCCGCCACTTCCTCGAAAGTCTGTATGGACCGCTCGCAACGCCGGTGACGCTCGCGGCCGCGATCACGGGTCTGTATTCCGCCGGCGTCTATTTCACCCCAATGATCGGCGGCTACATTGCCGACCGATGGCTCGGCCGCACCACGACGGTGACGATCGGCGCGCTGTTCATGGTCGCCGGCCATTTTCTGATGGCCTTCGAGGTGACATTCGTCGGCGCGATCCTGAGCCTCTTCATCGGCGTCGGTCTTTTCAAGGGCAACATCGCCAGCCAAGTGGGCGAGCTCTACGGCCCGAGCGATTTGCGCCGTAGCACGGCGTTCCAAACGTTCCTGCTCGGCGTGCAGGTCGCGGTGATCGTTGCGCCGATCGTCACCGGCTTCCTCGGCGAGAAGATCGCCTGGCACTACGGCTTCGGCGCAGCGGGCGTCGGCATGGCGATTGCGCTGGTGGTGTATCGGTGGGGCCGCAAGTATCTGCCGCCGGAACGGTTGCGCGGCGCGGCCGCCGCGAGCGCGCCTTCGGCAAAGCTCACTGGCCGCGATTGGGCGACGATGGCGGTGCTGATTGCGCTGCTGCCGATTCTCGCCGCAACGGCAATCGGCAACCAGGAGATCTTCAACGCGTACCTGCTCTGGGGGGATGCGAACTACAATCTCGTCTTCTTCGGCGAGACCATGCCGGTGTCGTGGCTCGTGTCGCTCGACGCGATCATCTCAACGGCGACGGTGGGCGGCGCCATCTTCTTCTGGACCGTGTACGCGCGCTACCGGAGGGAGCCGAACGAGATCGTCAAGCTCGCGATCGGTGCGTTGATCGCCGCCGCCGCGCCGATGATTCTTGCGTTTGCCAGCGCCAACGCGGCTGCGACGGGAGAGAAGGCGTCGCTGCTCTGGGGCTTGGGCTTCCACGTCGTCAACGACATCGGCTTCGCCATGATCTTTCCGGTGGGCTTGGCGCTGTTCTCGCGCGCCGCCCCGCGGCAAGTCGGCGGACTGTTCATCGGCGTCTACTATCTGCACTTGTTCATCTGCAATTTCGCCACGGGCAAGGTCGCGGGCCTGATCGAGACGATGAGCGGCTTCGACTTCTGGGCGATGCACGCCGGCATCGTGGCAAGCGGTGCGGTGGGGCTCGTGGTGTTTGCAGTCCTGTTCGACAAGCTGCTCGCGCCGAAGGCCAAGGACATAGCGGCGCCGCCGGCGGCGCAGCCCGCACCTGCTTGATTCGGTGCCGGAGCGCCGGCGTGGCAGTACCGGCCATTTGCTGCCAACAGCCGTTGGTCCAATACAGAGCCGGGCCACCGACGAGTACGCTCTACCCAGCACTACTCGCTGAACGCGCGCTTGCCGGCCGGCCGCGCGGTCGGCATTCACTCGCTCGCTGCCACCGTGCACTCAGGAGGAGTCGTGATGAACCGCCGAGAGGAGCCTTCCGTGTCGACGAATGCCATCGATCGGCAGAGGGCCACGCGTCAGTCCCTCCTGCCGACTTTATTGGTCCTCGGCGCCGGGTGGCTTGCCGCGTCACCTAGCCACGCGGCGGTCAAGGGCGAGTGGTCGGACAACGTTTCGCACAACCAGTCGTTTTCGCGCGTCTTGGTCGTTGGCGTCAGCCCGGACTACAACCAGCGTTGCGCGTTCGAGTACTCCATGGCGGCCAAGCTCAGGAGTGCGAATACCGTGGCTATCGTGAGCTGCGACTTGATGCCTCCGAAGACGCCGCTTACGCGCGAAAGCGTCGAGGCTGCGGTGGCGGCGCAAAACGCCGACGCGGTGCTCGCGACCAGCCTCGTTTCCCATGCGTGGACGGAGCAGCAAGGCGGGACTGTTGACACAAGAGGCACTGCCCAATACAAGGCCGCCGACGCGTATTACGGCGTCTATGGCACCGTCGTCGCCCTCGATTTTCAGACGAGCGCACCGATCACAACCCTCAAGGGCGAGGTCCACATCACGTCGAAGCTCTATGAGACGCGGGGTGCGACGGTGGTGTACACGGTGGACACGAAGGTCAAAAACATCGAGTCCCGCAGCGCGGCTCTAGCGGAGATCACCCCGCCGATCGGCAAAAAGCTTCGCAAGGACGGTTTGATTCGCTAGCGGCTGAGTTGCTCGATGAGGCCCGCCTCGTGGTCGGGCTGACGAGCCGTTATGACCAAAACGGCTGCGCGTGCTGCCGCGAATACCTCTACACTGCCGGCCCATGAAGATTCCCAAGGGCCTGCAGCCGCTGATCGACGACGGCATCATCGACCACGTAGTGCGGCGACTCAAAAGCGGCAAAGAGGCATCCGTCTACCTCGTGGCGTGTGGCGCGAAGATCCGGTGTGCAAAGGTGTACAAGGAGGCCGAGCAACGCGGTTTCCACAAGCTTGCGCACTACCAGGAAGGCCGCAAGGTGCGCGGCAGCCGCGACGCCCGCGCGATGGGCAAGGGCGGTCGCTACGGTCGCAGCGTGCAGGAAGAGGAGTGGAAGAACGCCGAGGCCGAGGCGCTCTACCGACTCGTCGGCGCGGGTGTGCGTGTGCCGCAACCCTACGGTATGTTCGACGGTGTATTGCTGATGGACCTGGTGCGCGATGCCGATGGCAATCCCGCCCCCCGCTTGAACGACGTCGAGCTCGCACCGGACGACGCTCGGAGATGGCACGCGTTCATGATTACGCAGGTCGTCCGTATGCTCTGCGCGGGGCTCATCCACGGCGACCTGTCCGAGTTCAACGTGCTACTGGATCCTGCAGGTCCCGTGATCATCGATTTGCCGCAAGCCGTGAACGCGGCCGGCAACAACAACGCGTTCCGCATGCTCGAGCGCGACGTCAACAACATGCGCGAGACTTTCGGCCGCGCCGCGCCGGAGCTTCTGGCAACCGAGTATGCCCACGAGATCTGGAAGCTTTACGAGGCGGGCCAGTTGAAGCCGGAATCGCCGCTCACCGGCTGCTTCGAGCACGACCGCGCCGAAGTTGACGTAGTGGCGGTGCTGGACCTCATCGAGGATGAGCGGCTGCTCGCGGAGGAGCGGCAACGGCGCCGCGAGGAAGCCGCGGCCGGAGTTTGAAAGACGCCGGGATCCGCACTCATCCGGTAGTGGACAAAGCAGGCCGAGATGCCGCAACCTTAGTCGCGAACGAGACGATGCTCGCCGACCATCGAGGAGCGTCATGAAAAATCGATTCCTGCCCGCCGTCTTCGCTTTCGTTCTGCTCGCGGGGTCTGCCTGGGCCCATCACAACATGTCGGCCATGTTCGACTTCAACCAGGTGGTCACGCGAACGGGCACTCTTGCCAAGCTCGACTGGCGCAATCCGCACATCTATATGCTCGTCGACGTCGACAACGCCGGCCAGGTCGAGCATTGGTCGTTCGAAGGGCCGCCGCCCGGTTTCTTCCGCAGTCGCAACGTCGACAAGCCGGCGTTCGAGGGCTCTCTCGAGAAGAGCGTCACCGTCGAAGCCAGTCGCGCACGCAACGGTTCGCTGTCGGGCCTGATCCGACAGGTAACGCTGACCGACGGCACGGTCGTGTCGGCCTGCCCGCAGAACTGCTGAGAGTCGCCGGTCGCAGCAGCTGCCGGCGATCGCCGGCCGACGCGGGCCGACTTGCGATCAGCGTCTGTCGAGGGCCGGCGCGAAGAAGACCCAGCGCTCGCCGTTGCGGCTCGCGCTCGCGTTGCCCGCGGCCTCGGGATGACGAAAGAGCGCGCGCGGCGGCTCGGCGCTAACCCCTCCGGAGGTCGATATCACGACCGAGCTCATCGCTCCGTTGTTGCGGTACGTGATCTCGCGCCCGTTGCGGCCCCAGGACAGCGGACCGCCGGCCCCCTCCGTCGACAGTTGCAATTTCTCGGACGCGGGCCCGACCGCGATGGTGTCGGGATCGAACGACCAAAGCCAGGCGTTCAGCGGGCGGGTCTCGTCCGAGGTGAACGCGACGAAACGATTGTCGGGAGACAGCATCGCCTGGGCAACCGCGAATTCGTCCCGAATCAGCTCGACGGGCTCGCGCGGTTCCCGATCGAGCGGCAGCACATCGAGCACGCCGCCCGACATGAACAGAACGAAGCGACCGTCAGACGACCAGTCGATGAGATTGAAGCCCGTGCCGGGGTAATGTCGATACAGTAGCTCGGGGGTTCCCGAGCCGTCGGCCGCTCGCCGAAAAATGCCGCCGCCCTCGCCACTATTGAAGTCCTGCGCCACGTAGATGAGCTCAGTGCCGTCCTCGGACCAGATCCAGGAATTGACGTCGCGATCGGCAAAGAGCCGCTTCCCCGTGTTCGCCGCCAGGTCGAAGACCCAGAGCTCGAAAAAGTCCTCGAGCGGCTTGGTGATGACGGCCGCCACCTTCGTGCCGTCCGGCGAGATCATCGGACGTCCGAAGAAAGTACCCGGTTCGCCCGGAGTTGCGACCACCTTGCCCGTTCGATCGACGACCCGCATCTCCGTCAGCGGCGGCGGCGGAATGCGCGGCGGCACGGCGAGCACGACGGCGCCGCCGTCGGCGCTGACGTTGCCGAGGCCATCGAAGCTCGCGACCACCGGAATGGCGCTGGGCAGATCGAAGAGCCGGCGCGGCGCCCCGATCGCGAGTGTCGGCGACGTGCGCACCGACGCAGCCATGAATTCGCGCTTGGCCCCGACGTAGTAAAGCTCGCCGCCGTCGGCGCGCCATGCCGTCATGCCGAGGCCGTCGCCGACGCGAACCGGCGTCCCGAGCTCACCGGTGTCGCCGAGTGGGCGGACCCAGACCTCGTTCTTGTTGTTCGCGTTGGTGTGATACGCGAGACGCCGGCCATCCGGCGACAGGCTTGGACCGAGCATGCCGGTGCTCCCGTGCGCGAGCTCTACCGGCGGCGCGTCGCCGCCGAGAGGGAGGCGCAAGAGCACGTCACCGGCGGCCTGCGACGAAAAATAGATCACCGAGTTGCCGTCCGGCGCGAAGCCCAGGAGCCCCCCGCCGACGCCCGGCAAGGTGCGGAGTTGCTTCGGCTCCGCTTTGCCGTCTGCGTTCGCGAGATACAGCGTG
>Ga0137410_10002166_pt1 | contig 13391 bp, 14 predicted proteins | sample CZODoug1_16funga_FD_108878 | JGI IMG/M metagenome (GOLD analysis project Ga0137410, IMG submission 108878) | Vadose zone soil fungal communities from Angelo Coast Range Reserve, California, USA - CZODoug1_16fungal (Illumina Assembly) | ecosystem: Environmental > Terrestrial > Soil > Vadose zone... | reverse complement strand
CCAGCGCGGTTGCTACTGGCGCTGCCCCGGCAACTAGTATTTCTGCCGCACCTTGGCCGGTTGCACCGTCACCCGCAGCCGAATACGGCTTTACCGTCGAATCGGACAACCACTCGCAAACCGAATTCTCGGTGCAGGACTCCGGCCACGAACTGCACGGCGCGGAGGATCTGTCTTCTGCGTGGGAGCAGGCGGAGTCTTCGGATGCGCCTTCGGTCTCCCAACCGGAAGCGGTGGTTAACGATGGGCCGGCGGTGGTGGACGAAGAAGACCGCGCCAGTGAGATTGCGGAGGTTGTCGAAGAAATCCGTTTCTATACCGAGCATTTTATGCGGGATCAGGCTCAGGCCGCCTTTGCCCGGCTCAAGTCCCTGACTGACGATCGCAGCATCCTCGATGCGGTCCGGCTCCAGATCGAGGCCGTCGGCGCCAAGAAGGCTGCGGAGTCCGAACCCGAAGTTGCCGAAATCGCCGACGGATCCACGGACGAACCCAACGAATTCGAAATTGAAGTCGAGTCTGCTTCCGAGATTGAGATTCCGCAAGAGCCGCTCGCAGGATACGACCACGCCGTTCCGGTCCATCAGGAGCCGGAGGCCGAGATGATGGCGGTTGAGGAAGCGTCTGCCGAACCCGAAGTTGTCGAAGCAGACGATCTGTCGACGTTTGTAACCGATCTGGAAAAATCCTTAGGCGACGGCTTCCCGATGGTTGAGGAACCGCCCGCTGCGCCTGCGCCTACCAAGCCGATGGCAGCGTGGCCGCAAACGGCCCCAGCGCGGCCCAAACCTGTGTCGGCACCGCCCCCCGCGCCTCCGGCGCGGCGCATGCCGGAGCACACGCCTCCACCGGTGGCGCATGCCGAGCCTCCTGCTGCCCCTGCGCCCAAGATTCCCGCCGTTGCGGCCTCAGCCGCGGCCGCGGGCGCGTCGTCGCCGCTCAGCTACAGCCAGACGCCTGTTCGCCCGCTGGGAGCGGGTGCGCAAGCGATGCATCCGAAGGACAGCATCGATCTGTCGGAAATGTTTGGCGAACTGAAGCACGAACTCGAAGAAGATGTTGCCACCGCCGAAGAAGATCCTGAAACGCACTACAATCTAGGCGTTGCGTTCCGCGAAATGGGTCTGCTCGACGAGGCGATCGCCGAACTCCAGAAAGTCTGCAACTCCATCGAACGCGGCCACCAGTTCTCGCAGATCGTTCAGACTTACACCTGGCTCGCACAGTGTTTCATCGACAAAGGGGTTCCGGACGCCGCCATACGCTGGTTTGAAAAGGCGCTGACTATCCCCGGCCTGGATCAGGAAGCGCGCCTCGCCATCCACTACGAGCTCGGCTCCGCCTGCGAACAAGCGCAAGATAAAGCCGCTGCCCTGCGCCATTTCACGACCGTTTATGGTGGCAACATCGATTACCGTGACGTCGCCGAGCGCATTCAGGCCCTGAAGTCGTAGAATGCAGCAGTGGGGCGCAAACTTGCTCTGGGGATGCCCTCGGGTCTCTCACCCACATCACAAACTACGTAGCCGATGATGTCCGACCCCAAATTGCCCTTAGCGCGCAGTTCCACCGGTCTGCCGGAACTCCAGCCCGCACCTAGTCCCCCGGAGCCCCAGACGGCTCGCGACTCTGTCGCCAAGCCGACGCCTTCCGCCACGCATCTTTGGCTGCGCCGGGTGGGAGTTCTGTTCTTTGTCTTCCTCTGCGCGACCATTGGCGTGATGCTGATGATCCTGCCGTGGCGGCCAGAGTGGACGGACAATCACTTGCTGACGCCCTTTCCAACGCTGTTCGCAATATTTTCTAACAGCTTCACGCGTGGCGTCTGCACCGGCCTGGGCGTGTTGAATGTCTGGATCGGATTCTGGGAAGCGATTCAATATCGTGAAGACGAGTGAACGTCGTTCGTCGCTCGCTGTTTGCTATTCGCAATGCGAACGATGAACCGCGAACGACAAACAGCGAACGACGCTTATGACCGACAAAATACTTAAATCCGCGCCCCTCGCCTACGAGAACGACCAGTTTCTGAAGAGTCCGGATGGGCGGGTGCTGCGAATTCTTTCCGAGTACATCGAGCCGCTGGCGCGCTTCCGCCGTGAGCAGATTCAGGATACGGTCGTCTTTTTTGGCTCGGCTCGGATTCAGAATCCGCAGAAAGCTCTCCATAAGCTGACTGAAGTACAGGGTAATGACGGCAACCTGACCGCACCGGAACAGGCGTCCAGCCTGAAACGCGCCCAAGCCTCGGTCGATATGGCCCGCTACTACGAGGACGCCCGCCGGCTGGCCTACATGCTGACGGAGTGGTCCATTCAGATTCCCGCCAAGCGCCGCCGCTTCGTCGTGACCACCGGCGGCGGCCCCGGCATCATGGAAGCCGCCAACCTGGGTGCGGAAGAAGCGGGTGGCAAGACCATCGGCCTCAATATCAATCTGCCTTTTGAACAGAACCCCAACCCGCACATCACGCCGGCGCTCAACTTCGAGTTCCACTACTTTTTCATGAGGAAGTTCTGGTTCGCCTACCTGGCGAAAGCTTTGGTGATTTTTCCCGGAGGCTTCGGCACGCTGGACGAGCTGTTTGAAATCATGACCCTCGCCCAAACCGAAAAATTGGCCAAGAAAATCTTCGTTGTCATCTATGGCAGCGAGTACTGGAACAAGATCTTCAACTTCCAGGCCATGGCGGACGCGGGAGTCATCTCGCCGCAGGATCTCGATTTGTTCAAAATGGTGGACTCACCTGAAGAAGGCTTCGAGTTCCTGAAAGAAAACCTCACCAAATACCATCTCGGACCGCAACAGACCAAACATACTGGGGAAGCTGCGACCCCGGAGATTGCCAAGACCAGGCCGTAAAGCTCTTGTGGAGCGGACGCTCTTGTCCGCTGCCGTTGTATTTTTCTGGTGCCACCGTTTCGCGGACAGGAGTGTCCGCGCCACACTCGTAGTAGGCTCAGAGCCTGATGGCTGACGGCTGTCTGCTCTACTACATTACCGACCGCACACAATTCCCGGGCGATGAATCCGCGCGTCACAGCGCCCTGCTCGCGAAAATTGCCGAAGCCGTCCGTGCGGGCGTGGACTACATCCAGCTCCGGGAAAAGGATCTGACGGCTCGGGAGTTGGAGGCTCTGGCTCTCTCGGTCGTCGCGACCATCGGCGAGAATTTGCGAACCACGAACAACCAACCACTAACCACTCGCCTCTTAATCAATTCACGCTCTGACGTCGCCCTAGCGGTTGGGGCCGATGGCGTTCATCTTCGTGCCGATGACATTTCGGCCTCGGATGCGCGGTCTGTTTGGGCACAGGCGATCGCTCGCAGCTCGCAGCCCGCAGCTCGTAGCCCCGTTATAGCTGTATCCTGCCACACTCCCGTCGATGTGATTCGATCCGAGTCCGAGGGTGCCGACTTTGCCGTTTTCGCTCCCGTCTTCGAAAAGAAAGGCGCTTCGCACGCAGGTCTGGCTATGTTACGCGAAGCCTGCAAGGCGAAGATCCCGGTATGCGCCCTCGGGGGTGTCACAGTTGAGAATGCGAAGGCTTGTCTTGAAGTGGGCGCCGCGGGAATTGCGGCCATCCGCCTCTTTCAGGAGAATAAGATCGAAGAAGTCGTCCGCGCTTTGCGGAGCGGAAACGACATCGAGTAGAGACGCGGCTCCTCACAAGGTTTGCTAACCAGGCCCATGAATCCGGCGGACTTCCTCCCTAGGCTCGTCTCGATCCCCGCAGGCGCTTTCCTCATGGGGTGCGACTCCGGCCAGGAAAACGAGAAACCCGTCCACAGGGTCTGGGTAGACGCGTTCCTGCTTGCGGCCTATCAGGTCACTAACGCCGAGTACGCGCGCTTTCTCGGCGACACTCGCTCAGTGCCGCCGCCTTTCTGGGACGATCCCAGCTTCAATCATCCCGAACAGCCAGTTGTGGGAGAGTCGTGGTTCGCAGCAGCTCGATATTGTGAATGGGTCAGCGGTAGTGCGGGCCGCCATTTCCGCTTGCCCACCGAGGCCGAGTGGGAGCGAGCCGCCCGCGGAGGTCGCGAAGGTGCTCTGTTCCCCTGGGGCGACGCCCCGCCTGAATCGCTGCCGGGCTATGCTGGCCGCTGGAAGGCAGGTCCTGAACCCGTCGGACGCGGTGACGCTAATGGCTTCGGACTCTTCAACATGTGCGACAACATCCACGAGTGGTGCAGTGACTGGTTCGATCCCGGATACTACGCCGTCTCGCCTGAACAGAATCCGCGCGGCCCCGAAACCGGCGGACGGCGCGCGTCTCGGGGCGGCTCATGGCGTCATCACATCAAGGTCTCGCGCTGCGCCGCCCGGTCCAGCATTCCGCCGGAGTTTCAGTATGCCGATTACGGATTTAGAATTGCGTGTGACAGGTGATTGCAGAAGGCAGAAGTCAGATTGCAGACGCTAGATCGCGGCACCTCAATCCGACTCTCCCCTGAGCAGTCTGGGTCTTTATGACGGAAATCGCTTCCCACTACCTTGACGAAATCCGCCGGCAGATGCGCGGCCATAAACGGATGGCCGAGTCCGCTCTGTCGCAACTGGAGGACAACGACTTTTTCGCGACGATCGATCCCGAGTCCAACTCGGTCGCGGTTCTCGTGAAGCACATCGCCGGCAACGCCCGTTCCCGCTTCACCAACTTCCTTACAACCGATGGCGAGAAGGCGGATCGTTTTCGCGATCAGGAATTTGAAATCTTGGCTGACACAACTCGTGAAGAAGTTATGCGCTGGTGGGAGGAGGGCTGGTCGCGAGTCTTCTCGACGCTCGACTCACTCGAACCCGAAGACGTGTCCCGCACCGTCACCATCCGGCAGGAGCCCCACAGCGTAATGCAGGCTCTCAACAGAGCCCTCGCCCACTACGCACAGCACATTGGGCAGATCGTCTTTCTCTCGAAGCATTTGCGCTCTTCGCAATGGCAAACACTGAGCATTCCTCGCGGCAAATCCGAGGAGTACAAAGCCGGCAATCCGAAAGGATTCAGTCGCGGAACTTACAAGACTTAGTCGCGCACCCAGGCGATTCCTTCTCCGTCAGCGTGGAGGTCCGTAATACCGATAGTGTCCCGTGATTTTCCAGACAAACAGCACATCTTCCATCTTCGGTCCCTGTCCGATGTTGTGCACGACCATGTAATGCCCGCTCCTGCCTTTGCGATCAACGACAATCGCAATGTGCGGCACGTTGCCGCCAAGATCGTAAGTAACGAGATCACCGGGGTTGTAGTCGGCTGGAAGGATCGTTATCGGCAACGATTCTCCTTTGCGCTGGAAAAACGCCATCAGGTTCGGCACTCGACGATGATCGATGTTGCTGTCAGGTTTCCCCGACACCCACCTCCACTTCCTGGGATAGGCGGAGTAGTTCTGTACCATATCCTCGTGTACTTCTTTCTGGAGGTCCAAGCCCACAGCGCGGTAGGAACGGATGATTTCGTCGGTGCAAACTCCGGTATCGGCAGGAACGTCTCCGCCTGGATACGGGATTCGCACATACGCGGGCTCATAGCGAACCGCATGCGTGGTGCGTTCGATGGCGGAGTTAACCAGTCGCCGCAGGAAATCCTGCGGGCTCTCGTGATTTGGCGAAGCCACTTGCGCAAGGGCGCAGGTGCAAACCAGCGTAAGGAAGATGCGCAGAAACCGTTTCGCCATCACGAGTCTCCAGTAGACAAAGACCATACTACCCGGTGCTAAAATAGCCAGTTTGTTCTTTTAATTCCGTACTCATAAGGGGGGCTTCGATGCCCGATACCATGCTGGCGGTGGTCAAGGCAGAAGCCGCGCCGGGCGCGGAGATTCGTGAAGTCAAGGTCCCCTCCTTCGGACGGACCGACGTCCTGGTCAAAGTCAAAGTCGCTTCCATCTGCGGCACTGACCTGCATATTTACGAGTGGGACCGTTGGGCTCAGGGACGCATTCATCCACCGCTTATCCCGGGACACGAATTCTGCGGCGAAGTTGTTGCCTTCGGCGATGAAGTCACCAGCGTGAAAGAAGGCGATTTTGTTTCTGCCGAAATGCACGTGGCCTGCGGGAAATGCCTGCAATGCCGCACCGGCGAGGCTCACATTTGTCAGAACGTGAAGATCATCGGAGTGGATGCCGACGGCGCTTTCGCCGAATATGTCGTTATCCCGGAGTCAAATATCTGGAAGCTTGATCCCGCCATTCCGCAGGAGTATGCGTCGATTCTCGATCCGCTGGGCAACGCTGTGCACAGTGTGTTGGCGGGCGAAATTGCCGCGAAGACAGTCGCCATCACCGGATGCGGCCCGATCGGTTTGTTTTCGATTGCAGTTGCGCGAGCCGTGGGCGCGACGACCGTCTTTGCTATCGAAGTGAACGAGCATCGCCGCAAACTGGCGACTCAAATGCACGCCGATTACGCGCTCGATCCATCAAAAGAAGATGTGCGCGCGATTGTGGCGGAGCGAACCGGCGGGCTGGGCGTCGACGTGGTGCTCGAAATGGCGGGCCATCCGGACGCGATTCGCACGGCTTTTGATATCGTCCGGCGCGGCGGAAGGATTTCGCTACTCGGCCTAACCAGCAAACCGATTCCACTGAACTTCTCGGACGACATCATCTTCAAAGGCATCACCATCCAGGGCATCAACGGCCGCCGCATGTATCAGACCTGGTATCAGATGACCGCGTTGCTCAAGAGCGGCAAGCTCGACCTGCATCCGGTCATCACCGACCGCATCCCGATGAAAGATTTTTCGAAGGCAATGGCGCGCTTGAAAACCGGCGAAGCCAGCAAGATTCTCGTATATCCAAACGGGGCTAAGGGCTAGAAGAAAGTTCTCAGTTCTCAGTTCCCGGTTCTCAGTGAGAACGACGCCGAGATTTTTCTGAGAACTGAGAACCGGGAACTGAGAACTGCTTTACTTCACGCCAATTCGGCCTGCGTGGCGATCGATCGCGGAGAGAATCGCCAACGCCAATTCCAGTGCATGGGCTCCGTCTTCGAGCGAGACCAGGGGACGGCTGCGGTCGCGAACGCATTGCAGGAAAGACTTGATCTCAGCCAGCAGCGGCTCTTCCGCGGTGATGGCAGGCTTACCCACTTGAATCTGGGGGTTCACGCTCGGTTTGGCAGCTAATCCGGAGGCATCGCCCACCGAAAAGACGAGCACGTCCTGACGGCCGTAATCGATCGAGATGTATTGTCCCGGCTGGAAGAGTCGCAGTTTGCGGACGCGCTCGGTCGAAACACGGCTGGCGGTAAAGTTTGCCACGCATCCGGATTCGAATTCAACCCGCACGCTGGCGATGTCCACTTTGCCGGAAAGAATCGGCAGGCCGACGGCGCGAATTTCCTTCACTGGCGAATGAACGAAGGCCAGCACGATGTCGAGATCGTGGATCATCAGATCGAGAACAACGTCCACATCCAGCGCCCGCGGCGTGAACACGCTGAGACGATGGATTTCAAAAAACATCGGCTGCGTGATCAGCGGCAGAGTGGCGCGTACAGCGGGGTTGAAGCGCTCCAGGTGTCCAACTTGTGCGACTCGCTTGTGATTCTGCGCGAGCAGCAGCATTTCGTTGGCTTCGATCTGCGTAGAGGCGAGCGGTTTTTCGATCAGGACGTCGACGCCCGATTGCATCAACGTGCGCGCCACTTCGAGGTGAAGCACGGTCGGGACGGCCACCGACGCCGCCTGGACTTCGCTGTGCGTGGTGAGCATTTGCTCGATCGAGCCAAAGGCTTTGCAGTCAAATTCGGCGGCGACCGCGTCGGCGCGCGCCGTGTTCGGATCGACGACTCCCACCAGCCGCACCAGGCCCGACTGCTCGAGCTGGCGATAGACGCGGGCATGGTTACGTCCGAAGGCGCCTACCCCGATGACCGCAACATTGATGGGTGATTCGTTGCTCAGATACGTACTCCAGCACTTGGAAGGGGAACGCGGTATTGTCGCAGTTTTCCGGTAGGATGGGAAAGCGCAAAAGGCTCGGGTGCGGGAGGACCGGCTCAGCCCGCTCTCTTCAGCAGCGCGATCTGGCCAGCGTGATAGAGCTCATGTTGCGCCACGCCGTGCAGCATGTAGTAGAAGTTGTACCAGTCTGGCTCGTTCTTCTTGCCCGGAACCTTTTCGGACAAGCGTGCGTCGGGAAAGGCCTCGACCGCTTCGACCAGCTCATTGTGAACTCGCTTGGCGTTTTCGACAGCGCGACGCCAGGCAGCCTCGCTCGGATCCATCACGGATGGGAAGTTCTGTTCATTGGAGAGATCCACGGCTTCGCCAGCAAGACGACGTCGGACGGCACCGTCCCAGGCCGTTATGTGCAGGACCAGCTCCCAGATGGTATGAGCACGCTTGAGAGGGCGAGCCGCAGCCTGGGCGGCGGTAATGCCATCGAGGATTTCGAGCAAGCCGTCGCCGTGCCACGCTTCACCGTGGAACGTGCGGCGAAGCTGATCGGCGATTCGAGCGGTTTCGGACATAGGGACCTTACAGTGTAGCGCCACCGTTTCGGCGGCGCTAGAATCACTGGCGACTGGCTTTATGCAGATCACTGAAATCTATAAATCGCTCCAGGGCGAATCCACCCATGCCGGTCTTGCTTGCGTCTTCGTGCGCCTGACCGGATGCAACCTGCGCTGCACCTGGTGTGACAGCGAGTTCAGCTTCTACGGCGGGAAAAAGATGTCCGCCGCCGAAGTTTTCATTGAGGTCGAGACGCTGAGTCCCGACGGCGGACTGGTTGAAATCACCGGCGGCGAGCCGATGCTACAGGAGCGCGAAGTGGTTCCGCTCATGCAGCAACTGCTCGAAGGTGGCTACAAGGTGTTGCTTGAGACCAGCGGCGAACGCCTGCTGGCGCGGGTACCTCCGAAAGTGATCAAGATCGTGGACGTGAAATGTCCCAATTCCGGCGAGCCCGACACCTTTGCGCTGGAGAATCTCGACGCGCTTCAGCCGCACGATGAAGTCAAGTTCGTTCTAAGCGATCGCACGGATTACGAATTTGCTCGCGACTTTGTTTCGCGCCACAAACTTGAGGAGCGCGTCCACGCGGTCTTGTTTTCGCCCGCGTTTCGCAAAGATGCGTCGGGCGCGCGCGATTCGTCCCATTGCCTGCTCGATCCGGAGGAACTCGCGCAGTGGATTCTGTCTGACAACGTTCCCGCCCGCCTTAGCCTGCAGATTCATAAACTGATTTGGGACCCGGCGGCGAAGGGCGTGTAGGCGCGCAGCCGCAGCGTCGCGGCGGTGAAATCATAGTGTTCCGGAGGAACACATGACAATAGCCCGCCAGTTCACTGGCGGGTTCGCCGGACACGGTAGGGAGCGAGTGCCGGAGGCACGACCCGAAGAGCCCCTGAGAACTGACATTCCAGTCGTCCCGCCGGGACTCGGCGGCACTCTCCATGGTTTTCCCGGCGCTGAAGCGCCGGGCTATTGTCACTCGCCCCTCCGGGGCTTCAATCAGTCGCGGCGGGGCCTAATATAGTTCTCCGCGTCGACAGCCCTCCGCATCGCAAGTGGCGGCGAGGCGGCGGCGCCACAACCCCAACTGTCATAAAATCAATAGGAAGTTTGGTCTTCGCTGCAAGGGCCAATGATGTCATCTAACTCTACAGATACCCGAACGCGTGCGGTGGTGCTTCTGAGCGGCGGCATGGATTCCTGCGTGTGTGCAGCCTTGGCGGTGCGGGATCATGATGCGGCGGCGGTACACGTCAGCTATGGGCAGCGCACCGAAGAGCGCGAGCGGCGTTCGTTTGAGAGCATCTGCGACCGGCTCGGAATTCACGGCCGGCTGGCGGTGCGGAATGACGCATTGCGGGCGATTGGAGGATCCGCTTTGACGGATGCGAACATCGCTGTGCCGGAGTCGCATGCGATCGGAACGGGGGTGCCGGTGACCTATGTTCCATTCCGCAACGCGCATTTTCTGGCGGTCGCGGTCAGCTGGGCGGAGGTGCTGGGCGCGGACAAGGTGTATATTGGCGCGGTCGAGCCAGATAGCTCCGGTTACCCCGATTGCAGGCCAGCCTACTATCACGCTTTCAATGAAGTTGTGAGGGCAGGCACGAAGGATGGCGCGATCCAGATCGTCACCCCGCTCATCGCGATGCACAAGGCGGAGATTGTGACGCTGGGCCTTGAATTGGGCGCACCCTTCGATTTAACGTGGTCATGCTATCAGCGCGAGGATCGCGCATGCGGTGTTTGTGACAGCTGCGTGCTCCGGCTGCGGGCTTTTCGCGATGCCGACGCGTCTGATCCGGTCCCGTACGCGGAGGCTGCGGCAGGATTGTCGTAGGAGTTTCTGTTTCTCCGTTGCCGACGATGGGTAGCGGCATCTTCGTCGGTCGAAAAGTGGAACTCGTAAAACAGGTTCAGATTCTGGTTGAGTGCCGGGAGGCCAAGCTATGAAGAAGCGATTCATCATTCCCCTGTTGCTGGCGCTGGTTGTTGGGTTGTGTGCGCCAGCGGCGTTTGCGCAAGCCATGGGCAGCGTCAAGGGCGTTGCAAAAGACGTGGAAGGGAAAATAATCACGGGCGCTGAGGTCGAGTGGTTCGGAACCGAGACTGGGCGCAAGTACGCCCTCAAGACCAACGGCAAAGGCGAATATTTCTCTTTGGGCATTTCGCCGGGCAAGTACAACGTCAAACTAAGCAAGGACGGCAAGGAAATCTGGCACATCAACAACGTATCAGTCGGCGTGGACGAAGTCGTGCTGGACTTCGACTTGAAGAAAGAACAGGCCAGCTCCGCGCAGGCATCAGGCATGACCGCCGAGCAAGCCAAGCAGATTCAGGAACAGCAGGCGCAGGCAGCCAAGGAAACCAACACTGTTAAAGCCCTGAACGACAAGCTCAACGTAGCGAAAACTGCCAGCGATGCCGGCGACTTCGAAACTGCGGTCACCACCCTGACCGAAGCGTCCCAGATGGACCCCACCCGCGACCTGATCTGGTTCAAGCTCGGGGACGCCTATCGGATGTCGGCCACCAAGCAGACCGATCCAGCCGAAAAGCAGAAACGGTTTGAAACCGCCGTCACCGACTATCAGAAAGCCATTGATTTACGCGGCAGTTCTGAGGCTGCTAAAAAAGAAGCCGACAACAACGTCAAGATCGCAGCGTATTACAACAACCTGGCGGAGGTCTATTCCAAGTCCAACAAGATCGACGACGCGGTCGCCAGCTACAGCAAAGCCGCCGAACTCGATCCCACGCATGCCGCGCAATACATGTTTAATACCGGCGCCGTGCTGACCAACGCCGGCAAAGTCGATGCTGCGATCGGTGCCTTCGATAAGGTGATCGCAGCCGATCCCAACAAAGCGGCTGCCTATTACTGGAAAGGCGTCAACATGATCGGAAAAGCCACTCTAAAAGGAGACAAAATGGTGGCCCCGGAAGGGACGGCTGAAGCGTTCCAGAAGTATCTCGAAATCGAGCCCACCGGGACCTTTGCGCAGCCCGCCAAAGACATGCTGGCGAGTATCGGCGCGAGCATCGAAACCACTTACGGGACCAAGAAAAAGGCGGTCAAAAAGTAGCTGCCGCGATCCCTGGAGCCCGCAGGCATAGAGCGGCCCTTCCGGGGCCGCTTTTCTATTTCCCTTCAGTTACTTAGGTCTATGACCTTGCTGTCCTTCGCTTCGCCGCCCGTTCGCGTTACATTTGTTCCATAGAGTTCCCCCTCGGTTTCTCATTCTGTGGCGTCAATCCGATTGATTGGAGAGTGAAATGGCAGCTCCGGGGAGTTCCCCGATTGCGATTGCCTTCGAAGGCGTAGGCGGGTCGGGCCTGATCCCGACGCCGGTGCTATTGTCCGGCATGCTGCGTGCTTCCGAGAAGGTCAGCGACCTGATTTTCTCGCCAGGCCGTCCGCCGCAGGTTGAGATTCATGGCCAGCTCACCGCGGTTGAGATTTCGGGTGCCACCGTTCTGACTGCCGACGACACACGGCGGATCGCCGCTGACCTGATCGGCACCAACAAACAAGCGATCAATACTCTGCGCGAGCAGGGCTCCTGCGATGTTTCCTACGGACTACCCGGCATGGCGCGCTTCCGGGTCAACGTTTTCATCCAGCGTGGAAGCTGCGCTATCGTCATGCGCGTGATTCCAACAACGATTCCCAGTTTTTCCGCGCTGCGTCTGCCGCCACACCTGGAAGATGTCGCCCAGGTGCGCAACGGAATCGTTCTGGTCGCTGGAGGAAGTGGCGCGGGGAAGTCTTCGACCGTTGCGGCGTTGCTGGACCGTATCAACAGTCAGCACTGCTATCACATTCTCACGGTTGAAGATCCGATTGAGTTCCTGCACAACCACAAGAAGTCGACCGTACACCAGCGCGAACTGCACAGCGACGCTCCGAACTTCGCGCTGGCGCTGCGAGCGGCCCTGCGGCAAGCGCCGCGCGTGATCATGGTCGGCGAAGTTCGTGATCGCGAGACTCTCGAAATCCTGCTGGAAGCCGCCGAGAACGGCCACCTGGTTCTTTCCAGCATGAATACGGTGGACGCGCCGAAGACGGTGGAACGCATCATTACCAGCTTCCCGACTGCGGAGCAGCAATCGGTGCGCGACCGCCTCGCCAAAACTTTTCGTTACATCATTGCCCAGCGCCTGGTGCCGCGGGCAGACGACGGCGGACGCGCAGCGGTGGTGGAAATCCTGAAATCGAATTCGCGGACCCGCGACTGCATTGAACAAGGCGAACGTCCGGGACGCACGCTGCTTGATGCCATGAAGTCAAGCGAAAACGAAGGCATGCAGCATTTCGACGGAGAGATTGCCAAGCTGGTCCGCACCGGAATCGTCGATCTGGAAACCGGTCTATGCTTTGCCAGCAACGCCACAGTCCTTGGCCAGGAATTGGCGCGCAACTAAGATCGTAGGCGCCGGAATTCTCGGTGGCGGGTAACTTCCGGGTTGCCCGTTACTCGGGAATAATCCCGAGAAGTCCTCCCGTCGGTCGCGAGGGAGGTCACTTCAACGTTGTAGCCCGAAGGGGGCGACATTGGGCGGTGCACCAACAATCGGCGCGTTCGCAACACGGGATTGCATAGACCCCGCTCACGGCCCCAATCTGGCCTGTTTCTCAAGGAAGCTTTTGGCGGAGTGCAACTCCGGTCGCTCTGACTCTGCGTTCTTGCACATTATTAGAAGTTGACCGTAATAAGTCTCAGCCTTCGAACGAGCACCTGCCATTTCTGCAGCTCGTCCAGCACCAGAGAGGCTATTGAAACGATTTGGGGCAAACTGCAGGGAAGCCTCATAGGCTGCCAGGGCCTGCTCGGGTTGGTTCTGCTCCAATAGCAGGTCGCCGAGTTGTTCATTCCCGGCAAGCAAAGGCGCTGGGAACAAACTTGCTGGCGTGGTTTCTT
>Ga0137410_10002165_pt1 | contig 13407 bp, 9 predicted proteins | sample CZODoug1_16funga_FD_108878 | JGI IMG/M metagenome (GOLD analysis project Ga0137410, IMG submission 108878) | Vadose zone soil fungal communities from Angelo Coast Range Reserve, California, USA - CZODoug1_16fungal (Illumina Assembly) | ecosystem: Environmental > Terrestrial > Soil > Vadose zone... | reverse complement strand
TCCACCGCGGCGCGGCCCTTCGCCGGAGCGTTCTTCGCGCGCTCCCGGATCGCCTTGACCTTGGCGTCTGCATCCGCGGAGGCGTTCGCGGAACCCTCGGCGCTCATCGTCGCCTTCGTATCCACGCCCGTCTGGTTTGCCGGGGCCGGCTGCGAAGTCGCTTGCCCTTGGGTCGTCGTGGCGGCATCACCTTGGGTCGTGGTGGCAGCCTGTCCCTGGGACGGAACGGCCGTTCCCGTGTTGTTCGTGCCCGTTCCTTGGGTTGAGGCGTCACCACTCTGGGCCGATGCGGAGCCCATACAAACAAGAAGCAACGCGCCTCCGAACAGGATCGTCTGAAGCGGTCTCATCGGTACCTCCTTGTCGTCCGCGCACGAGCCCCTTGCGCCGCGGACCCCCCTCGTGGATCACTCAGTGAAACAGAAAGCGTACGCCGATCTGGCCGGCCGTGGATACGTCGCTCTTCGCGCTGGTCTCCCCTGTGCCTCGTCCGCGACCGCCTCCGCCGATTCCCCCCGGGAGCGGGAGTCCGCCGAGCGCTCCGCCGCCGGAAGGGCCGGTCGCGCTGGTCGTGGTCAGATTCCGTCCCACGTCGAATTCGCCAAGCAGAAGAACCCGCGCGGCCGGACGCCAGGTCCCGGAAACGGTACCCTGTGTCGAGGTGACGTCGGTGTTCCACCTGCCGTACGAGGAACCGACCTGTGCCGTGATGCTTGGCGAGAGCGAAGCACCCAACTCCACGCCCCCGGAGCCGAAGCTCTCCCCGGCGTTGTTGGTGAGCCGCAGGTAGTAGAAGCCCACGGTCCTGTCGGGTGTCAGCGGAAACTCGGGGCCGATGCGCCAACGCCACGCGCGATACGTCCCGTCTCCGATCGCGCGGAGACCGACGGCGCGTGCGAGGACGCGCGGGACGATCTGGACCGCGCCGTTGGCGAAAAGCCCGACTCCCGGCCCGAGCTGGCTATCTCCATAACGGATGCCTGCGAGCGTGATGTCTCCGGCGCCTCCCTGGAAGGAGCCGAACAGGAGCATGCTTCGGTACGATTGCGCGCGGGGGCCTGTCTGGTAGTCGAACCCTGCGCCACCGGATAACGTTCTGGCGTTACCGTGGCGAACGGCCAGTGAGGCCAGGATCGCGAGAGCGGACACGAGTCGCGCCCACTTGGGAAAGACATTGGACAGATTCGAATGGAGTCGCATCGCGATCGTGATTTTAAACCAGGTTCAATGCTTCATTGGGGCCGAGAATAAACCATGTCCCCGGAGCTGGAAAGTCCGTGGGGCTCGAAGTCCCGATTTCGAAGAGGGTTACGTTCGGGAGCTTACCCGGCGATCTGAATCAGCGCTGGCGCACGCCGGGGACCAGGAGTACCGTTTTGCTCTCTCTCCCTGTCCAAGAACTAAACTTCGGAGATGAATCGTGCCGTGCCCCCGGATCCGGTTGACGCGCCCGGTTGGGGGTATGCACGTGCTGCGCGAATGATCCTGGGAGGTGTGTGATGCCTGTCAAACTTACGATCGATCATGTAGGAAGAACAGCGAACGCGGTTGCCATCGGTCCCATCGCCGTAGAGGACATCCGGGAGCACCTGGACGGCGAGCGGGTTCGCGGCGGTCTCCCCTATCGGGAATTCATCGACGCCACGCGAGCCAAGGCGGCGTTCGGGCCTGCGGACGCTCGCACCATCGTCGAAATGCTCCGGACGCTCGGCCGGGAGAAGGCATTGGGCCCAACGGCGGTGGTCGTGTCCGATGATGTGAGTTACGGAATGCTTCGCATGCTCGGGATCCTCCTGGAGGATATCGCGGAAGTGAGACCATTTCGGGCGGGTGAGGAGCTCGAGGCGCAAAAATGGCTCGCCGGCGCGCCCATCCGGGGGAACGAAGGGGGTGACGCCTCGTAGTTACGTCAGCCCGGTTCGGCGCTGGCGGGCCACAGTAGGGAAAGTTGTAGACTCTCAAATCCTGAACATGTAGTTTCGCTCTGTCGTTCCCCCCGCTCCCTAGCCAATCCCCCTGGCAAGACGAACCCAAGCCGTACCGCAGATCCAACGAGAGCCCGCAGCCCCCCACAGCCGGGATGCTCCTCCGCGGGAGGCAAATGCCATGAGGATTCAGCGCCTCACGATCCTCGCCTCATCGGTTCTTACCCTGTGGGTTGGTGTGTGCGGGTTTTACCCGGTGCCGCAAGACGCACCCTTCTTGCGCTCGCTTCCGTTCCACCCGACCCTGAGGCTCGACGGCAAGTTCGTTCACAACGTCGGCCGGCTTCACCTCCAGATCACCAACGTCGGCATGACGGGAAACGAGTTCAACCCGCGCCTCACGACGATACCCTCCGCGGAGTGGCCGCCGGGCTCGGGAAACGACTACCTTTTTGCCGCGGGGCTATGGGTCGGCGCCCTTGACGCGACCGGGATCCCCCATGTCACCACGGCACCGAGCTCACGCACCTACGATATCGAATTCTCACCCCAGCTCGCTCCGCAGCGTCCATGCGTGAATGTACCGCTCGGTCAGGTCGCAGACGTACGCGAAGCGTACGAGGGAATTCCCGGTGGCAACCGTGTCATTTCCTCCAGCATCAATCCCGACGACGACGGCGACGGATACGTGGACGAGGACTTTCTGAATGGCATCGATGACGACGGGGACGGCCTCTGCGATGAGGACTACGCGGCCATCGGACAGCAGATGCTCGCATGTGAGTATAACGACTACGAGCCGACCATCCGGCAGGTCAACCCCGAGCACGTGCCCCTCGGGATCCAGGTGCAGCAGACCTCGTATGCCTGGGCGACGCCGGGACAGAACGACTTTGTCGGGATGGACTACAAGATCATCAACACGAGCGGACGCGCGCTACGGAACGTGTACGTCGGGATTTTCGCCGACATGGACCTTGGGAATCGCGTCGGCAGGTATTTCTCCGACGACGAGGCGGGCCTCGTGGATACCACGGTGCAATACGCGGGATCGACCGGGGAGTTCGTGAAGCGACGGATCCAGATGGGATACATGTGGGACAACCCCGATAACCCCGCCAAACTCCAGGACGCGAAAGGGGGAGACGTTCCAGGGTATTTCGGATGCATGTTCTTGAATCACACAACGGATCCGAGCGGCGTGACCGCCCCCAGGCGCGTCGGGATCACGTCCTTCAAGTTCTTCTCGGGAGACGCCCCCTTTATTGCCGGAGGGGATCCCGGAAACGACGCGGAGCGGTACCTCCTCATGTCGGATCCGACCTTGGATCCCGACGTCATCGGTCAGGTCACGTCCCAGCGTCCGCTGGACTACCGGTTTGTCATGGCGACCGGACCCTTCCGAACCATCCTCCCCGAGTCCGCGCTCACCGTCTCGGTCGCGTGGGTCATGGGCCTCGGCCGAGGGCCATCGGGCGGGGGCGGGACGATGATCGACAACGCCATCAGCGCCCAGCAGGCATTCGACGGGCTCTACACCGATCTCGATGGAACCGCTGTCACGGGGACCTGCGGCCAGGAGACGTGCCTTCGGAGCACGGATGCCGGGGGGCAGGCGTTCATCTACTCGATCCCGGAGTCCTCCTTGTGCCGGCTTCGGTTCCACGCCGATGTGACCTCGGTCTTCGCACAGGTCCCCACGTGGGACCCACTGACGCCTTGCGACCTTCAACAGGGTGGGAAGTATGTGTGTCAGGATGACCTTGGCGGCACGCTCCAGAACGGGGGAGCCCACTGCGCCAGCGAGGATACCCTCGACCTCCGGATTACGTCTCCGACCTGTACCTACGTGGACCTGGACTGCGACGTGAACACGGGGCAGGGAGGGCGGGAACACCTCGTCAACTGGGTGGCTTCGGCACCTCTGCCTGCCCCCTTTTATGCGGGACGCGATGGGCAGGGGGAGGTCTCGGATTATCTTCGCCTCTATGGGTCGCACGAAGATTCGGTGCGGGTCTCCGCCTGGTTCTTCCCCGGCGATCGCAGGGTCACGCTCAAGTGGAACAACTTCGCCGAACAGGTACGGGATGCGCAACGAGGCAACCTCAAGGAATTCACCGGCTATCGCATCTACCGCGCGTCGGGGTGGAACCGACCCTTGGGTACCAACGCGCCGTCTCATGACCTTTGGTCGCTGCTCGGGGAGTGGAGCGCCGATCCCAAGGGTACTTCCGCCCGCCCTCTCTCGGAGCTGATCGATCCTTCGGTCCCGTTCGTGAACATCAGCCCCGTTCAAGTGCGCTGGGACCCCTATCAGAGAACGGTGCGAAACGATAGCGTCTATATCCAAATCGATACACTGTTCGTGGTCGGCCGGTACAGCTTCGTCGACACCCATGTGCTGAATGGATTTCCCTATTTCTATTCCATCGTGCCGGTCTCGGTCATTCCCGGGAATGCGGCGGTCCCGGACGCGGTCTTGCAGGGCAACCCCAGCGCCTCGAACGCGCAAGTGGTCTACCCCCGCGGCGATTCCAGGAAAGATCAGAAGAACGTCTTCGTCGTTCCCAACCCCTACAAGGCGGGTGCGGAGTGGGATCTGGTGCCCAGCCAAGAGGACCCCTCGGGCACCAAGGTGACCTTCATGAACCTGCCGGCGACGAAGGGGACCATCCACATCTTCACGCTCGCGGGGGATCTCGTGAAGGACATCCCCTTCAATGGGCGTCCCTCGAGCGATCTTCAATACGGCATGGATTCCGTGACGGGAGGGAGTGGATCGGTCCCATGGAATCTGATCTCGAGAAACGGACAGAAGATCGTGAGCGGTATCTATCTCTACTCCGTCGACACGGAGCTGGGCAGGCAGGTGGGCAGGTTGGTCATTATCCGTTGAGGCCAGGCGCTACTGCTGGTCGCCGCGTGGCATGGAACGAGAGGAAAGGGAGGTAACGCCATGAAGACCTACAAGGGCTTCCCACACGGCATGCCCACGACCGAGGCCGCCACGATCAACGCCGACCTGCTGGCGTTCATCAAGGCGTAGACCCGAGCATCTCGATTCGTGGTGAGTTGACGGGCCCCGGTGGCGAGAGCTGCCGGGGCTCGTGCTTGGGGCGTTACTTCAGAGCGAGAACATCAATCCAATCTGGGGCGTCCAGTCCGGCGCCTTCGAAGACACTCCGACCGATTGGATCACCTTCAGGAAGATCCCCTCCGCGATGCGGCCCTGCAGCCCTGGGCGCAGCTCCCATTCGTCCGGCGCTCCGCCGTCCCCGCCTTCGAACGCGAGGCTGAACCGCCAGGACCGGGACATTTGCCTCAGGTATTCGATGGCGGTCTCCCCGATATCCACATGGGCGGCCTCCTGGATCGCCGATTTCTCCCGGTTGTATTCGAACGTGGTCCAAATCGTCATGGTTCCCCACGTGAAGCCGCGGATGAAACCGATGCCGGGTCTGGCGTCCCAGTCCTTGCTTCCGATCAGGATCTTCCTCTTCTGCGTTGGCACGGTCACCTCGACGAAGCCGTAAATCTCGGGGCGTCGCCCGCGCTCGTCCACCAAGCGGATCCTCAGCTGTCCCTCGAGATCCGAAAGTCCCGACTCCTTGATCTTGGCCGGCGTGGCCGTCGGATCGGCGGAGGATTTCTCCAGCGATGCGCGCATGTGCGAGGCCTCGAATTCCAACGCGATCTTGTCGCTCAGGCCGTAGGCAATGAAGACTGCCTCGGAGGACGAGCGAAACTTCCCGCGAAAGTCCTCGTTCAAGCCGTATCCGAGAATGGCGGGGTTGTACTCCTGGTTTCGATCGGAAACGTGCTCGTAGAACGGGAGGACCAGCAGCTGTCGGCGTTGAACGTACGTGCCCAGCATCGAGGTCGGGATCCCGGCCTCCCTGTCCCGTAGGTGCCGGGGGAGCGCACCCGGCTGCGCGAGGGCGGGTTTGGGGGCTGCCGCCAGCGCGAGAGCGAACGCGATGCCGATACTGACGATTTCAACCCAACCCCTGATTTTCATGGACTTCCATCCCCTCATCGAAGCGTTGCCCCTTTCGCATAGGAACAGGCGAGTTAGGGGCATTGTGACATAGCCCCCAAAGTACGCAGACGAACGCCCCATTCTCGGGTCGAAAGACTGGCGTGCCGACCCGCCAAGGAGTAACCTCCCGCTTCTCCCCAGCAGACGACCAAAAGCCCAGACCTTCGGAGGTCACCATGCCCCGGACCCGGTCAGCGTGCGCATTCCCCCCGTCAGCCCTGCGTCTCCAGCCTTCATCCCTCCTGGCGCTGTCAGCGGTCTTCCTCGCTGTCATCTTCGCGGCTCCCCAACAAGCTGCCGGGGATCCACTCTTCGGACCGCCCACCCTCTACCAGATGAATCCGGATCCGCGGGGAATCGTGATCGCAGATTTGAACGAGGACGGCAGGGCCGACATGGCAATCGCCGACGGCACCGGCTCGATTTCAGTGATGTTGGGGAACGGGGATGGCTCCTTCCCTCCTGGCGTCACCATTTCTGTGGGAGCGCTGCTGACGGACCTGATCAGCGGCGACTGGAACGGCGATGGCCACGTCGATCTCGCGGCTTCGCGGTTCGTCCCGGATCTCCCACCCCCCGGAAGCATCCTGGTTCTCCTGGGAAACGGGGATGGGACCTTTGGTACGGCCACAGAATATCCGGCAGGCGAATTTACTCTAGACGTCGACAGCGCCGATCTGAATTCAGACGGCCATCCCGATCTGGTCGGGCTCAACCGGAACGATCACTCGATCTCGGTCTTCCTGGGAGTGGGTGACGGATCCTTCCTTCCGGAAAGGCGCACTCCCACGGAGGGCGAACCATTCGCTCTCGCGCTGGGCGACCTCAACCGGGACGGGCGACCCGACGCGGTGACCTCCATTTATGGGTCGCCGCACGATCTGTACTCGATTTTTTGGGGCAACGGTGACGGCACGTTCACACCGAACGCCCCTGTCCCGCAACTCAGCATAGGCTACGGACTGGAGATCGCCGATGTGACCGGCGATAACATTCCGGATCTTGTCTCCACGGGCTTCCTCGGCCTTACGGTCTTCCGGAACAGCGGTGACGGCACTCTCTTGTCGCCGCGATCCTACGCTACCGCCGACGTCCCGTTTCGGGTCGCACTCGCGGATCTCAATGCCGACCAGATTCCTGACGCAGCGGTGCTATGTCAGGGTTTCAGTGCACAAAACGGCGCGGTGAGCGTGTTCCCGGGTGCCGCTGATGGCACGTTCGGATCGAGGACGGACTACGCCTCCGGAGATGACGTAACCGCACTGGCGTTGGGCGATGTCAATGGGGATGCACGGCCCGACCTCGTCGTGACGAACCGCGTTCCGGGCATCCTTTCGATTCGGTTCAACCTCGTCAACCGGGCTCCGACCGCGAATCCCGGCGGTCCGTATTCAGGCGTGCCTGGCGTGCCTGTGGCGCTCGACGGCAGCGCCTCCTCGGACCCCGATGGCGATGCGCTCACGTACCACTGGGACTTTGGCGATGGTTTCACCGCGACAGGCGCCACACCGAGCCATACATACAGACTTGCCGGAGCGTATGTCATTGCCCTGACCGTCACCGACAATGGGGCGCCACCGCTCAGCGGCACGGCTACGACGGCCGCGACGATTACCGGCACGTTCCCAGCCAGGGTCTTTACCCTGGGGTCCAAGAACAAGAGGATCCGGGTTGGAGGCGCCAAGAGTGTGAGCACCTGGTGTGCCGAGGTCGAACCTCTGAACGGCAGTTACGCGACCACGGCCGTGGTCGCGTCCTCGCTCGTGATGAAATACGGCGGCGGGCAGATCTCGGCGCTGAGCAATAAGACGATCATCAGCACCGATCTGGACGGGAACGGCATCGAGGAGATCGCGGTGTGCTTCAGGAAGGGCGACTTCTCGTCGTTGGGGTTTCCTTCGGGGACGAACACGGTGGCCGTAACGATTCAGGGAGACCTTGCGACCGGCGGCCACTTCAGCGGAGACTTGAGTATCGAGGTTGTGAACGAGTCAGACATTCTCGCGGCGTCCGTATCGCCGAATCCGCTCAATCCCGACGCGACTCTAAACATCACTGTGACGAAGCCCGGACTCGTCAGGGTGAGGTTGTTTGACCCGACTGGACGCCTTGTTCGCACCCTGATGGACGAGCCGAATGTGACGAAGGGTTTCTACGGGGTAGAGATCGACGGCCGCGACGAGCGGGGAGGGAGACTCTCTTCCGGAGTGTATTTCTACCGGGTTGAATCCTCCGGGGGCTCCATCTCGGGAAGTTTCGTCATCTTGAAGTAGGAGGGCTGCGCCTATCCCCAGCGGTTCGCGAGGCCCCGGTGGCGAGTGCTCTCGGGGCCTGCGCGCAGCTGGCGGTCACGGATTCTTCGGGGTGTCGCAATCGTGTGAGAAGTGGTACGCCGCCATATTGTAATCGGAGATGTCGACCGCCCCGTCGCTATCGAAGTCGATCCAGTAGCTGGTCGCATTGTCGACACCCAGGCCGTTCACGATCGCATTGAGATCACTCGTGGTCACGCTCTCGCCCTGGTTCAGAAGGTTCAGCAAACCATCCACGTGATCGAAGTTCTTGATTCGAAGGGCATAGGAGCCATTGGTCGAGCTCGAGGTGAGGCGCCCTGAAAGCCTGACTCCCGACGCATACACCGGCAGCTCGGAGTCATAGTGACCCCATTTCCGATTCGGATCCCGGACTCCTCCCGGCCCCGTGAACGTGATATAGGCGACACCGTTCGCGTCGGTCGCGGCGTCCGCCGGAACGCACCGCACATCCGGGCAGTTCGCAAGCGGGTTGAACAAGACGTTCGCGATCACCGAATCGGCTCCCAGGCCAGTGAAGCCCTGGAGGAGCGTACCCCCGTTGAAGAGAATGCAGAGACTTGCGGCAGGGACCCCCGCAATCGGTACGCCATTCGAATCCTTGAGCACGACCTTGATACGCGCGGCCAGCGGCAGACTTGCTCCTCCGTCGTTATTGGGGCACGCGCGGAAATAGGGGATCGCTTGGTCTCCCTCGAGCGGATTGGCGTAGTCCTCCCCGGCCTGGGGAACATAGAAAGAACGGTTCGGATCGGGGGTTTGCGCGCCTGCCGGAACCGGCCAGCAGACGAGAGCCACAAGCACTCCTGCCATCCAAAACCACATGGAGCGGGTCATAGGTGAACCCTCCTCTCTTGCGAGCGCTTCCGTTTCATGTCTCATCCGGCACCGGCTATCTCGCGAGCACGAGGCGTCGCGTGACGTGGCCAAAGGCGGTCGTCAGTCGGCAAACGTAGACGCCCGAGGCAAGAGGCCGCCCGCGATCATCCTCTCCCAACCAGTGCACGTCATGCCGGCCGACCGATTCCACGCGATCCACCAACCGCGCAGCAGCGCGTCCAGAAATGTCGTACACGATGAGCCGCGCGTGCGTCTGTGCCGGGACCGAGTAGACAATGGTCGTGGCGGGGTTGAACGGGTTGGGCCGGTTCTGCCAGAGGGCGAGAACCGGTTTCGTCCCTTCGGTCTCCTCGACGCTGACCGGATTGGTCACGAGACGGATGATCGTCGTCCTGGAGTCGGTAGCGTTCGGGTTCTTGCCCGCCGCGGTGAAGGTCACGAAGAAATCTCCATGGTCACTCGCCGTCGGTTGCCATGTGAGCGTTCCCACCGATTTGTCGGGCGCCGCGGTGAAGACGGCGTTGCTTCCCGCAGGGAGCGCGGAGAGGTTCGCGACCAGCGAGGAAACGGCGGCACAGTTCGTCGACGCGGTCTGAACGTCCACGACAACCGGATCGAGATATTGAGGCAGGACTAGGCCCGGCGCGAAGACGCGCGGGGCCGCGCTCGGGTGGCCGACACATCCGTTCTCGTCGAACCACTCCTCATCGAGCCGGCTCGTGTGATCGATCTTTTTCCCAGGGCAACCCGCACCGAAGGACGTCGAATGACGGGAGGACATCGTCGTGTTCGCTGCGAACCGAAGGCACGGATCTCCGGAGGCGATCTCCACGATGAGGGTTCCGAGCTTGTACAGGCCGAGGGGCACGGTCGTGCCGCCTGAAGTCAGGGCAACCTCGATGTGATATTCGTGAGGATTTGAGACCGAGGGCGGTCCCGAGGAAGGGGTAATGGCGCTCGTGAACGTTCCCCAATTGATGGTTCCGCCGTCGGCATGAATATTCAGCGAGAACGAGGCGAGACCACGCTCTCTGCAGCCGCCCTGGGACCCATCACGATTCGACGCAGAATCGATCCAGAGGTCCAAGGCGGTCGTCCCCGTCGCATTCAAGGAATCCGCCCACGTGTTGAGGCCGTCTCCGTTCGTGTCCATGTAGATGTACTGAGCCGTAGCGGGAAGAGCTGCGGCAAGCGTTGCGATCAGGCCGAGAACGACAAGGCAGGCGTGCATCCCTCGCATCCATCTCATGGTTTCTCCTCCTGCGCGGTCCTGAGGCGCACTGGACTTCTTGGCGTGGGGAGAGACGGAGCGGCAAGGGCTCGGTTGGACCCCCCGAGCCTGATTCAAACCCTGGTGTGCGAGTGGAGATTCGCAGCGCGCGGATGGCGCCGTGGAGCGAAGAAATCGATTTGCGGTACATGGCGCGGTGCTCCTGCTTACCTAGGGTGGACACAGTTCGCGCCTAAGGATCCCAAATCATACTCTCCGGGAAAGCTTGTTCCATTCGGATTCTCGGATCCTGTCCATCGGGGACAGCGCTTCTCCACGCCATACCGCGTTATCTGACGCAGGACTGCCGCCTACTTGACACTACCTATTTTCAGATTCTCCCTCCGGACCGCCCCCGCCCAGAGGAGCGTCGCCCGTCCCTCCGACCGGGATCCCAGGTAGGTGTGGCGCCCTCGGGCAAGCTCCCGCGGCCCGTCGTACGGGGTTCCGTCGAGGAGTCCCGTGGCGCCGCCGTTTTCGCAGGTAACCACGTAACGTTGCGGGACGCCGATCTCGAATGACGTCGTGGCCGACCCGTCCTGGCGACCGAGAGACTGCCCGAGGACCCGCAGCTCTCCGAGCGGGATGTAGTTCGCATTCAGGAAGTTCCGGCCGCGCTCGGGAAGCTCCGGTGAGTCGGCAACAGCCACCGGCGTTCCCCTGGCGATCAGCCGCTCGGGAATATCGTCGCGAATCGACCCGTCCGCGATGCGGGCCTCGGTGATCGCCTCCAGGGCAAAATAGAAAGGACGCTCCCGAAAAATCGTCTCTCCTTTCAGGTCCATCACGGTGTCGCCCCGGCGTGTCAGACGGAGAACCTCCTTCAACAGGGAAACCTCATGCTGCGTGTCGTTCCTTTGCCAGACCGGCTCGACGCGCTGCGTCCAGGCAATCTCCAGGACGAGCACCGCGGCGGGCGCAAAGGACGCCGCTCGTACGAGTCCCTGAAGACGGGGACGCCAGCCCCTCGCCAGGCCCGTAAGGGCGAGGAAACAAGGAGCGACCACAACCGCCGCCATGGGTAGAAACGGAAGGAGGTCCTGACGCGTGATCAGCGGCCAGATCCCATACAGCGCGGCGTAATAGACGCCCGCGGTCAGGAAGAGAAGCGCTCGCTTGGCGCCCAGGAAGGGATCGTCGGCGCCCTCGACGATTCGTCGCCCCACAATCCAGAGAAGAGGAAGCGCCGCGACCAGGATGAGCGCCCGGTACGCTCCTTCGCGCCAGAGCCCGAGATTCGGAACGAGATTGTGCGAGAGGGTGCCGTAGATCATGGGCTTCCACGCTCCCTGGGAAGCGAAGACCGCGACGAGGAGCGCCGGGACGAGGAGAACGCCTGCGAGCGCACAGGCGCTCCATGCCGCGAGAGAAGGAAGAGGCAGCTTGGCGCCGCGTGCCCGAAGCATGTAGAGGGCGGCGGCTCCCGAGACCCCGAGAGAGAGGACCAGCATGGAGGTCTTCATCGAGGTAGCCAGCGCGGCGCCGACCGCAAGACCGAAGAGGAACGCTCGTGACCGCGTCGGATGTCCCGTGAGGAGGATGGCCATGGCGGCCATCCAGAGGACCGTCCATAGCACATCGGTCCGGTATTCCACCGAGCCGAGCATGAAATCCGGAACGAGCGCGCAGAGAGCCACCGCCAGGAGCGCCGCCCGGGTGGAGAACAGATGCCTGCCGATGACCCAGGCCAGAGCGAGCGCGAGCGCCGCGAGCGGCAGCATTGCGAGGCGCGCCAGGAAGACGATGTCGGGGCGCTCCCCGATGGCTCGGAGGACCGGAGCCATGAGGAGGCTGAAAAGGGGGGAATGGTTATCGAAGACGTCACGATAGGGAAGAAGTCCCTGCACCCACGCCCATGCGACGTGGAGATGCTGGGGCTCGTCCGAGTTCACGCGGTGGTGGACCACGTAAACGGCGTGGAGCGCCGCCGCTGCGATCAAGAAGACGGCGGTCAGCGCGCCTTGTCTATTCTCCGTCGCTTGTCGAGACAGCATGGAGCCGGCGCGCGAGCGGACTCCCCGAGGTCGTGCTCGATCGTGCTGAGAGCGGTACCGCTCTCCATCCCACTGGATCGAAAACGCCAAGACGTCGCAGCGAGGGACAATCGACCTTGACGTAGATCGCCTCCGGACGAAGAGCGGGTGTCAGAGGCAGAACGAACTGGATCCCGGTCCGGAGCACGTGACAGAAACCCTGGGCCACTCGCTCCTGCGTGGACGCCCTCCATACCGGAACCGGCCCCGCGCCGCGCGGCACGTCCACCCGCCACCGCTCAATGGAACCGCGGTCGGTCTGAATCGCGATCGCGATGTTCCTCGGCCCGAGGCTGGGCCACCGGGACTTTTCCAGCGTCAGAAGCAGTCTGCCTCGCCGAATCCGGCACGTCGGGATCGAGTGTCCTGTTTCCCGGATCCTGGATCCGTCGACCGGGAGAAAAACTTCTCGCGCGGCCGCGAAGCGAACGAGCGCCCGGCGACGTAGAAGGAGCTGCGTGCGGTGAGTCAGGATCGCCCGCCGTTTTCGCTCGAGCTCGGATTCGCTCAGGCGAAGCGCGATCGGCGCCGAGTGTCTCGGAAATCGTCGCGCGTCATGGACCAAGTAGCGGAGGCGAATCGGTTCGAGGCCGTCCAGCGACGCTCTCGCCAGAGCAAAGGTTGCCAGGACGCCCAGCGCCGCGTGGTCGGGGTGCCGATCTGCTGGATCAGGCTCGATCAGAATGGAGGGCAGAAACCCGGTCAGCTCCTGGACGAGATCCTTGATCAGTCGCTCGGGCTCGGCCATGAGGAGATCGAACAGGCCCTGGTCCGGATAGCCGAGAAATCGCGCGCAGTCCGCGTCGAGGCCGAGACAGGAGAGCGCGCTCACCGCCTCCGCGCGGCGCCTGCTTCCCCAGCGCAAGCGGTCCGCCGGCGAGATTCGCCAACGCCGTTCCACGGCGCGCTGTGCCCAGGGATTGTCCTCGCCGTCGGTGAGGAAGAGCACCCGGGTCCTGGCCCCGGCCGCCCGAGCGCGCTGGAGAAC
>Ga0137410_10002161_pt1 | contig 13415 bp, 14 predicted proteins | sample CZODoug1_16funga_FD_108878 | JGI IMG/M metagenome (GOLD analysis project Ga0137410, IMG submission 108878) | Vadose zone soil fungal communities from Angelo Coast Range Reserve, California, USA - CZODoug1_16fungal (Illumina Assembly) | ecosystem: Environmental > Terrestrial > Soil > Vadose zone... | reverse complement strand
CTGGATAATGATCAGTACCAGCGCAAACACGATTCCCGTTAGCGTCACCGCAAATCGCACTTTGTCGTGAAACAGGTTCCGTCTCGCCAGCAGCCCCATATTCGCCTTCCCCTCCTAACTACGGTTCGGCCCGGGAAAAGTAACGCTCCTCAGAGACTAAACAGTGTTAATGTCTGAAGGAAATTTTTTTCCCTAACTCCTTCGCGCTAAAGATCTCCCTATGTAATTAAGAATAGACGTCTCACCTATCGTGCTCTGCTTCCAGCCCCGCCACCAAAGTCCCAATCATTCCCTGGATCACCTTGTCCCGCCCTACCCAGGGAAAGTGGCCGTGCGTAATCAGCAGGGAGGTTACTCCATGGATTCCCGCCCAAAGTGTCTGGCTTGCCAGCTCTGCATCCTTGGTCTTGAATTCTCCAGCCGCAATGCAGTCATAAACGCAGCGCCTCAGAAAATCAAATGCTTGAATTCCCGGCGCATCCGGCGCCACGTATTTCTCTCTGTCAAAATCATCCGGAAAGGGAGTCATGAACGTCGATCGGTAATGGTGCGGATTTTCGAGACCGAATTCGATATACGCCAAAAGGCCCCGTTTCAGCCGTTGCACCGGGTCGCCCGGCTGCTCTATGATTTTGGTCAGGCGCTGAATCAGCTTGGCAAATGTTTCGTGGCAGATGCTTTCGAGTAGCTCTGCCTTATCCTTGAAATACAGGTAAATCGTCGTAGGGGAATATTCGATGCGGTCCGCAATTCGGCGCATCGAGACATTCTCGTATCCCTCTTTCACGAAGAGCTCGCTCGCCGCGTCCAGGATCTCCTGCCGCAAGTACCGCTTTTCCCTCGCTTTACGCTCTTTCACACCCATTCGAATTAGGCCCTCATTAACTTAACGATGTTAATATATAACACTCTCATTCGAATGTCAACCCCTAGCGTTTCACCGCAATTGCCTGCATTTCGAAATGCCCCCCCCGGAGAATCGCAGCGGCACCAACAAATTCTCGCGCGGGAAAGTCCTTTGTGAAATATGTTTTGTAAATTGGATTGAACGTATCGAAGAGCTTCAGATCCGTGCAGGAGATTTGCACGTAGACAAGATCGTCCATCGTCATTCCAGCCTGTGCCAAAACGTCTTTTTCGCCGTCTAGCAGTAGTTTGATTTCGTCTTCAATTTTCTCAGGGGCTTTGCCGTCTTTGTCGAGGCCGATGCGGCCGGCCATATACAGCGTGTTGCCAGTGAGGATTGCATCGCTGAAGGGAGCGACAACCGCCTTACCGGGAAGATTGATCGCTTTGCGCGTGGTTTGCGGCATCGGACGCGAATTCGCGTCGAGCACCGTCAGGATTCCGCCAAGCACTAGAGCAACAACAAGAATTCCAACCCGCCGATTCATGGAGCGCCTCCAAAAAAGAGATGCGCGAGTTTAGTCTGTCGGGCGCGGCGCTGCAATCAAAACGTTCCGGAGATGGAAATCCAGCCTGTATGAATGAAATAAAGTGAGAGCGATCCGACGACGAGCCAGAGTAGAATGCCTTGCGCGAGCGGGCGCCAGCCAACTTCTTTGAGGGTGCTGCGGGAAATACTTGTTCCGATGAGGAAGAGCGTCGACGTCAGTCCAATTTTGCCCAGCGTGAAGAATTTCTGAGAGAGCGCCGCATCCTGTGGGCCGAATGTGTTGATAACGGCCGCGAGAAAGAAGAACAAAATAAACCACGGAATCGTCGCTCTCGATTTTCCATGTTTGATCGCAGCAGTGAAAAACGCCAGCGGCACAATCCAGAGCGCCCGCGCGAGTTTTACTGTGGTCGCGATGACCAGAGCTTCCGTTCCATAACGCGAGGCCGCACCAACCACCGAGCTGGTATCGTGAATCGCCAGCGCAGCCCACAATCCGAATTGCGATTGCGAAAGCGCGAGCGATTTGCCAATGATCGGAAAGGTAAAAAGCGCAATCGAATTCAAAATAAAAACAGTGCCAAGCGAAACCGCCATCTCTTCTTCGCTGGCGTTTAGCACTGGGCCTACTGCTGCGATCGCGCTACCGCCGCAAATCGCAGTTCCCGTCGAAATCAGATACGAAGTCGTCCCGCGCACCGTGAGCAGCTTTCCAATGAGCAAACCGGCAAGCATGGCAAACGTGATTCCCACGGCGGTGTAGAGAAAACCGCTGCGGCCGGCTTTCAGGACTTCATGCAGATTCATTCCAAAACCCAGCGCAACGATGGAAGCCTGCAGAAGAAATTTGGAGAGCGATTTGGAATCGGAAGCGAAAGGGTGTGGAAGAGAGAGTCCGAAAATAATTCCGGCGCAGAGCGCAATAGGCGGGGAAATAAATCCGCTTGCCGAAAGAATCAGCAGCAGAAAGAAAATAATTTTCGGATTCATTTCTGGGGAGTGGAGGTCTTTTCTTGCGAAGCCTTCGCCGAAATGTGGGAAAGCTCGGAAACGATTTTGGCAGTCATTTCCTTACTGACCCCGCAGCCCGTGTCATTGATGCGGCATTGCGCGAGCGTCATTTTGCAGCCGCAGGTGCACGATTCTGAATTGAACCGCCGCAGCGCGATTGTTTTTTGCGCGGCCGTGAGTTTTGAAAGGTCCACCCCGGGAAGTTCCGTGGCCTTGTCGGCATTCTTCAGAAAAACTTGTCCCTTGTCCTCGAAATAATCGACTTTGCCATCGAACGGCAAACCAAGCAACGCACGGACTTCCACTTCATAAATGCTCGGATCGTTCAGGCCGATATGTTTTTGAACGACGCGGCCTTGCGTATCAAGAATGAAGGAAGTGGGAAGCGCGGGAATTCCGCCGTACTTGACGCGAAGCGGATCGGTTGCCATGCCAACGCGATAATTGATTCCAGCCTTTTGCGCGAACTTTTTCACTTCGGCCGGCTCGTCTTCGTCCGTCGCGAGCGCGATGATGGTGAGCTGATCCTTATATTTGTTTTGAAGTTCAATAAGGTCGGGGATTTCCGCCCGGCATGGTCCGCACCAGGTGGCCCAAAAATTCAGGAGAACGATCTTGCCTTTTGTCTGGTCGAGAGAAATCGGTTTGCCGTCGAGATCAGTCACATCCAGCGCGGGAGCCGGATCAGGATTTTTCACGAAACGGATGATATTTTCTTCCTGCGCGGAATCCTGTTTTGCGGCGGCGGATTTTTTCGGGTCGGCGTGGGTGCTATGGCAGCCGGCGGCGGCTATGAGGATGGCGACAAGGGGCAGAGCGATTTGGAGTTTGCGGCGAGTCATGACTAGTCAGAAGAATAGTGTAGCAGGTGGCGAAGAACCAAGCAGGCGAGGGCGCGGAGTTAGTAAATCCGGAGGGAAGAGATGGCGAGCGTAGCGGGGATTCTGGCGGATCTGAAGAAGAAGGGAAAAGGAAATTACCAGGGAATTTACGAGCGGCACGGGATTCCGAAAGAACGATCGTTCGGCGTGCTAGTTTCCGAATTGAAGAAAATTCAGAAGACGATCAAAGGCGACCAGAAACTGGCGATGGAGTTGTACAAGACGGGAATGATGGAACCGATGTACCTGGCGGGGCTGGTGGCGGACGGCGCGAAGATGAGCAAGAAGGAGTTGCACGACTGGGCGAATGGTTCGCACGGAATGCCGATGATTGCAGAGTACACCGGACCCTGGGTGGCGGCGGAAAATCCGGCGGCGCGCGAGCTGGCATTGGAATGGATGGACTCTAAGAAAGAGAGCGTGACGTCGTCGGGCTGGTCCGCGTATGGGGGAATGATTTCCATGCGCGCGGATGACGAGCTGGACCTTGCCGAGATTGAACGATTAATGCACCGCGCGGTGAAAGAAATCGGCAAGGCTCCCAATCGCGTGAAGTATACGATGAACGGGTTTGTGATTTCCGTCGGCGGCTACGTGAAGCCACTGCTTCAGAAGGCAAAGGCGGCGGCGAAACAGCTCGGAAAAGTGGAAGTGGATGTGGGAAAGACGGAATGCAAAGTGCCCGTCGCGCTGGAATGCATCGTGAAAATGGAAAAAATGGGACGCGTTGGAAAAAAGAAGAAGACGATGAAATGCTAGGGGCTCGATTGGCGCTGTAAATATTGCAAGTTGGAACCGGGAGACCGGCCTTTTCTGCGTACCAGGACTGGCTCGCCCGAAACCGGTTTTCGGGGTCAAAGTTCTTAGAACTTTAGACTTACCTCCCTGGCAAACCAAATGCATGAATAGAAATCCCTAGGAGAAAGAAAATGGGCAGACAATTCTCCGTCGAGGCCGCGCCCTGCACACAACGTGAAAGGCTCGAAACAGAATGTCGAAAAGCTTTGGGAACCTGGAACGAATACCGCGCCGAGTCTGTCCGGTCCCGTTTAGGCGAAAGAAGGGCGGACCACCGCTTCCTGCAATTGCAGGCGAAGTACGCTCGGGCGTACACAATGCTGCAGAATCATCTGCACAACTGCGTGGTCTGCATGTTGACGTCAATGGAAGAACGAGATTCTGAAAAGAACTCGGGCGCGCGTTCCGGCAAGAAACAGCACGTTTGACGTGCCCTTCTCGTGGAACGAAAGCGATGGCCACTGAGAAGGGTTGGAAGGTAGGCTTGAAAATGGCCCAACCCACGATTTCTGGGGTCCCTTTCACTGGTACTTGCAGTACTCCGAAATTGCACCAGAGTAGAATGTTTTTCCCTCCGTAATAAAGCTTACTGAACTCTATCCATTTTATTTTGAATCTTTTACAAGGGCTCCCCAAGGCGAAAGCGGTGCCTCCCAATAGGGTGGGAGGTGCACATGCTTTTAACCAAACGCTACCTAATGATCGGAGGTTCGGTGGTGTTGGCGGCGGCGCTGGCTGTAGCCGCCACGACTCTGCCGAATCGCGCCGAACCCGTGACGCTGCCGGAGAACACGGCCATTCACGTGACTCTGAACCAAGCGGTCTCCAGCAATCGGAGCAATCCCGGAGACCACTTTGACGCAACGGTCTCCGAACCTGTGGTTATAGACGGCAAGACGGTAATTCCTCAGGGCGCACACGCTGAGGGGTTGGTTGTTGATGCAAAACACTCCGGAAGACTGATGGGTCGGGCGCGTTTGCAGCTAGCGCTGCAATCCGTGGCGGTGGAAGGACAGGACTACGACGTCCGCACCGTCTAGCACGCGCGCATTGGCCGTGACCACAAGAAACGCAACTGGCTGTTGATCGGCGGCGGAGCGGGTGGAGGCGCTGCGATTGGTGCCCTGGCCGGCGGCGGTACCGGTGCGTTGATTGGCGGCCCGATCGGTGCAGGAGCCGGAACGACGGTTGCCCTTCTGACAGGAAAGAAGGACATCAAGCTGGCCCCGGAGACTCCAGTCACGTTCAAACTCGCTGATCCGGTGACCGTTAAAGTGAAAGGCTGACAGTTCGTCTTAAGTCTTTTACACATAGGGTGAACAAATAGAGTGAAGAGGGCGGGCGTGATTCGTGCTGAAGTTTAGCCGAGGGCGCCCGCCCTCTTTTTGCGTATGCGCAATTTTGTGAACGCAAAAACAATTCGCCGCCCCGATGAGATCGGGGCGGCGAGTCTTACCACAGCGAAGCAAGCGATAGATGCTGCGCTTCCTCCGGCCTTCAGGAAACGTGAAGCCTGGTGGTCTGTCCAATCCTAACCGCCACTCGTTCCTGATAGATGGCTTGGCCTTCATAATCGCGCCGGGGCGACGATTTCGTTGCCTGCGGCTGTGCTGCGGAGTACGGCGCTGACGATTACGGGAACGGCGGGGATACCTTCGCGGGAAATTTTGGCGGCGGCGATGCAGCAGGTGTTGGCCCGCGGTGCGAATGGCGAACTAAAGATCGAAACGGAACGGTTTGCGCTTGCGGATATTGAAAAAGCGTGGAGGCGGCCTACGGAGGCTGGCCGGAGAGTTGTGGTGATTGTGTGATACAGGGTTCAGATCAGGCGGTAGGAGCCATCGCCCAGGAATTCGATTAAGTTCAGCTTGCGTAGTTTCTTGCAACTGCTGGCGAATTTTCGGATTGATGTGATGGTTTTTGCGGGTGGAGTTTGGTGAGCTGGTCCGCGTGCGCGTAGACTTCGGCGAGTTGAAACTGTTTCTTTCCGAGCAAACGAACCACATTTAGTACATCTAGTGTCCAGTGGAGAGAGCGCTTTTCGCTGGTCGATAAATGACAGTGAAAACGCAAAGTGCGAGATTAGCACAACGCTCTCGACTCTCTGTCCGTCTTGTGCCTCTCGCTTCCAACAGAGTAGTCAGCGGCGCTGGTCGGGATTGCATCTGCTTCGCGCGAAGAGCACAGCCACGAGTGACTATGCGACAAGCGGATGGGATCGTTGATCAGGTTGGGAGGAGTGTCAAGCGAGGTACGGATGATCAAAGAGGAATCGCTGGGCGAGAAAGGGACGGGGGTACGCACGAGGCACGGAAGCGTCACGCGGCAGGAGGTGTTGGAACCAGCGGGAGTATCCTAACCGCAAGCGCCCAGCCTGCCAGCGCGAAAATCCAAAAAAATCAGGAGGAACCATGGCCGAACCCATTGGGTCCCAGGAAAAAAACTTCTTTGGGGGGCTCGTCGACTTCGGATTCCGGCAACAACAAGTGCGGCGGCTCGTGAAAATTCTGTATGTGATTGCAGTGCTCGGCGGATTTATTGCGGTGGTGGCTGAAGTTGTACTTGGATTTCAGCAATCGCAGTCGCAGGGATTGGTGGCGCTGGTGGCGGGCATTGCCGCGTTTTTTGTGTGGGTGCTGCTGACGCGGCTGCTGCTTGAGCTGGCTATTGTGGCGCTTCGAACGGCCGAAGGGATTGAACGCGCAACGCATCCGGGCGGATGAGCTCGGTTGGTTGTGGTGGTTCCTGTGCTTGGGAGATGAGGAGCGGCGGTGTTACCGCGATCCCTCACTTCGTTCGGGATGACAGCAAATTCAACGGCAAGAGAAAGAAAGAGGGCACGATATATCGCGGCCTTACACGGGCTTTGAAGAACCGAAAGAGATTTCATCGCACGGAGAACGTGCGATGAGTCGGAAGTTGTTGGAGGGGCCCTCCTACGCTGGAGTTGCGGAGCGTAGTTGGTCGATTTGCTCCAAAGGGCCGAGGAGGAAGAGCCAGGAAGCGGCGCCGAGGATGGACATGAGAGCGGCGAGGAGGAAGGCGTAGTGGAAAGAGCCGGTGTGCTGGACGAGGAAGCCGGTGATAACGGGAGCGGAGACGCCGGCGAGATTGCCGATGAAGTTTTGCAGGCCGGTCCAGCGGCCGGAAGCGCGGGGTCCGGCGAGAATTTGCGGGATGACCCAGGTGTTGGAAATGTTGAAGCCGTACGCAGCAGCGGCGAGTAAAAGAAGCGCGATGGCGAGATTGGTGTTTGCAACTGCACAGGCGGCGATGGCGAGTCCGCCGACGGCTTGGCCCCCGGCAATCATGGATTTGCGGACGCGCGTGACGCTGCTACCATGCGCGATGAGGCGATCGGAAGCGAATCCACTTGCGATGCCGACAGCGGCCATGAGTGCGTAAGCGAGCGAGCCGATTTTTCCCATGCGGGCGAGGGAAAATTGGCGCTCGTGGACAAGATAGTAAGGCAACCAGGTGAGCAGGAAATAGAGAAAGTAGTTGCCGCCGAAGTGGCCGAGGAATGTTCCCCAGGCGGAACGGCTGGCGAGAATGTCAGCGATGCTCGGCCCTCCTTCGCTGAGGCTACGGAGGGGGGGGCTGCTTGCTTCGGTAGAGCCGTGGAGGGATTGACCTCCCTCTATTTCACTTGGAGTTGCATTGAGAGAGCGATCTGATGAGCGGGGCGCGCGCGCTAGCCAGAGTGGAATCCAGAGAAAACCTGCGGCGCCGAGTGTGAGGAAATACGGGCGCCAGCCGTAACGCTGCATAAGCGCGCCGCCGAGAAGTAAACCGAATGCGGGACCGGCACAAACGCCTGTGTTGATGAAGGCGTTGGCGAAGCCGCGGTGGCGTTCGGGAAAATTTTTCACGACGATGGCGGCGAAGCTGGGATAGGCGACCGATTCTCCAACGCCGAGAAATAGGCGGCAGAGGAGGAGCGCGGCGAATCCTCGCGAGTAGCTAGTGAAAAAAGTGGAAGCGGACCAGACGGCGAATCCGATGGCGAGAATTTTTGCGGCGGGAAAGCGGTCGGCTAGCCAACCGGAAAGAATGAGGAACGGAGTGTAGGTGAAGAAGAAAGAGGCGAGGAGGAGGCCGAGTCGCGTGGGTGCGATGGAAAATTCGTGTTCGAGTGTAGGCGCGGCGATGGAGAGTGCGCCCCGGTCGATATAGGAGATGAAGAGCGATAGGAAGAGGAGCGCGAGGATGCTCCAGAGAGTTGGGGAGAGTTTGAAGGAGTGAGAAGAAGGGGTCATTTGGATTCAGCGTTGCGCATAGTACGCATCGAAGAGAGGTTTCTCAACTACGCAAGCCAACCGATTCCTCGGAAGGAATCGGAAAGAAAGGCGTTGGCTTGCTCCGTTCGAAAATGACAATCCTACTTCCCAATGCAAACCCTTCATTTGGGGTTGGAGTTGCCGGGGCCGCCGACGGAATAGAGGCGCGGGAGGCGAGTGTCAACGGGAGGGAGCGCAGGGAACGCGGCGTGGGGCTCGGACTGATACCAGTAAGCGACGGAAAAGAAATTGTCGGAGCGATGATTGGCGTGGCCGTGTTCGATGGTGGCGCGCAAAGATTTTGTGAAAGGAATGGGCGAATCGAGATGGAAGCGGTAGACGGACGTGCGGCTGTCGGCGAGTTCGGCCCCTTTGATCGGGGCGCCCATCAAGCTGTAAGCGAATGGACCAGCGGTGAAACCCCAGGCACCGAGGAAATAGTCTTCCGCGCCGGTGCCATTGATGGAAGGAAGCGATTCGCCGTCGACGAAAAACATGTCGTCGCCTTCGCCCCACCAGCCGTCTTGATTTTGCAGGATGGACATGGTGACGCCGACGAAATGGCCGCGGCCTGTGGTTTCGAGCCAGACGTAATTGTCGTGGCCGTCGAGATTTTTCTTGTTGTTGACGAGGTCGTCGCCGTTTGAGGTCCAGTCGTTGGTCCAACCTTTGTTGGGAGTTTGCTGGTGATATTGTGCGTGGAAGTAGAGTGTGTCGGCGGCGAGGAGCTTCGCGCAGGCGCGGTAATCAATGTTGAAGTAGAAGGAGTCAACTTTTTCTTTGCCATCGTTGGTGACGGTAATGTGTGCGTGTTTTTGAAATGGCATGGGGAAAAAAGAGTTGAGCGCTTTGTCGGAAGCGACCATGAGTGGCGTGGATTGGTAGAGAAAATATTGGCCGAGACCGAGGCCGAAGAAATCACCGATGGGAGTTTCGACGCTGGGCGAGGATTCGTTGTCCCAGGTCATGCGGAGGACGATTTTCTTGAGGTGGAGATCCTCGGGCGAAGCGATGGTGATCCAGATATGGGTGATGACGCCCGGGCCGGGGATGTCGAGGAGATCGAGGGTGGCGCCAGGAGCGATGGAGCGGGCGTCGGCGTTGGCGCCGGAGCGGTCGTAACTAGAGACGCGTTTTTGAATGTAGTCTTGAGGTTGGGCGAAGGCGAAGAGAGATTCGGCGGCGTCAGAGCAACCTTGCGCACGAAGGGCTGCGGGGAAAAACAAGCAAAGAGCGAAAAGAAAAAGCTTGCGCATGCTGACCTCGCGAAGCGGAGTGATTAGGCAGTTCCTGGCGACCGGAGCGAGAGTGTAGCACCGATTGTGAGACGGATTAGCGCGAGACTCGCGGTGCTACCGCCACTCTTGCTTCTTTGGTTTGCGATTCTGCTTGCGAAGAGGACGAAATGCGAACAGAACGCAGGAAATAGGAGACGAGAAGCAAGCCCGACGCGAGGACTACCGAGCCGAAAAGAATGGGCGCGAGGTCGGATTCAAGCGGATGAGTGATGGAGTGTTCGAGTTGAAATCCGCACCAGGCGAGCAGCTGGATTGCGAAAGGAATCAGGAGCGGGCCGAAGGTGTGCGGCACGTCGGCTTGAACGCGAAGCGTTTTGTGGCGGGAGCGAGGGGGGTGGCGATGCATTGAACCTCAATCCTGGTTTGGCTTTTTGGCCGCAACGAGCGGGGGATCGAGCTTGAGGAAATCGAGATGGGAAAAGACAGGAGGCTTGAACTCCTTTTTCATGATGGAGCCGCAGGAGCAGTGGGGATTGCCGCCCTCCAGGACGGTCCCGATTCGACTAGTACGGTGCAACGGCAAGCTAAATTGACGCAGTGCCAGCGTTCTCCCTGATTCAGGGCCATGGGCGGCCCCCGTTCTTACGCTCTTCCGCCACTTTTCCATAGGCCGGACAGTCTTCCTGTAGTTTTGGGTGCGAAATATACTGAGTATAAAAATAAGATACAAGTAACATTTACGATCCGGGCGAACCATTCATTTATCTAAAATTAAAAGTTATTGTTATTATTTGTATCAAAACACGACCAGAACACTTGGAATCCGGGTGAAGGGAAGGGGCTCTGGGGCTCGGCGGAGAGGGCCAGATTGGCCTCTTATAGGCAGCGCGCCGGAATCCCGTCTTTGAGAGGGCGATTTGCTACGGCGCACTACGGCTGATAAAATTTGGAGTTTGTTGGGCTCGTGCCACCGGGCAAGGGTAGACGGGGTGCGGCGCAGCAACCTCCAGAGTGGGCTCCGGGATGGGCGGGTGACCGCACAGAAGTTCCAGCAAAAGACCAATTCGAGCGCCGGCAAGGCGCGGTGGCAGGTTCCGAATCCAGCGATGGGTTCCAACCGAAGGGAGACTCAGCGTGGCAAAGTACGATGTGGCAATTATCGGGAGCGGTCCCGGCGGATATGTTGCGGCAATTCGCGCGGGCGAACTGGGGCTGAAGACGGTTGTGGTGGAGAAGGATCCGTTTCTGGGCGGGACTTGCCTGCACGTCGGCTGCATTCCGACGAAGGTGCTGCTGCATCATGCGGAAATTTACGACCACTGCAAAGGGGCTGCGGAATACGGAATTGAACTGAGCGGGCTGAAATTGAATTGGGGAACCACGCTCGGGCGCAAAGACAAGATTGTGAAGAAGCACGCCAAGGGCATCGAATTTTTGTTCAAGAAGAACAAAGTGGAGTGGAAGCAAGGCTGGGGCCGGTATGAGGGTCCCGGCAAGATCAGCGTGGAAAAGGACGGCAAGAAAGAGACGATTGAAGCGTCGAACATCTTGATGGTGAGCGGATCGGAAGCGCGGGCACTGCCGGGGATTGAGCCGGATCACAAAACGATTTTGACGAACCGCTCGATTCTGGAGTTGCCGGAGATCCCGAAGACCTTGATTGTGGTTGGCGCCGGTGCGGTGGGCGTGGAGTTTGCGTCGATTTACAACTCGTTTGGGACGCAGGTGACTATTTTGGAAGCGCTGCCGCGCGTAGTCCCGGTGGAAGACGAAGAGATTTCGACGGAGCTGGAAAAATCGTTCAAGAAGAAGAACATTGCAATTCAGACCGGTTGCAAAGTGGACAGCGTGAAGAAGGACGCGAAGGCCGTAACGGTAGCGTACACGGATAAGGATGGGAAGTCGCAAACGCTCCAGGCGGAAAAGCTGCTGCTCGCGGTGGGCCGTCAGCCGATGACGGACGGCTGCGGACTCGAAAAATCGAAAGCGAAGATCGAGCGCGGATTTGTGCACGTTGGGCCGACGATGGAAACGGCGGAAAAGAGCTTGTACGCGATTGGCGATATCGTGGCCGGGATGCCGCAACTGGCGCATGCGGCGATGATGGAAGGAATTGTTGCGGTGACCACGATTGCGGGCAAGCCGACACAGCCGATTCGTAAAGATCGCATTCCCAACGCCACGTATTGCGAGCCGCAGATTGGTTCGATTGGATTGACAGAGAAGCAGGCGCGTGACGCCGGTTATCAAGTGAAGGTCGGAAAATTTCCATTTGTGGGGAACAGCAAAGCGACGATTCTAAACAACCACGGCGGGTTCATTAAGGTTGTAAGCGACGAAAAGTACGGCGAAGTGCTGGGCATCCATATTATTGGACCTTTGGCGACAGAGATTCTGGCCGAGGCGGCGACGGTGCTGAACCTCGAAGGCACGATCGACGACATGATGAATATGGTGCACGCGCATCCGACGGTTTGGGAAGCGTTCGGCGATTCATTTGCGAGTGTTCGAGGATTGCAGATCAACGTCTAGTTGCTGGTGGCCGGTTACCAGTGGCCAGTGAAGAGAAGAGTTAGTGTGAGCTCCTGCTTGCAGATCGACTTGGGACTGATTCCGTATGCGGAGGCGTATGCGCTGCAGAAGCGGATTGTGTCGGCGCGGAAGCTGGATGTGGTCGAGGATGTGATTTTGTTTTGCGAGCATCCGCACGTGATTACGCAGGGACGGAATGGAAAGCGCGAACATCTGCTGGCCAGTGAGAGCGTATTGCGTCAAAAAGGTGTTGAGTTTTTTGAAACCAGCCGCGGCGGGGACGTGACGTATCACGGGCCCGGGCAGGTTGTGGCGTATCCGATTTTGAATTTGGGCGCGATCCGCCGGGATGTGGTTTGGTACGTGCGGCAGTTGGAAGACGCGATGATTCGCGCCACGGCGGAGTTTGGGATTACGGCGGAGCGGGAAGCGGGGAAGACGGGGATTTGGGTTGGACAAGGCAGGTCATCGGAAAAACTTGGCGCGATTGGGGTACATATCAGCCGGTGGGTGACTTCGCATGGGCTGGCGTACAACGTTTCGACGGATTTGCGGAATTTTGAGTTGATTGTGCCGTGCGGAATTGCAGACCGGAAGCCGACTTCGCTGGAGAAGCTGCTCGGCCGGCGAGCTGATTTGAACGAAGTTAGGCCGAAATTGGCAAAGCATCTCGGCGAAGTATTTGGGCTTGTGTTGAAGGAAATTGGCCGTTCTGAATTGTTGGAAAAGCTGGAAGCGGTCGAGCACCCGGTTGCAGTTACGGCCTAAGAGTTTGCAGCGGAGAAGCGAATGGCAAAAGCGCTAGCGAAGCAGCAGCACCTGGACCTTTATTACTACATGCGGCTGAACCGGGCCGTGGAAGACACGATGGTGAAGCTGTTCCGTCAGAACAAGATTGTTGGCGGACTGTATTCGAGTTTGGGGCAGGAAGCGGTTTCGGTGGGCACGGCGTTTGCGCTGGAAAAGAAGGATTGGCTGGCGCCGATGATTCGCAACATTGGGGCGCTGCTCGTGAAAGGCGTACCGCCGCGAGATGTTTTCATGCAGCACATGGCGAAATACGATTCGCCGACGAAGGGCAAGGACGGCACCAGCCATTTTGGAGATTTGGAAAATCTGCACATTGTTTCGCCGATATCGATGCTGGGCGATTTGATTCCGGTCATGACGGGCGTGGCGATGGCCGGCCGCTACCTGGGCCACAAGATTGTGGCGATGACGTGGATTGGCGACGGCGGCAGTTCGACAGGTGTTTTCCATGAAGGCCTGAATTTCGCTG
>Ga0137410_10002159_pt1 | contig 13419 bp, 17 predicted proteins | sample CZODoug1_16funga_FD_108878 | JGI IMG/M metagenome (GOLD analysis project Ga0137410, IMG submission 108878) | Vadose zone soil fungal communities from Angelo Coast Range Reserve, California, USA - CZODoug1_16fungal (Illumina Assembly) | ecosystem: Environmental > Terrestrial > Soil > Vadose zone... | reverse complement strand
CGAATCTTCCTCCCCTGCTGATGGCCTATCGACTGCAGGAGCGAGCGGCCGGCATCGGCTTTGACTGGCCAGATGCCAAGGGCCCGATGGAGAAGGTGAAAGAAGAGGTCGGTGAGCTGGAGAAAGAGCAGGGAGCGGGGCGTAGGGAGCAGATCGAAGAAGAGCTCGGGGACCTGCTTTTCGCGACCGTGAACCTGGCGCGGAAGCTCGGCATCGAAGCGGGTCAGGCGCTGGAGCGCGCCAATCTGAAATTCCAACAGCGATTCGAGAAGGTGGAGAAACTTGCAGAAGAGCGCGGACTGGAAATGGGACGGGCCAGTCTCGAAGAGCTGGATGGACTGTGGAATGCAGTGAAAGCGTCGAAAGGCGCGCGTTAGGCGCCTTCAGGGATCAGTCCCGCCTCCACTGCGCGCTGGTAGGTCTCAGGCCTCACGCACACGATCTCGCCGGTCTGGTCTCCGGTCGGGAGCAAGTGGAACCGTCGCGTTTCTCCCAGTGCCGCCAGCGCCTCGTTCAGGAAATCGTGCACCTCGTCGGCGATCCAGTCATCCTCCTGGGAGAACTGGGTGGAGAACTTGCGGCCGCCCGCCTGGAATGAAATGGTCGCGGTGCCCGCGCGGCGGCTCAGTCGGTCTTTGACCTTGGTCGGCGTGAACGCGCCGGTCGAGGCTTTGCTGTAGGCCGAAATGACCCACCGCTCATAGTCGCCGGAATCATCGATGCATTCTGCGTCGAACCCCGCCGGTGAGAGAACGTGAAAGGCTTGTGAGAGGTCGGCGGCCTGCCCGGCAAACGCTTCACGGATGCGGCTCGATTCCGACTCGGCAACCTCGGCCAGCCATCCTGACTGCTCCAGGCGCGCCCACCAATCCTCCAGATTTCGGACCGGGGGCGGCACCGCCTTCTTGCGTGGGCTCCCTCGCTTCGTGCGCGGCAGAAAGGCCTTGCGCTCCGCCGACGTGCGGAGGAGCGCCACTCGAACGCCATGCGCCCGGTGATCCCAGAGGAACATGCCAAGCTTATACCGCTCCCGCGACGTGAGCGGGGCAGCGGGGTTGTCCAAATCATCGCCCGTGACGATGACGCCATCGAAGAAGGTGCCTGCGCGCGTGGTGGTCAACGACGTAGCCTCGAAGCTGCGCAGCTGCTCGCGCTCCTTGGAGACGAATGACTTGCCGCAGCGCTCGCAGGCCGCCGCGTACCACGCATTCGCGTATCCCCGCTGGAAATCAGGGCTGGGCTGTGGTTCGTGCTCGCGCTTCCACGGGCCCGTGAAGTAGTGGTCGTCGTCGGGATGATCGCGGAAGAACAGCTCGAGCTTGTGACTGCGGTGCTTCTTCAGCATCTCGAAGCGCTTGTCGAGCGCGGGATTCATGAGGTTCGCCGCGCAGAGGCCTTCGTAGATCGCTCCGAAGGAGGCCGGATCGATTTCAGTCCCTGGCCTGCGCGAGGCGGTGGGCATGCCCATGCATCCGCCGTCACCCAGCTTCGGTAACCTGGTATTGCACGTCCGGCAGCGCTCGACGAATATGAATCGCACAGGCGCCTCTAATTCGCTTTCAGCACGGCCTCGATAAAGCTCAGCGTTTTGGTTTCGACCCAGGGTGCCGAGACGGCGGTGATGCCGATCGTGCCGAGCCGGTCCCCGGTGTTGGTGGGCGGCCGTCCCTTCCAGGGGGCGTGTTTGACCTCCCGCTGGACGACGATGCCGTGGCGGGGGTCGTAGCGGAAGATGAGCGCCGACGCGAGCCCGGCCCGGGGCGTGAAGGAGAGGGCCACACTGGGGTAGGCGTCGTCGCGCTCGATGTGCTCTCGAACGGAGGCATCGTGCCCGGCGTCCTTGAGCTCGACCATGATCGCGTCGAGCACGGGACGCACGACTGAGTGCAGTCGCTCTCCGCACATCTTTCGATCCGCCTGATCCTGCGGCGTCTTGTTCGCGGGCTCCACCTTCGCCGCACGCTCGGCGTAGCCGCGGAGCAGCGCCTGCAGCTTGGCCTTGTGCTCGTCAGTCACGGTCCCGTTTCCCCTTCCTCTTCTTGGCCGCCACCGCGATCGCCTTCTCCGCCCAGGGCTGGAGCGTCTCAGGATCGTCCAGGAGATCGGCTGGCACCTGGTAATATTGCATGATTTCCCCGCCTTCCCCGTAGGGCTGGAACGGTTTCATTCCCAACCGCTCGAAGTCCTGCCGATTGGAATCATTGACCTTGAAATAGAGCGAGTCATCGGCAATCAGCGCAAAGAACAGGTCGCCGGCATAGATGCCGACGCCGCCGAACATTGCCCGCACGCGCAGGTGCGGCACTACACGACTCAGTTGATCGACGACGAATGTGCGGAAGCTCGAGCTGACGGGCATTACTTCACGGCATTGCTGAGTTACTCACGAACGCCAGTCGCTTTCCGTCTGGCGACCAGGACGGGACGTTGATCGTTCCCTGACCACCATACAGGTACGCGAGGACGCGCGCCGGGCCACCACCCACCGGTATCAATCGCAGCAGCACGTGCTTGTAGAAGGGATGATCGTCCGGCGCAACGTCCGCGGAAAAGGCGATGTACGCGATCCACTTGCCGTCGGGCGAAATGTGCGGGAACCAGTTGTTGAAGCCGTCGTTCGTGATCTGCTCCTGCCCGGACCCATCCGGTCGCATCCGCCAGATCTGCATCCGTCCGCTGCGCGCCGAGTTGAAGTAGATGTACGCGCCGTCGGGCGTGAACTCCGGGCCGTCGTCCAGTCCCGGCGCCGTCGTGAGGCGGATCTCGTCGCCGCCGGCCGCGGCGATCTTGTAGACGTCGAACTCGTGGTTGCGCTCGCCCACGTACACCAGCCACCGGCCATCGGGGGACCAGCCATGCAGGTACGAAGGTCCCTTCGCGGTGACGCGCGTGGGCGTGCCGCCGGTTGCCGGCACCGTGTAGACAATCGACGCGCCGCTGTCCTCGACCGCGTGGTTACTAATGGCCATCATCCGGCCGTCAAACGACAGGACGTGGTCGTTATTGTTGCGCGTCGCGAATCCCGTATTGATCGGGGCGGCCGAGCGTGACGAGAGATCGAAGCGGTACAGCCGTCCCTCCTGCACGTAGATGAGCGCCTTCCCGTCGTGCGTCCAGTTGGGCGCCTGAAACGATCCCGTGTACTGATGCACGATCGTCGCGTTCCCAGCCTGAACGTCGAGAATCTCGAGGTTCGAACCGATGTAGTCGCGATAAGGGACGAAGTCGCGCTTGGGCGGTGTCGTGATGCGGACGTTGCTGAACGTGGCGCGCTCCGTGACGCTGTCGTTGTGCGAGCACACGAACAGGCCGACGTAGACCGTATCGGGGAGTGCGACGCCGGCGAGGCGCGTCGTCACGAGGGTATCGCCGAACTGCGCGACCGACATGAAGTACTCGCCATCGCGCCGCTCGAGCTGGATGACCGCGTCCGCATCCGGGAGGCTGGCGGCCGATCTGGTTTCCTCCGTCGTTCCGCTGTTCTGCCGGCGGAACTGGAGCGACATCAAGCCGTTGCCGTGCAACGCCGCGGTCACATGCGTGCTGCGCGGATCGAGCGAGGGGCGAATGGTCCAGCCGATCTTCCGATGCTCGTTCCCATCCGCGCCGATGAAGCGCGCCCGTGTCGAGAGGATGAAGTTGCCGCTGATCCGTTTCCAGGCGAAGTGAAAGTCGTCGCGCGAGTCCCACATGTTCTGGCCCGAGCCCGCGACCAGATACGTCTGCTGCTTGGCGTCGTACGCTGCAGAACCTGTTGCTCGGCCGACGTCGCTGTGTGTCGTGAAGATGCCGATGGGACTCTGCGCGCCGAGGACCCCGCCGCAGACGGCGGAACTCAGCACGAGCGTCAGCAGGCGGTAACAGGGAGGAAGGCGGCGCAGTGCAGTGCGGTTCATAAGGAACAAGACTACCTCAGACAGCGGGCACCGCCAGCTTCAGGCGCTACTTGGAATCACGAACCGATAACTCCACATTCGCCAGGGCATTCGCGATGAACACGCAGATAATCGCATTCGTGATCGTGAGCGGGATCCACAGCCCGAGCCAGCCGGCCGGAGCGCCCATCGACGATGGCGTCGCAACAACCTGTGGGAACTGAGAACTACCGAGATACAACGCGCCTCGCACCGTGTGCCGGGTCAGAACGGGTGCAACGATTACAAGCGCCGTCGCGCCGAAGGCAAGAAGAGAGAACGCTACGGCGGCTGCGACACTCGACAGACGGGACAGAAGCCTGCTCCCCAACGTGATTCGATCCACCAATACTGACGCGACGATCAACCCAAAGACTCTCGAGGCGCTCACCCTAGATTGCAATAGAACGGCCGTGCGCCGCATGAAACGGAGATTGCTCAACATCGACAGTAATAGTGCGGTTGGCACGAACAGAGCGACAAGAAGATACAGCGGTGTTGGAATCTCCCAACCCAGCAACGTCTCTCGGTACCGAGGGTCAGGCAAATTGTCAGCCAAGTAGGCGCGGAGCAGCGGGACCGAGTCTACGGGGACGAGCTGCTCATCCGGCACGCCGTCCCCAATCGGAATTACTCTCGCATCGGCGGAGCGCAGACCTGGCGACCTCGTTCGATACTCCTGCCACCAGTCCCTTAGGGGTTGATCATACTTGCGGGAGAAGTCGTACAAGATTCCTGGAAGGCGCAGGTAGTAGTGATCGAACTGGTAGATATGCGACACGGCGTTGACAAACATCAGGGCAACGATTGACGCGAGCAGGATAGCAGTACGTCGGACGCGCCGCGAACGTGCTCGGAACAGTTCCAGGTAGTAGTCTGTCTCGTCCATTACGGGTGCGCTTAAGGGAGTGTGTGTCGTCTGTCTGCAACTTTCAAAAGATGAATGAGCTGGGAGCGATGGCTAGAATGAAAAGGATTCACGAACAAAGTCCGAACGGCGCACGTTAGGCGCCGACGACGGGCCGCTGGAAGGGCACAATGTTCTCCCATTCGCTCGCGTCTGAGCGCGCGACGATCGCCACCACCGGCTCGGCAGAAATGCATGCGCAGCGCGGAGCGCCTCGCGTGCTTCGAACAATAGGCCCGCCACGGCGCGAGTGAGGGGATTGCGGGACTGGCGGCTCGCGCCCGACTTTTTCATGTTCTCATCCTGGACTCACCGCTTTCTTCACGAGCGCGCCGATCTGTGCCTCTGCGGCGGCGGTCAACTCCTGCAGCGCGAAGGCGACCGGCCAGAGGGCGCCTGCGTCGAGGTTCGCCGCATCGCTGAAGCCAAACGTCGCGTACCTCGTCTTGAATTTCTGCGCGCTCTGGAAAAAGCAGACGACCTTGCCGTCCTTGGCATAGGCGGGCATCCCGTACCAGAGTTTCGGCGCAAGGGTTGGCGCGTTGGCCGTGATGATCGCATGCAGCCGCTGGCCCATGGCGCGATCCGGTTCCCGCATCCCGGCGATCTTCGCGAGCACGGCGCTTTCCCCGTTCGCCGTGTCCGCCTTCAGCTCTTGGACGCGTTCCTTCATCGCGACTCGTTCCTCGTCCGTGAAGCCCTTGGAGATCGTGCCGGTCGCGGTGGTGCGCTTGCCAGACTTCTGGATTCCCTTCTTTGGGCTCATAGACCTCCTCATAAAAAGACTACGGCGATTTATCCGCCACAGATCACACTTGCATGCCGAGCGATGAGGAGCCAGTGGCCGTCTTCGTTCATCCAGACATCAGTAAAGCGCCGGTGAATCGTCTTGCCCGCGTCTGCTGACTGGCCACTCGGCACGACGGTCTCGCTTCCCATCACAACGACTGTATGATCGTGCACCAGAACACGTTCAATATCGCGGACGAAGGACGAGTAGGTCAGCTGGCCTCGACGGATCGGTCCCGCGCTGGCATCCACCACTTGATTGAACGGGTTGTTGACCACGTAGTCCTTCGACCAGTTCCTCTGCATCCCCGCAACGTCATTGCGTAAGAGCAAATCGACCTGAGTTTGCTCGAGTGCTCGGATCTGCTGTTCGAGTGGCGATTGGTCAGGACCTTGCGCAGAGAGCGCGCCGGGCGTGAATGCGACAATCGACGTCACGAGAAACAGCGATGCAGCACGCAGACGCATAACAGCTCCTAGACTACCTCAGAGACCGGGCGCCGCCCAGCTTCAGGCGCGGGTTGGGCGGCGGCGCTATTGCCGCGATTGCCCAGCCGCGTCAACCTGTCTTTCCCAATCGTCGAGCGCTGCGCTCAGCGTCCGGACCAGATCCGGATGTGACGCGGTCAGATCGTGGCGTTCACCCGCGTCTCGGGCCACATCGAACAGATAGAAATTGACGCCGTCCTGGAGCAGCTTCCAGCGTCCTGCGCGCACAGCCCGCTGTTCCGTCGGACGCTTCCTTCGCCAGAACAGCCGCCGTTCGACAACTGACGACCGTCCGCTCAAGCTCGGCAGCAGGTCGATTCCGTCGAGCGGATGATTCGCCGGGTTCGAGGTACCCGTGGCCGCGAGAATTGTCGCCGTCAAATCCATGGTAATCGCCACCTGCGCGGACGTCTTGTTGGCCGGCAAGATCCCCGGCCACCGCAGCAATAGGGGGACGCGAATACCGCCTTCCCACAACGTGCTCTTGCGGTTGCTGAGCGGTGCATTGCGCGACAGCCACTCGCCACCGTTGTCGTTGGTGAAGATCACGAGGGTCGTCGTCGCGAGGCCATGCTGCTCGAGCGCCCTGAGGATTTGTCCCACGCCGAGATCCGCGCGCTCGAGCATGCGAACGTAATCGGCGCGCGTCGCCGGGACACTGTCATTCGGTCCCTGGTACAACCGCAGGTCCCCCGACGAGCCGGGCTGTGGCACATCGTGGTGCTCCCCCACCGTCAGGTCCGGCGGCTGAAACGGCCAGTGCACGGCATTGTAGGCAACCTCGAGAAAAAACGGTGCGTTCGCACGGCGATCTACGAAGCTCACCGCGCGCCGTGTAATCTCATCCGTGAGATAAGCCGGGACCTCGACGGCAGTCGTGTTCTCGTAGAGGTCCGGGGTGCCGTCGCCACGCCGATGCGTGTAGTAATCCACGGCACCGCTCACGAACCCGAAGAACTCGTCGAAGCCGTGCGCGTTCGGTCCGAACTCAGGCTTGATTCCGAGATGCCATTTCCCGATCAGTCCCGTCGCGTAGCCGTTGGCCTTGAGCAGCGCCGGCAACGATGCTCCCGTGGCGGGCAGGCCGCGCGCGGAGTCGCCCGCAACGGCGCCAAGCGGCCACTCGATGCCGTAACGCTGCTGGTACTGGCCGGTGATCAAACCGGCTCTGGTGGGCGAGCAGTTGGAGGCGTTGGCGTAGGCGTCCGTCAGACGGACTCCCTCGCGTGCCAAGCGGTCGAGGTTGGGTGTTTTCGCGTCACTCGCGCCGTAACTACCGAGGTCCCCGTAACCGAGGTCATCCATGAGTATGAGCACCACGTTCGGTCGTCTCGTAGTGCGCACATCGGTTTGAGCGCGGGCAACTGAGGAGGCTGAGCAGGCGACAATACCGACGAGGAGCAGGATGATCAGTCGATGCCGTCGCACGCATGGCTCCTTGACCATTGGATTCAATCCAGCGCGAGTTGCCCGTCGCCGGGCTGCGCTCACGCTACGGCTTTGCCGCCGCCTTTTGAGGATCGTCCGCGGGATTGACGTAGGTCATCGCAAATGGACCCATCGCGCTCACAGTAATGAAGGTGGCAACCTTCACCGCGGCGAAGTGGTGGGCGTTTGCCGGTATGGAGCCCGAATCGCCCACCTGCATCGGTTTGGCCTTCGATGCATCGAAGGTGTTGCCCATGCCGACGAGTAGCGTTCCCTTCTTGACTGTGACCATCTCAGCGGTGGGATGGAAGTGCGGAGGGATCCTGTAGCCGGCTGGCATGGCCAGCTCGACAGTGAACGGCCCCGCCTTACCTGGGTCGCCGCTCACAACGGCCATCCTCGCACCCTTCGGGAAGACAGCGGGCGCCAGTCCCCAGTGCAGCGCGTTCGCCTGCGCCGTGGGCGCAGCCTGGGAGTGAAGTGGAGGGGCGACCATGAGCACGAGGCACGCCGCGGGCGTGAGGATGCGCATATGAGCTCCGAGGGATCGTGAGTGGTGTCAACAAGATGGGGCCGCGGGCAGGAGGTCGGAAGAGCGGATAGACCCCCCGACCATCCTCAGTCGGGCGCGTGCCAATAGAACGACTGGCGCGCACGGAACAACGTCTCACCGCGCGTATTGGTGATCGTGACCAAGGCGTTCAGAACCGGCGCGTCGAGGCGGCTCGTGACCGAGCGTGACGGGAACTGGCCATCGATCGTGACCACGCCGACGCGCTCGAACTCGCAGCGCAGGTGTACCGCGGCTGGGCCAATCCGCGCATCTGCACACCCCACCTCCTGTCGTGTCCCGCTACGCGAGAACGTGACAAAGGCTTCGGGACGCAGCGTCAGGCGAGTGAAGCGCCGATCGGAGACCGTGAATTTGTAGCTCGGCTCGTAGTACCCCTCGGCTTCCGACTGGAGGGGCCGAGGTGGGGGCGGTGGGGGCGGCGGTGGTTCCGCGTTCGGCTGCTCGGTGACCACAGGCGCTACGGCACGGAGGCGCAGCATCACCAACGCCCCGGCACCCACGAGCGCCAGGAGTCCGACGCCAACGACGACTGTGCGGCGACGTCCCCGTATGGTCACCCACAGGCGTTGTACCATTTCCCTCAGACGTCCCAGGATCGACCGAAGGCGTTGCACGACCGCTGCCCGTGCAGCGATCGCCCCCCCCTTCCTCGGCGCGACCTCTTGCGTCGCAGCCATGTCCGCCGCTGGCGTAACAGGGCTTGGGCCCGGTGAAAAGTCGGGGGGCGGAGATACGACCCGCCGCGGTGGAACGGGGGGCGGCGGAGGCGGCACGACCCCGCGAGGAGGAACGACCGCACGGACCGTGGGTGCAGCCGGGCGTGGGGCGGCCGCTGGGTGAGGTTTGACGAGTCTGACGTACGCCGGTTTCCGGGTGAGGCGGGACCAGACAGCGAGCAGCACCGCTGCGCCCAACGCCCCCGCGGCGTCCGGTACGAGATCCCGCACGCGGCACTGTACCTGCCCACGCGCTGCGCCCGTCATGCCTTCGGCGATCTCGACGAGGGCTGCCAGGAGCAGCGTCGCGAGGAGCGCCCAGACGGCGCGCGCGTCAGACCTCCGGAACTGTACCCACGACACCCAGTAGAAGCCGGCGAACAGCGCGATGTACGCGTAGTTGTGCAGCGAGAGGACGAGCACGTGCATCGTGGGAAGGAGCTGCTCGCACTTCGGGACGTGCACGTGGAAGTGGGTTTGCGCGGGAATGTAGAGGAGCCCGAGCACGACGAATGCGGGATAGGCCCAGCGCTTGCCACGCAGGGTGAGAAGAACGAGGAGAGCGAGGACGCCCGCACCGACGCGAACAGCTAGAGGTGACATGTGCCCAGACCCAGCCTAACGGTTGGCCTAAGCTAAGGGGTCACGCCTCGCAAGCCAACAATTGGGCAGCTTCAGGTGTGTGTAGGGAGGAATGTGTTTTGCGATGGGCGGCACTCCTAACGGAGTGCGCCTAAGCGCGACGCCGAGTTGGAACGTTCACAAATAGAAGACGACCGCAGAAGGCGTGGCGCCCGTCAGCTTCGCGCGTTAGACAGCACCGCCGAACCTCAGTCAACCCGAAACGCGATGGAGACAGACCGGAGCGGGAAACTCGGATGTTCCAGACGAGCGTACGCGCGGTACTCACCCGGGACCAAGGGCACGGCGGGATTCATCGGCTGTGCACCACCGCGTACCAGCACCTTCGTGACGTGCTCGGCGCCGGGTGCCAAGACGAGTTGGGTAATTACGGTAAGGCACCCCCACGCGCCCCCGCTGGGGTAAACGACTTCGTCTACGCGTGGCGTAGTTATGTAGGGAACGACCTGGCAACTATCAGGGAAGGAGAGGGCGACGGTCTCTCGGCTAACGTTACGAAGCCGGAACACGATCGAAGTCGTGTCGCCGACTCCAATCGTGGACCGTCCGATCGTGGCCTCGAGTCGGAGCGGCCCGCCCTCGGGCGCGAGCCCGTCGTTGCCGCACGCCGCGAGGAGTGCAGCGGAGAGGGCGACTAATACTGAGATCTGCTTCATAACGCGTCCTTTCCGTATTCAGACGCCAAACTGCCGCAGATGATAATCAAGATGCTTATGCTGCAGAACGCCCCAGCTGCTCCCAGAAATACGCCCGAACACGCGGCTGGGTGGCCACGGCGCGGCAGATCCGCGGGCCGTAAAGCGCGCAATCAGATCCCGCAGACGACTAACGTCGCCCGCCCAGGTCGTTGGACGTGTGGCGAGAAACTCGGGTGGGCTCTGCCCCTTCCCTTTGGGCCACGGCAAGACATGAATCATCAGCCAATTCAGCGGAAACCGAGCCAATGGACCGGACGGCGCACCCGCTTCGAGCTCCCCAAGACCCTGCCGCAGCCCACAACTCACATGACACACCATCTCGTTGGTCGTGAAGCGTCCCCAAACGGGCTTGCGGTCGGGGGTGAGGCGCCCGAGGCGATCGAGGATCGCTGTTCGGACGTGGGGATCAAAGAGTGAAGGCATTGCCGCTCGCGCTTTGAGAAGGTTCAGCAGCCTAACGGATTGCGCCTAAGCTGCGGCGCGGGCTAGAAGAGTTCACAAATAGAAGAGTACCACAGCGGGACGGCGCCGCCAGCTTCAAGCGCTTGTTAGGCGGTGCCCTCATTGAAGCTCGACGATGCCCGTCGGGACCTTTCGCGCACCGGGCGCCAGGACCCGATATTTGCGCTTGCACTTCGGGCACTCAACAACTGCAGCGGAGGTGGTCCGCTGTGCATCATCCGAGTAGCCAAGGAGTGGAACCGGTCTGTGGCAGATGCAGAGCCAAGCGGCATTGTTACCGGTGGACGCTGCCACGGCTTGGTGTCCGTCGAGATAGGTAATGGTGATTTCGACCTGGACTTGAGGCATGGGGGGAGCCCTCGAACTTTGGCAGCCGCCTAACGGATCGCGCTTAAGCTGCGGCGCGCTGAAGAAGAATTCATTCCTTAATCTACGCGCGCCGCCCGCTTCCGGCGCTTGTCAGGCCGCACAACCTCACTCCGGCGGTTGTTGTTGCAGAAGGGCTGCACCTATCTCCGCACCTATACGCATCCCCCACCGCTGGCCAATTGCCGAACTCTCGGTAACCAAACTGGGTTGCAACTCACGCACCCTACGACCAACCGCGGACTGGTAAAACGCGAGGATCCCTTGAAGCTCGTCCTGACTGAACCGTTTGGCGTATAGCACCGCGATACTATCCACAAGTTGCGGAACATCCGATGTGATCCGAGCCTCAAACCGAGTCCAGAACTCGACGGGAATCTGCGGACTAGCCATCCGTTGTGCGGGGAGATTCGCTCGCATGGCTGCAACCATGGTCTCGATCGTTCCACCGGCCTCCAAGACGCGGTGAGCCAGCGCCAACTGTGATGGGCGAGGGGCAGTAGTGTCCGGCTTTTGTGCATCAGCGACGGGGGTGACGAAACAAGTGATTGCGACCACGATCGTGAGCCGGCTGATCTGGCCCATCGCCATCCTCCAAGTTGTGCGGCCTAACGGATCGCGCTTAAGCTCCGGCGCGCTGAAGAAAGAGTAGTTCATTCAATATCCTACGCGCGCCGCCAGCTTCAAGCGCTTGTTAGCCGCACGCGTCGCTACCTCTTCCTCGGGTCATCGGCAGGATTGACGTACGTCACCCCCCAGGGGGCGATGCCGTGCGACTGGACGATCGTCTCGCCCCGAGTCCAGTAAAAATGATGAGCTCCTCTCGGGATGACGATGAAGCTTCCGGCCGGCATGGGCTTGGTGGCCTTCATGTCCAGCGTGTCGCCGAAGCCGATGTTGAGCGTGCCGGCGATTACGGTGAGGTGCCCATCGGCTGGGTGGAAGTGTGCTGGAATGCGGTAGCCGTCGGGTATCTTCAGGCGGTACGTGAACGGCACGTTGGCCACCGTTCGATCGCCCTCGAGGGTGGCGCACTTGGGTCCGCGTGGAAGTGCAGCGGAGCAGGGCTCCCACCTCATCTCCTCCGCCCTCATCAAGATGGGCGACTTGGCTACGGCGGCCGCAGGATTCGTCGGCTCCTGGCGAAGCGAGCCTGGGAGCGTTAGCAGTAGGGCCCCGGCTGCCACGGCCCCGTAGTGGGCTCTGTTCATGGCGATGGTGCCTCCTCTCGTATTCGCCTGCGGCCTAACGGGATGCGCCTAAGCTGCGATGCCTGATTAGAACATTCACAAACGCAATTCTACCACGGATGACGGGCGCCGACAGCTTCAGGCGCGTGTTAGGCGGCGGTGCCCCGCCTCCCAACGCGTCGTCAACCAAGCCTTCGGTGCTCGAAGGCAAAGACGTCGCGCACCCGCGCCAGCTCGGCGAAGCCCAGTATCCGCAGGGCCGTAAGCATTCGTGCAATGGCCTCTTCGCCGGCGAACTGCGGGTGGGTCTCGACGATGAGAATCCGTGCGCGGCGGGCGAGGAGCGGACCCTCCCGCTCCACGAGATCGACCTCCGCTCCTTCGATATCGACGACGAGATTGATGCGCTCGAATGCGGTTTCCTCAAGCAGGCTCGCGAGCGTCGCCGTCGCGACCAGGGCGCGCCGCCCCACCCCGCCGACCCGGCTCGTTACGAACGAGTCGATCGCGAGCGCCGTCTCCACGCTTCCGTACGCAAGCGCGACGTTGCGGATCCGGAACCCGGCCCCGTTCAGCCGCCGGTTGGCCTCGAGCGTGGGGATGAGGTCGGCATTCGCATCGACCACGACGTGATCCGTAGGACGGCTCAGCCGGCGGTTGATGATGCAGGAGACGACGCCGATCCCGCCTCCAAGCTCGACGACGGGTAGGTCGGCGACGATGTACCGGCACGCCAGGGCGATCTCCCCCGTCTCATGGAGGCCGACATCGAGCAAACCCTTCTGGCGTCTCGTGATGAGCGGGTTGTCGACCGAGAAATGCAGGCCCTCGATGGTCACCTGATTGCCACCGAGCTCCACCAGGCGACCGAGGAGTCGATGGCTCACGAGCTTAGCGCGCCCGAGCGGGCGCACGACGCGACGGAGGGGCCCCGCCAGGCGCGACACCATCAAAGAACCGCCCGGAGCCCCGTGGTGCAACGGGGCCCAACGTCGGGCCCGATGCGCACGCGTCGATCAGAAGCGCGTGTTAGGCGGCTGCATTGCGAGTCTTGCGAACGATCCGTCCCTGTCACCGTATCTCCAGCAGCGCAATCTTGTCATTGATCAGGACGAAACGGTACGTGACCTCAATTGGGCTGCCAGGGAACTTGCCGCTGAGTCGTGCTCGCATCGTCACGGTGGCTTGGTCTTGGACAGCGTCCAAAGGCTTTACTGTATACTGGTACTTGGCCTTCGCGTCCT
>Ga0137410_10002157_pt1 | contig 13422 bp, 12 predicted proteins | sample CZODoug1_16funga_FD_108878 | JGI IMG/M metagenome (GOLD analysis project Ga0137410, IMG submission 108878) | Vadose zone soil fungal communities from Angelo Coast Range Reserve, California, USA - CZODoug1_16fungal (Illumina Assembly) | ecosystem: Environmental > Terrestrial > Soil > Vadose zone... | reverse complement strand
TCTTGCCGGTGCCGGCCTGGCCGAGCAGGGTGACGAAGTCCACCGCCGGGTTCATCAGCAGGTTGAGGGCGAAGTGCTGCTCGCGGTTGCGCGCCGTGATGCCCCACACCTCGTTCTTGGTGTGGGTGTAGTCCTTCAGCGTCTCGAGCACCGCGACGCGGCCCTCGGCCTCCTTGACGATCGTGTGGAGCGGCCGGTCGCCGCTCTCGTCGTAGACGAACTCGTTGACGTGCAGCTTCGGCACCAGCGGGCCGCGCACGCGATAGTAGGTATGGCCTTCCTTCTTCCACGACTCCATGTCCTTGCCGTGGGTGTTCCAGAAGTCCTTCGGCAGGGGGCGCACGCCGGTGTAGAGCAGGTCGGCGTCCTCGAGCACCTTGTCGTTGAAGTAGTCCTCGGCGGCGAGCCCGAGCGCGCGCGCCTTGATGCGCATGTTGATGTCTTTGGAGACCAGCACCACTTCGCGCTCGGGCTTCTGCTCCTGCAGGTGGCGCACCACCGAGAGGATCTGGTTGTCGGTCTTGCCCGAAGCGAGCGTCGAGGGCAGGTTGCCGTTGATCGCCTCGGTCTGCAGGAACAGCTTGCCCCTGGACGACTGCCCGTCCTTGGTCTTGATGGCGAGGCCGCTCTTGATGTCGTCGCCGATCACGATCTCGTCGAGGAAGCGGCTCGCCTGGCGCGCGTTGCGCGACACGTCCGACAGGCCCCGCTTGTGCGAGTCGAGCTCCTCGAGGGTGGCGATCGGCAGGTAGAGGTCGTGCTCCTCGAAGCGGAACAGGCTCGTCGGGTCGTGCATCAGCACGTTGGTGTCCAGCACGAACAGCTTCTTCATTTTGGTCTTGCGCGGCGGGCGGGTCTTGGTCACGGCGGAGGTCAGGACTGAGGAATGCGGCGTCGATTCTGCGGCGTGGCTTTCGACATCATAGGGCTTTAGCAAAGTTCAATACCTCCTGGATATGGCCCGGCACCTTGACCCCGCGCCATTCGCGCGCCAGCACCCCCTTGCCGTCGACGACGAAGGTGCTGCGCTCGATGCCGCGGACTTTCTTCCCGTACATGTTCTTCATCTTCATGACGCCGAACTGCCGGCAGAGCGCCTCGTCGGCGTCCGACAGCAGCTCGAACGGGAACTTCATCTTCGCCTTGAAGCCCTCGTGCGACTTCATCGAGTCGCGCGAGATGCCGTAGATGTCGACGCTCGCCTTCTGGAAGTCCTTGAAGGCGTCGCGGAAATCGGCGCCCTGCTGGGTGCAGCCGGGGGTGTTGTCGCGGGGGTAGAAGTACAGGACCAGCTTGCGGCCGCGCTGGTCGGAGAGGCTGAAGGTGCTGCCGCCGGTAGCGGGAAGGCTGAAGTCCTTGACCGGCTTGCCTACGGTTTCCAGAGTTTCTGAAGCCTCTTTAGCAATTCACCGTAATGCATTCAGTAAACATGTTTTTTACCGCGACTGCAAGCGTTGCATTAGAGGGCTGAAATAAAAGGTAAATTGGCGGCCCGAGACAAACTGCGCTGACTGCTGAGTCGCCAATGAACGGATTTTCCGCCAAAGTCGAATTCCTCTGGAGCGTCGCGGACCTGATCCGCGACCACTTCAAGCGTGGCAAGTACCAGGACGTGATCCTGCCGCTGACCGTGCTGCGGCGAATCGACTGCGTGCTGGCACCGACCAAGGACAAGGTCGTCGCCCGCTACCGCGAACTGAAGGGCAAGCTCGACAACCTCGACCCCCAGCTGCGCAAGGCCTCCGGCTACGCTTTCTACAACACCTCGCCCTACACCTTCGAGAGGCTGCTCGAAGACCACACCCACCTCGCGCGCAACCTGCGCAACTACATCAACGGCTTCTCGGAGAACATGCGGGAGGTCATCCAGAAGTTCGACTTCGACAACACCCTCACCAAGCTGGACGACGCGAAGCTGCTCTACCTCGTGGTGGAGAAGTTCGGCACCATCGACCTGCACCCCGACAATGTCACCAACCTCGAGATGGGCTACATCTTCGAGGAGCTGATCCGCAAGTTCAACGAGGCGCTGGACGAGAACCCCGGCGAGCACTTCACCCCGCGCGAAGTGATCCGCCTGATGGTGGACCTGCTCGTCGCTCACGACAAAAAGCAGCTCGCGCAGGCGCGCATCACGCGCACCGTGTACGACCCCTGCTCGGGTTCGGGCGGCATGCTCACCGTCGCCAAGGATTACATCGTCGAGCTCAACTCGAAGGCGGACGTGCACATCTTCGGCCAGGAGGTGAACCCCGAGACCTTCGCCGTCTGCAAGTCCGACCTCTTCATCAAGAGCGCGGACGGGCGCGACGCCGAGAACATCGCTTTCGGCTCCACCCTCTCGAACGACCGGCACGCGGGCAAGCGCTTCGACTACCTGATCACCAACCCGCCCTACGGCAAGGAATGGAAGGGCGACCGCGCTGCCGTCGAGGCCGAGCACGCGCGCGGCCACGCCGGGCGCTTCGGGGCCGGTCTGCCTCGCATCAGCGACGGCCAGATGCTCTTCCTGCAGCACCTCATCGCTAAGATGAAGCCATCGAAGGAAGGCGGCTCGCGCGCCGCCATCGTCCTTAACGGTTCGCCGCTCTTCACCGGCGACGCCGGCGGGGGCGAAAGCGAAATCCGCCGCTGGGTCCTGGAGAATGATCTTCTAGACGCCATCGTCGCCCTGCCAGAACAGCTGTTCTACAACACCGGCATCGCCACTTACATCTGGGTCCTCTCCAACCGCAAGGAGAAGGAGCGCAAAGGAAAGGTGCTCCTCATCAACGCTACCGGCTTCTGGAAACCCATGCGCCGCAGCCTCGGCGACAAGCGTCGCGAAATCTCCGATGAAGACCGCGCAAAAATAGCCACACTGTACGAGGCCTATGAGGAAGGCGAGCACGCCAAGATATTCCCCACCACCGCCTTCGGCTATCGCAAGATCACCGTCGAGCGCCCCCTGCGCCTCAACTTCCAGGCCTCTCCCGAGCGCATCGCGCGCCTGAAGGACGCCTCCGCCTTCAAGCGCCTGGCCGAGAGCAAGAAGAACAACCCAAAGCAGAAGGCCACCGAAGAAGCCGCCGGCCGCACGGAACAGAAGGCGATCCTCGCCTTCGTCGCGACACTACCCCAGATCCTCTACAAAAACGCGGCCACGTTCTCCAAGGCCCTCGATGCAGCGCCGAAGCGGGCAAATCAAAAACTCTCGACGCCAATCCGCAAGGCCGTTTTCGATGCGCTTTCAGAACGCGACGAGACCGCCGAGATTGTTCGGGATTCGGACGGGGATCCTGAGCCGGATTCGGAGATTCGGGATTACGAGAACGTGCCCCTAGACGAAGACGTCGGTGAGTTCTTCAAGAGGGAAGTCACACCGCATGTTCCCGATTCCTGGATAAATCAAAGTGTTCGGGACGACAAAGACGGCGAGATCGGTATCGTTGGCTATGAGATCAACGTGAATCGATATTTCTACAAATACCTCCCACCTCGCCCCCTGGAAGCGATTGAGGCTGACATAGCAGCCGTCGAAACAGAAGTTTTGGCGATGCTTCGGGAGCTTGTCGAGTGACCATGTTGCGCGGTGCGCGCGAGGCAGCGGCACAGTACGTCGCTCGAAATGAACACAAACGGCTTAAGTTTCTCGTCGATCGAATCGATGAAAAGATGGCTGCACCACCCAAAAGCACCCGGTACGTTGGGTTAGAGAATATCGAGTCGCATACGGGAAAAATAGTCCCTGCATCTGAAATTCCGGAGGCTGACGGAGGAGTAAGTATTTTTCGACACGGGGACGTGCTCTTCGGAAAGTTGCGGCCCTACCTTGCCAAAGCGTGGCTTGCGGATAGCGATGGCGTATGTAGCTCGGAGTTGCTTGTTCTTCGACCAAAGGGTCTTCGCGCCAAATTCCTAAAATACGTGCTGTTGTCTGATTCGTTTGTCCGCACAGTTGATGCTTCGACATACGGTACGAAAATGCCTCGCGCCGATTGGCGCTTTATTGGGTCAATTCCAGTTTGGATCGCGGATCTCGGCATGCAGGATCGAATAGCCGAATTTCTTGATCGGGAAACACTGAGGCTTGAAAACCTGATCGCCAAGAAAGAACAGCTTGCTGAATTGATTGAGGAGGAGCGCGGAGCTCGCGTTGGCCAATTTGTAGTTGCAGGGCTGGACCCTAGCGTTCCAATGCGTGAATCTCAAGTCGACTGGCTTGGGAAAATACCGGCTCATTGGGCCACCGCACGCAACAAGGTGTTTTTCAGAGAGAGGGACGAAAGGTCGATTTCAGGGGATGAAGAGTTGTTGACCGTATCGCACATTACTGGCGTAACTAAGCGGTCGGAAAAGGAAGTGAATATGTTTGAAGCGGAAACGCAGGAGGGTTACAAGGTTTGTGAGCGGGAAGATGTTGTAGTTAATACGATGTGGGCATATATGGGTGCGCTCGGTGTCGCCGCAGAGCGCGGCATGGTTAGCCCTTCCTACAATGTCTATCGACCGATCGATGATCGCTTGTCGGCTGACTACTTCGATTTGCTCTGTAGGACACCGCAATATATCAATGAGATTTTAAGATTCTCGAAAGGCATTTGGAAATCGAGACTTCGTCTTTACCCGGATGAATTTTTAAACATTCGTACTTGCCTACCGCCAATTGAGGAGCAAGGAAAAATTGTTGGAATTCTGAGAGAAGAGGGGCATCGGTTTGATGCTCTTGCATCAAAGGTACGTGTGGGAATTGAGCGACTGAAGGAGTACCGGACTGCTCTAATTTCAGCAGCCGTGACGGGAACAATGAATATCGGGCGTTGATGCTCGTGGATGTTTGGCGAAAAAGGCCGCCCGTGGGCGGCCTCTTTGTTTGCACTTTCCGTGTCTACCCCTTGGGAGGATACGGATCGTGCCCGAAAGAATTGCGCTCTCGGATTTGGCCGTGGCGGTCCTGAATGAAAAGCTCGCCGCCGTTGTTGCGCGCGATCTGAGTGCCTGCTGCGATCGCTTCGGCCTGGGTTTCGTGATGGGAGGTGTCCCGGCTATTCCCTTCGCCGAGCACCGCCCAGCCGCCGTCCCTTGGAACAACCCACTGGTTCTTGCTCATCCCCTTCACCCCCTTTCCAGTTTGGCGGAGCCCTAGTTGCGTCGGCTCGGCCAATACTGTACGGTTAGACAGTAGTGGCCCTTGGAAGTTCCCAAGGCGTCTGCGACGGAGAAAGGAATAGGTCATGTTTGGCTGGAGTTCGCCGATTCGCGTGATCTCGCGCCCGAAGCTGACCGGAGTTGGTCGGCACGTGGGCGTTTACTTCAACGATCGCTGCGTTGCGCATGCCACTCCTGAGCGGGGCGCGCATGTCTCGACACTAGCCGAGTTCGCTCAAGGGTTGCCGGTGAGGGAGGATCGAGTTGTTCCTGAGGGACCTCGCCAGGAGATCCTGCGGAGGCTCTCCCTGCTGCGGAGGAACCAGCTTCCCTATCACCCGACGGATCAGAACTGCGAGGTCATTGCGAATTGGCTGATCGGTGCAAAGCCGGAGAGCCCTCAGGTACTCGGCTGGGCGCTAGCAGTGGTTATCGCCGGTCTGTTCGTTGCCTCTCGAAAGAGCTAAGAGGGGTTGTTACAAAACATCTTCACTTCTTGATAAGTGTATAGGTTTAGTAACATAATGCCGGGTATGGCCCGTCCAAGTGCCCGGCATATCGAGAAAATCAGCGACCTAGCCGACCGGCAGGGGGTGCTGCGCCCGCGGGATCTGGCCAAGCATCGGATCTCTCGGACCGCGCTGGCGCGGATGAAGGCCAAGGGAGAGATCGAGCAACTGGGGCGGGGGTTGTATGCGCTCCCGGGAACCAGCGGGACGCTGAACCAGGGTCTAGTGGAGGTCGCGAAGCGGGTGCCGAAGGCGGTGGCCTGCCTGCTGACGGCGCTGCGCTTTCACGAGCTGACGACGCAGGCGCCGTTCGAGGTGTGGATCGCGCTGCCGCGCGAGGCGTGGCGGCCGCGGATGGAGTATCCGAAGCTCAGGGTGCTGCGGTTTTCCGGGAAATCGATGACCGCGGGTATCGAGACGCACGTGATCCAGGGCGTGAAGGTGCGGGTGTTCAATCCGGCGAAGACGGTGGCGGACTGCTTCAAGTACCGCAACAAGTTCGGCCTCGACGTGGCGCTGGAGGCGCTGCGCGAGTGCTGGCGGGAGAAGAGGGCGACGATGGACGAGCTGAACCGCTATGCCGAGGTCTGCCGAGTTCGCAACGTGATGCGGCCCTACCTCGAATCGCTGGCGGTCTGAGGGGCGATGGCGGCGGAAAAAGTGAAGAACCTCGCCGCCTCGGTCAGAGCGCGGCTGTTGAATGTCGCCAAGGCGCGCGGCGACGAATTCGATCTGGTGCTCTCCCGCTACGTGCTCGAGCGCCTGCTCTATCGCATGAGCGTATCGCCGCATGGCGAGAGGTTCCTGCTGAAGGGTGCGCTTCTCTTCATGGTGTGGGGCGTGGACGATCATCGTCCGACGCGCGACGCGGACCTGCTCGGGTTCGGCGACAGCGAGCCCGATGCGGTCGCGACGGTGTTTCGAGAGATCTGCAAGGTGGAATGCGAGGACGGAATCGCATTTGACGCGGACTCGGTCGCCGCGGCACCCATTGCCGAGGAAAAGGTCTACACCGGCGTGCGAGTGACACTTAGAGTGGGGCTCGACGGCGCCCGCATTCCCGTTCAAGTTGACGTGGGCTTCGGCGATGCCGTGACGCCAGGACCGCAGGCGGTGGACTATCCGGTGCTGCTCGATGCGCCGACGCCGAAGCTGCGCGCCTATCCAGTAGAAACGGTGATCGCGGAGAAGCTGCACGCGATGACGGTGCTCGGGCTGAACAACAGTCGCATGAAGGACTTCTACGACCTGAAGGCGATCGGCGCGCGCTTCACCCCCGACCCTGAAATGCTCGCGCGCGCGATCGCGGCGACGTTCGAGCGCCGCAAGACCGATTTGCCCGAGGACCTGCCGCTGGCGCTCGGGCCGCAGTTCGCCAACGATGAAGGAAAACAGCGCCAGTGGGCTGCGTTTCTGCGGCGCAACCGGCTGGACGAGAAGGCTAACCCGTTCGGGGACTGCCAGGCCCGGATCGTCGCGCTGGTGCGCCCGGCGCTGGACATCGCACGCCTTAAGCGAAAATAGCCGCCATGGTCAGCATCGCCGAGAAGCAGTTCGAATTCGAGATCGAGGCTGCGCTGCTCGGGCAGCACTACGAGAAGGGCAAGCCGGAAGACTACGACCCCGCGCTGGTGCTGCTGCCGAAGACGGTAGTTCGCTTCGTTCAGGCCACGCAGCCGAAGGAATGGGCGAAGCTCAGGGAGCAATACAAGGACGAGGCGCAGGAGCGGTTTCTGGCGCGCCTGTCGTCCGAGATCGCGCGCCGCGGCACGCTCGACGTGCTGCGCAACGGCATCAAGGACGTCGGCGCACGCGTGCAGCTCGCGTTCTTTCGCCCTCCCACGAAGTTGAATCCCGAGATGGAGAAGCTCTACAAGGCCAACGTCTTCACCATCGTTCGTCAGCTTGAATACAAGGAAAAGGAGGGGAAGTCCCGCTACCCGGACCTGGTCATCTTCCTCAACGGCCTGCCGCTGTTCACGGCGGAGCTGAAAAATCCGCTCACCGGCCAGTCGGTCAAGAACGCGATCGTGCAGTACCGCAAGGACCGCGACCCGGCCGAGCCGCTGCTGTCGTTCCGCCGCTGCCTCGCGCACTTTGCGGTGGACCCGGAGTCGGTGTACATGACGACGCGGCTGCAGAAGGACGGGACACAGTTCCTGCCCTTCAACCGCGGCCGCGACGGCGGCGCGGGCAACGAGCCGTCCGCGTTCGATTTCGCCACCGCCTACCTCTGGAAGGAAGTCTGGGCGCCCGACAGCGTGCTCAACCTCGTCCAGCATTTCGTTTCCGATGTCGAAGAGCTCGACGACGCGGGCTCGCCAACGGGCAAGCGCCTGCTCCTGTTCCCGCGCTACCACCAACTAAGCGCGGTTCGGCGGCTCATCGCGGACGCGCAGGCGAAGGCCGCCGGGCAACAGTATCTCGTGCAGCACAGCGCGGGCAGCGGCAAGAGCAACTCCATCGCCTGGCTCGCGCATCAGCTCACCACGCTGCACGACAAGGACGACAAGCGCATCTTCGACTCGGTGATCGTCATCACCGACCGCCGTGTGCTCGACCGTCAGTTGCAGACGACCATCCGCCAGTTCGAGCAGCAGCGCGGACTGGTCGAGAACATCGACACGACCTCGCGCCAGCTCAAGAAGGCGCTGGAGGACGGCAAGCAGATCATCGTCTCGACGCTGCAGAAGTTTCCGGTGATCGCCAGCCAGATAAGCGCGATGTCCGGGACGCGCTTCGCGGTGATCATCGACGAAGCGCATTCCTCTCAGGGCGGCGAGGGCCGGCGCTACCTGAACGAGGTCCTTGCGACGGGCGATTTGGCCGAGGCCGCGCAAAAGGACGAGGCAGCGGAGGGCGGCGACCTGGAGGACATCATCGTCGCCGAAATGAAGAAGCGCGGACGACTGCCGAACGTGAGCACCTTCGCCTTCACCGCGACGCCGAAGCCCGAAACCCTGGAGCTTTTCGGCACGCGGAACGAACAGGGAAAGTTCGAGGCGTTCAGCCTCTACCCGATGCGCCAGGCGATCGAGGAAGGCTTCATCCTCGACGTGCTGCAGAACTACGCGACCTACGAAGAGGAATGGAAGCTCCTGAAGACCATCCAGGACGACCCGCACTACGAAACGGTGAAGGCGAAGGCACTGCTGCGCCACTTCGTCGACTTGCACGAGCACATGATCGGCAAGAAGGTCGCCATCATGCTGACGCACTTCCATCAATTCACCGCCCACAAGATCGGCGGGCGGGCAAAAGCGATGGTGGTGACCCGGTCTCGCCTGCATGCCGTGCGCTACAAGCTGGCCGTCGATTCCTGGTTCAAGGAGCAGGGCTGGCCATACCGCGCGATGGTCGCGTTCTCGGGAACCGTGGAAGACGGCGGCAAGGGCTACACCGAGGCCGGTATGAACGGCTTTCCCGAAGCGCAGACGGCGAAGACGTTTTCCGGCCCGGACTACCGGATCCTTGTCGTCGCAAACAAGTTCCAGACCGGCTTCGACGAACCGCTGCTGCACACGATGTACGTGGACAAGCGCCTGCGCGGCGTGAACGCGGTGCAGACGCTATCGCGCCTCAACCGCATCTACCCGCCGCTGAAGGAGGACACGGCGGTGCTCGACTTCGCCAACACCTCCGACGACATTCGCAAGGCTTTCGAGCCGTACTACGACCGGACCTGGCTCAAGGGCGCGACCGACCCGAACCTGCTCTACGACCTGCTGCATCGGATCGAGGCGCAGCACTGCCATACGGTGGAGGAAGTACGCCGCTTCGCCGAGGCCTTCTACGACCCGAAAGGCTCGCAGTACAAGCTGCACATGATCCTGCAACCCGCGGTGGACCGCTTTGACGGGTTGAGCGACTCCGACAAGGAACAGTACCGCGGATGGGTGTCGCGTTTCGTGGACCTGTACGGATTTCTCTCGCAGATCCTCTCGTTCACGGACGCCGAGCTGCACAAGACGTTTCTGTTCCTGCGGTTGCTCGTCCGCAAGCTGATCCTCAAGAAGGGCGAGCTGCCGCTCGAGGTGCTCAACCAGGTCGACATGGACTCGCTCGCGGTGCGGCCACGCGGCGCGAACGCTATCAAACTCACTGCTGGCGAGGGCGAACTGGACCCTCCCGACCTAGGCGACCCGCGCCCGCGCGTGCCGGCGCCCGTCGAGGAGCTGTCGCGAATCATTCGTGATCTGAACGAGCGCTTCGGCGCAAAGCTGACCGATGACGACAAGGTCTTCATCCAAAGACTGGAAGATGCTCTTGCGGCAGACGGTACCCTTGCCGACAGCCTGCGCGCGAACAGCGAGGACAACGCGCGGCTGACGTTCGATCATGTTGTCGATGATCGAATTCAGGACATGATCGACACCAATTTCAAGTTCTACAAGCTGGTGACCGACAATCCGGAATTCGCGAAGCAATTCAAGGGATTTCTCTTCGAGAGGTACAGGAAATCGGGCCGGGAAGGCGCTCGCTGAGCGTCGTCGATGGTGCCCCGTGAAGGATTCGAACCTTCAGTGCCCTCGCTCTAAAGGAGGTGTGTTTACCGATTTCACCAACGGGGCGTTGGTGGGCCGACTCGGATTCGAACCGAGAAGTTCCTGGGTTTAAAGCAGGCGCGTTTACCGATTACGCCATCGGCCCGGGCGGGCTAGCGGCGTAGTCGTAACGGCGGGATGGTCTGGGCGGCTGGATTCGAACCAGCGACCGCCCGGCTCCAGACCGGGCGCTCTGACCGGGCTGAGCTACGCCCAGGTCGGGGTGGTGGCGGTTCGAAGGTGCGCACGCGTCGAACTCTAGACCTACTTGAGCAGCTCGGGGCGATTCTTCTTCAGCCAGGCCTGGACTTCGGCGAGAAGCGCCGTCGCTTCCTTGCGGCAGGCGGTAACGGAGCCCTCGTCGATAGGCTCGCCCGTGTAGTCGAGGAGGTTGCGCTTGCGCCGCAGTGCGTCGAGAACGGCGAGCCTGTCGGCCGGCGTTCCGATCGTCTTGGGCAGCGATTGAAGGACGGTGGCGTGATGACCGGCCTGGGCGGTGCTCGGCCGGTAGCCATTCGCCATCAGTGCGACGATCGCCGACTGGAGGAGGGCGCGGTAGGCGGCGGAGAAGCGGGTCTCGGCGCTGACACCCGTGACGGCGCAATCCTTCAGGTTGCGCTGCACCGACTGCAGCAGGCCAGCGATTTCCCGAGGGTCCGGCGCATGCTCCCTAAGCTGACCGGTCTTCAGCAAGTTCGCTAAGGTCATCCTCGGTCCCGATCAGGAAGATCTTGGGCTCGCGGGTGATGCGTGAGAAGAACGGATTGCGGGCCTTCAGCTTGGCGGCGAGCTCGCTCCGCGTCGCGACTACCGGATTGATCTCGCGGCCGAGGCGAGGCTGGGTCTCTGACAGGGCTCCGACCACCTCGGCGAAGGAGGCCTTGCCGATGACCAGCACGTCGACATCGCTCACGCTGCGTTCCTCGCCGCGGGCGATCGAGCCGAAGACGAGCGCGAGGTCGATGCGCTTCTCGAGAGGTCGAAGCGCCTCGCGCAGCACATCGGCCAGGCCTGATGTCTTGCGGAAGATTCCGGCCAGCTCCGCGTAGATCGGATGGCTCGCGTTGGCGCGGTAGCGGACCTGATTGCCCTGCTGCTCGCGCAGCAGAAGTCCGGCATCGAGCAGCACCTTCAGCTCGCGATGCAGGGAACCCGCCGGCACGCCGGTGATCCTGCCAATCTCGCGGACGTGGAAGCTTTCGCTCGGCCGCAGAAGGAGCGTGCCGAGGACCTGTCGTCGGTACGATCCGAACAGCAGAGAAACAGGATCAGGCGTTGATGTTCTCAAAGCTACTACGATTGTAGCAAAATTGAGAACAAACGGCCAGGGCCTAGAGCGGGCGCCAGAACTTCCTGAGCTCGGCGACCAGCTCCTCGGGCTTTTCCTCTGGAATGAAGTGGCCGCACTGCAGCGCGCGGCCGCGCACGTCGCTCGCCACCTCGCGCCAGTCGGCGAGGCAGTCGAACAGCGCCTCGATCACGCCCTGCCGGCCCCAGAGCGCCAGCAGCGGCATGGGCAATTTCTTCTTCAGGTCCTTGCGATCGTGCACCAGGTCGATGGTGGCCGAGGCGCGGTAGTCCTCGCAGGTGCCATGGATGGTGCGCGGGTCGCGGAAGCAGCGCGCGTATTCCGCCACCGCACGCGGGTCGAAGCGCTTCAGTTTCGACGGGCCCCGGCCGATGCGGCCGAGGATGTACTTGACGCCCATCGACGCCACCATCGTCTCCGGCAGCGGCGCCTGCTGGGTGAGGAAGAACCAGTGGTAGTACGCCTTCGCAAACGAGAAGTTCGTGCTCTGGTACATCTTCAGCGTCGGCGAGATGTCGAGCACCGTGAGCGAGCGCACCCGCCGGCCGTGGTCGCGCGCCAGGCGGTGGCCGACGCGTCCGCCACGATCGTGGCCGACGACGTGGAAAGCGATGTAGCCGAGCGACTCCATCACCTCGACCATGTCGAGCGCCATCGCGCGCTTGGCGTAGTTCGAATGGTCAGGCAGGCCCTTCGGTTTCGACGAGTCGCCGTAGCCGCGCAGGTCGGGGCAGACGAGGGTGTAGTCGCGCGCGAGCTTCCGCGCTGCCTTGTGCCAGAGCGCGTGGGTCTGCGGGTAGCCGTGCAGCAAGAGCACCGGCGGACCTTCGCCGCCGAGCTCGAGGTTGATCGTCGCGCCGCTGGTCTTGATGCGGCGCTGCTCGAATCCCGGGAAGAGGGCGCTCATCCTTGCAGCGCCAGCGTCCCGGAACGGCCCGGGATTTCACCGAGAACGACTTCGTGGCGCGGCAGATGGGCAACGTCGAGCGATTCGTGGAGCGACTTCAAGCTGACCAGCTCGTAGCCCTGCTCTCGCCAGCCGGCGAGCAGCGCGCCGAAGACGGAGTGCCAGTTGCCGCCCTCGAGCTCGGCGTGAGCGGTAAAGACATGGTCCTTGGGTTCCGCCGTCATCGCGAGCACGCGAGAAGCGACATTGTTCTCGTCGATTCCGTCGGTCCCCACCAGCTCGTCGAGCGTCGGCAGCGTGGTCGGGATCTGCGGGCAACCGATGGCGACGCCGTCCCAGAGTGGGCGGAACGGCTCGCGGCCGCGGGTATCCGAGGCATACGCAAAATGCCGCTCTTCGAACCACGCGGCATAGCGGTTGAGTTGCCAGCCGGCCGCACCGTGCACCGCGGCATCGGCGCCGAATATTTCCCTGAAACGGTCGAAAGCCTTCTGCATTTCCCGCTCGGTCCAGTCGGCGTCTTTGTGGGAGACGTTGTCCTGCCAGCGGACGTGGTCCCAGCAATGCACGCCGGCTTCGAAGCCCGCGGCCTTCACCGCGCGCATCTCGTCGCGGCAGCGCCGCCCGATGTCCGGGCCCGGCAGCAGCGTGCCGTAGAGGAGGGTACGGAGTCCGTAGTGCTCAAGGACCGAGGTTCGTCTGACTTTACTCAGGAAATTTTTTCGAAAGACCCGTGTTATCGCGCGTCCGGTGTGATCCGGCCCGAGCGAGAAGAGGAAAGTCGCGCCGGCTTCGTGAAGCTGCAGCAACCTCACCAATTTTGGAACGCCGTCGCGCGTACCGCGGTACGTGTCGACGTCGATCTTGATGGCGAGCTTCACTTCACCAGGTGACGAGCTTCAGCGACGTGCGTGCGGTAGGCGTCGTAGATGCGCCGCAGCGCCTCTTTCATCGCGACGCGCGGCCGCCAGTGGAGGTCGCGGCGGGTGTTGTCGATCTTGGGTACGCGGTTCTGCATGTCCTGGT
>Ga0137410_10002156_pt1 | contig 13424 bp, 9 predicted proteins | sample CZODoug1_16funga_FD_108878 | JGI IMG/M metagenome (GOLD analysis project Ga0137410, IMG submission 108878) | Vadose zone soil fungal communities from Angelo Coast Range Reserve, California, USA - CZODoug1_16fungal (Illumina Assembly) | ecosystem: Environmental > Terrestrial > Soil > Vadose zone... | reverse complement strand
GCGCGTATGCAAATCACATCCTATAATCATCATCGCTCGGCTCCTTTCCTCCGAGCCTTGGTCGCTTGAGCGCTTCCAAGTCTACTCGCTCGTTAGGAGCCGACACGGTTATCTCATCAGCCCAAATGTAAAAGAGGGTGGCCATCGAAATAACGCTAACGGTTGTCGATCGTTATTGGATCCTAAGGACTCGAGTCTATGTTGCTCCGCCTAAGACGCTTGTTGCAGGTCAGTAAAAAAATGGCAGCGGCGTCGCGCTGACAGGTGGAAAGCACTTCGTAAGCAAACCCTGAAGGAAACTCTCAGCCTTGAGGCGTTCCGTCTAGCCCTAGTTCTTTCGCGACACCCTTCAGAGCGTCGATGCAGAACGCGATATGACCGTCCAAGTCGACGCCTAACGCCGCTGCTCCAACGACGATATCTTCACGGTTAACGCTGCGCGCGAAAGCCTTGTCCTTCATTTTTTTCCGCACAGACTTCGCCTCGACCTCAGCCAGCGACCTACCCGGCTTCACTAGCGCCACGGCTGTAATGAACCCGGTCAGCTCGTCGCAGGCAAACAGCGCTTTCTCCATCGGCGTGTCGCGCGAGATGCCCGTGTATTCGGCGTGGGACATGACAGCGCGACGAATCTCGTCGGAATACCCGCGAACCTCCAAGATTTCACTGCCCCTATACGGGTGTTCTTCCGGGGTCGGATAGCGCTCGTAGTCGAAGTCGTGGATCAGACCAACCAGCCCCCAAGTCTCCTCGTCGCCACCAAACCTCCGAGCACACGCTCGCATGCAGGCTTCGACGGCGAGCGCATGTTTCCGCAGGCTGTCCGATTGGGTGAACTCAGTTAGTAACCCCCACCCTTCTTCCCGCGTTTTCACTGAAAAATGCCTTCTTTCTCGAGATTTGCTGAAACAGAGTTTCGCTTTACGTTCTCTGTTGCATAGGAAATTCGTGCCATTTATCCACCGTATTTGTTCTTGACTTCCCCGGCATCGTCCCGCAAGCTACGTGTTATCTGCACGTTAGCGTCACGACGCGCAGCGCTCTGGTCTCCCAAAACCTGAATGGCCACGATACTGTCTCCCGTAGACTCACGGGAAGTGGTGCGCTGCGATAGTTGTCAACTTGTGCAATTCCGCACATCCAACGACCTATGCCGCCGGTGCCACACTTCGCTCGATGAAGATGAGGAGGTACTTGCGCCCGTCACCCCCATGCCGACGCTGGTGCCGCCCCTGGAGAACGTTCCAGGCCACCTGAGGCTCGCGTCCTCCATTCGCTCCTTCCGCCTCCGTGGCGGCATGAGTCAGCGGCAACTGGCCGCGCGCATGTCCGTGCCCCGGACGTATGTGTCGAAGATCGAGAACGAGAAGGCTTGTCCAACGCTTTCGTCTCTCGAACGGCTGGCAAAAGCACTGTGCATCACGGTACCGGACCTGCTGACTGGCGGGGAACGGAATCGGGACGAGGAGATTCGGGAGTTGATCGAAGACCCGTTCATTGCAGAAATGGTGCCTTTCCTCAACAAGCTCAACGGGATGCAGATGACAAGCATCCTCGGACAAGTGCGGGACATGACGTTGCACCCGAGGCGTAGCGCCTCCTAGCTGGGCTCCAGCCAAGCCCTTGTCGCACGCGCTGTTCAAACCAAGACTTTACCGGGCCACTCTACCTGAGAAGCCGGAGCCACCCAAGGCTCCGGCCTTTTTATTCTTTCGATTCGGAGGCTTGGTAGCCTTCGCACTTCAATACGGGGAGTCTGGGATATTTCCGGAAGTGGTGGTCGGTGAGCGCAAGTTGGCAGAGGAAGAAGAGTGATCCACGATCCGACTGAATGCGCTGCACATGTATACATGTGGCGCACAGGCCAATGGTGTGGGCTTCCGCAGTCGACGAGTCCTCAGGCGTCACAGCAGATCATCCCGCCCCGCAGTCGGGATGATCAACCCATTTCGGGGTATGAGAATCATACAAGCTAAGGTTATGGGTTCTTGGGGCTGGCGGGTTCGTCATGGTGCACGAGAAACAGGACCGTTACCACGCCGGCTGCGGCCGCACCGCCGTAGAGGGCGGCGGTCGAGTTGAGAGGGCCGGTCGTCGCAGCACTGGCAGCTCCGCCGCCGGGGCGCCGCCTCGATTGCTGCTCGCCTGCGGGGCAAGCTTCACGCCGCATTTCCTGGCCTGCGCGGAGAAGTTCGCCACGCTCAGTTTGTGGATCCTGGGTTCCTGAAGAAGTACCGACGGGCGCGCCGTTAACGTCGCGATTACGATCCGCCTCGGATGCGACATCGGCGGTCTTATCTTTCTTGTCGCGCTTGTCGCGGGCTTTCTGAACACGCCCGTAGACCCGGACATCACCGCCGCGAGCCTGAATCAGAACCTCGCCGGCGCTAGCGTAGCTGATGGCGAACTCGGTCCACTGATTCCACATTTGCGGTTTGATCGTCCAGCAACCGGCCTGGACCGCGAACCCGCCTTGCGTGTTGGCACTGACTCCGCCGCGCTCGAGGACTGCATACTCGCCTTCATAGCGCAAGGCGGTCTCGGGGCCGAGCATGGCGTTCGTACCGGTCTGAGTCAGGTTTCCGCCCGAGTCTTTTTGCGTGACGGTCAGGTCACCGGGCAGGAGGGCCTGCGAAGTTCCGACCACACGACCATTGACGGCTACGTTACCGCGTGCGGCGAGCATGGCGCCGGAACCGGGCGATTGGGCAACGATCGTGGCGGGCACTACAGCAAGAAATGCGCAGACCAGCAAGTAACTTACGGTGATCCGCCCCTTCTCGTCTCCGTTCATGCTTACGCCCCCTGAGTACTTTGCTTTAGCTTACCACTGTGATGCCGGGAGGGATTCCTCGGTTTTCATCACCGAACCTCTCGAAGGGACATTTCTTTGTTGAAAATCGGGCCCTGCTACCAAGAAACCTCGTCACTCGCTCGCCCCATGGCATTTCTTGAACTTCTTTCCGGAGCCACAAGGGCATGGGTCGTTACGACCAACCTTAGCGCTGGAGCGAACGACCTGCTGGACGGGAGCTTGCTCAGAGCCACCCCCTGCCATCTTGGCTTGCTGCAATTCGCGCTTCTTCTTGCGCTGAAACTCGTGTTCGATTTCGTCGACGGAAGTGGAGACACCGCGAGGGGGCCTACCGTTTCCACTGCCTTGCGGGCGTCGTGCGTCCGGAACTCCTCCCTCGGGGGAACCCGCGGCTGGCGGTGACTGCGGCCGTTCAATGATCTGCATGAGGTACAAGTAGCGGACCGTGTCTTCCTGAAAGCGCTGCATCATTTCTTCGAACATATCGAAGGATTCGCGTTTGTATTCCACCAGCGGATCGTGCTGGGCGTATCCGCGCAGACCGATGCCCTCCTTGAGGTGGTCCATGTTGAGGAGGTGGTCTTTCCAGAGCTGGTCGATAACGCTGAACATGATCATGCGCTCGTGGTAGCGCATGGCATCGGCGCCGAGTAGTTTTTCCTTGGCCTCGTAGCGGTCTTTGAGCTTTTGGAAAATCGTGTCGCCCAGTTCGGTACGGTTGAGGCTCTCCATGTGGACGCCTTCCGCGGTGATGTCCACGCCGAAGCGGGTGAAGATGGCCTCTTGCATGCCCTTGAGGTCCCACATGTCGACGTGGGCCTTCGGCGGGCAGTGCTGCTCGATGAGGTTGCCGAGAATGCCGGAAACGTAGTCTTCGATGATGAGTTCTTTTTGATCGACGCCTTCAAGCAACTGGCGGCGCAGGCCGTAAACGGCGGTGCGCTGCTTGTTCATGACGTCGTCGTATTCGAGGACATGCTTGCGGGATTCGAAGTTTTGCGATTCGACGGCCTTTTGCGCGGCTTCAATACGGCGCGAAATCATCTTCGACTCGATGGGCACGCCTTCTTCCATGCCCAGGCGTTGCAAGAGCGTGGAGACCCACTCCTTGGCGAAGATGCGCATGAGATCGTCTTCCAGCGAGAGGTAGAAGCGGGAGGAACCGGGATCTCCCTGGCGACCGGAGCGGCCACGGAGCTGGTTGTCGATACGGCGGGACTCGTGGCGTTCGGTTCCCAGAATATGCAGACCGCCGACTTCGACGACTTCCTTGTGCTCTTGCGTAGTAGCGGCCTCGTGCTGCCGCAGAGCGTCTTCCCACTGGGCTTTGGGCACTACATATTCGCTGCCCTGGTAATAGAAAAGGAAATCTTTTTCATCGTCGACAGCGGTGATGACCTGGCCTTGGGCTTCGCGGACCGGCTGGGCGAAACCCTTCTTAACGCATTCCTGCTTCGCTAGGAACTCAGCATTGCCACCCAGGAGAATATCCGTACCGCGGCCGGCCATGTTGGTAGCGATGGTGACGGCGCCTTTACGGCCGGCCTGCGCCACGATTTCGGCTTCGCGCTCGTGGAACTTGGCATTGAGAACAACGTGGCGCACTCCCCGGCGCTTCAGTAGGTCGGAGAGGGCCTCCGACTTCTCAATCGACGTCGTACCCACCAGGATCGGCCGGCCCTGATCGTGAAGTTGCTGGACTTCGTCAGCAGCGGCGGAATATTTTTCCTTTTCGGTGCGATAGACGATATCGGGATTTTCTAGCCGGGACATTTTCCGGTTGGTGGGAATGACAACGACTTCGAGTTTGTAGATTTTGTCGAACTCAGGAGCTTCAGTTTCCGCCGTGCCGGTCATGCCGGCGAGTTTCTTGTACATGCGGAAATAGTTCTGGAAGGTAATCGTCGCGAGGGTCTGGTTTTCGTTTTCGACCTTGACGCCTTCCTTGGCTTCAATGCCTTGGTGCAAGCCATCGGACCAGCGGCGGCCTGGCATGAGGCGGCCGGTAAAGGTATCCACGATGATGACTTCGCCGTCTTTCACGACGTAGTCAACATCACGGCGGTAGAGCGCGTGGGCTTTGATCGCGGTTTCGACGTGGTGCTTCAGATCCCAGTTATCGGGGTCGGCTATATTGCCGATGCCGAGAAGCTTTTCCACCTTCTCCCAACCTTCATCGGTGACCGTGATGGTGCGGTGTTTCTCGTCGACCGTGTAATCGCCGGTCCAGACTTTTTCGTCGAGAGATTTCTGGATTTCCTCACCGCGTTCGAGACTGGGAATGATGCGATTGACGCGGTCGTATTTATCCGTAGTCTGCTCGCTGGAGCCGGAAATGATCAGCGGCGTGCGAGCCTCGTCGATGAGGATGGAATCGACTTCGTCGACGATGGCGAAGTGGTGGCCGCGCTGCACGCAGTCGCCCAGATCGAACTTCATGTTGTCGCGTAGGTAGTCGAAGCCGTACTCGTTGTTGGTGCCATAGGTGACGTCGGCAGCGTAAGCGGCGCGGCGTTCTTCGTCGTCAAGGTCGTGAACAATGACACCGACGGTGAGGCCGAGGAAGGTGTAGATCTTGCCCATCCACTCGGCGTCGCGTTTGGCGAGGTAGTCGTTGACCGTGACAACGTGCACGCCACGTCCGGCAAGGGCGTTGAGATATACGGGCAGCGTCGCGACGAGCGTTTTTCCTTCGCCCGTTTTCATTTCCGCAATCTTGCCTTGGTGCAGAACCATGCCGCCGATCATCTGAACATCGAAGTGCCGCATGTTGAGGACGCGGCGGCCGGCTTCACGAACTACGGCAAAAGCTTCCGGCAGGATTTCCTGAAGAATCTCTTTCAGGGCGGCTTGCTCTTCCTTGTCGCGGGCATCGCGGGCATCGGCATCGTTCGGAGGCGCCTCGGGAATGCCTCGAAGGCGTTCGTCGATTTTCTTGCGGAAGTCGAAGGTCTTGGCTCGAAGTTGCTCGTCCGTAAGCGCCTTGGTCGGGGCGTCAAGGGTAGTAATCTGGTCGAGAATGGGCTGCAGGCGCTTGACCTCGCGCTCGTTCTTCGTCCCGAAAATCTTGGCTGCAATGGTGTTAATCAATGCGGGAAAATCCTTACAAACGGCACACTTCGGCCATCACAATTGAGATAGTAAAAGCCTAACATAGGATTGGATGCGGGACCGCAGCCGCGGTTGCCGCCTGAGCCTCGGGAGGAACTCCGCAGAAGCAGCGATTTTGCTGTATATTCAGCGCGGCAGTCAACCTTCTCGCGCTTGTAGCCTATGGACCTTTTCTACAGCCGTTTCAGCCAGAGCGCCCGCCGCGTGCCCAACACTGTTGCGGTGGAGATGCAGCGCCGGGATCAAACGGAAAGTCTTACCTATGCCGAACTCCATCGGATGGCGGAGAGCGTAGGAGCATGGCTGCGGCAGAACGGTGTCGCAGCCGGTTCGCGGTGCGCCGTTTTTGCCGACAATAGCGCGCGCTGGGTGGTGAGCTACCTGGGAATCTATGCGCAAGGCTGCACGGCGGTTCCGCTCGACAGCAACTATCACGCCGACCAGGTGCACAAGCTACTGCTGGATAGCGGGGCCGCTCTACTCTTCTGCGATACCCGGCATTTGCCGCTGGCACGTGAGGCCGTGGCGGATACATCCGTGAAAATTGTGCTCCTGGAGGGCACGGAGGAAGGCGTCTCCGGCAGTTTGGACGCAATGACTACGACAGGCGCGGGCGAATTTGCCGCTTCGGAACCGCAGGCGTCGGACTTAGCGGTGCTGCTCTATACATCGGGAACGACTTCGGACCCGAAGGGCGTGATGCTCTCGCATGGCAACCTGGTCTTCGAAGTAGACTCGGTTGCGAAGTTGGTTTCCTACACGGAACGAGACGCTATTTTAGGGATTCTGCCGCTGTTTCATTCCCTGGCCCAAGTCACGAACCTGTTGCTTCCCCTCTCAGTCGGCGCGCGCGTGGCGTACCTGGAAACCCTCAACACCACCGAACTGCTGCGTGGATTGCGCGAGAGGGAGATTACGTCGTTCTGCGTGGTGCCCCAGTTTTTCTATCTGATCCACGAGCGCATTGAGAAAGAAATCGGGAAACGCGGATTCCTGGCGAAGCGGGCGTTTGCCACCATGCTGGCGCTGAATCGATTTTCCCGCAAGCTGGGGATCAACTTGGGCAGGGTGTTGTTTGGGAAGATTCATGCAACTTTTGGCAAGCATATGCGGCTGCTGGTAACAGGCGGGTCGCGTTTCGATCCCGAAATTGCGCGCCAATTCTATGAGCTCGGGATTGATGTGCTGCAAGCCTATGGCCTCACGGAAACCACGGGCGGGGCGACCGTGACGCCTCCGGGAGACATGGTGATCGGCTCCGTCGGCAAGCCGATTCCAGGAGTGGAAGTCAAGATTGTCGATCCGCAGCCCTCGGAAGATGCTCCGCCAAGCGGCGAAATTGCCATCCGTGGACCTAATGTGATGTTGGGCTACTACAATCGGCCGGATGTTACGGCAGCAGCATTCCGGGACGGGTGGCTATTGAGCGGCGATCTGGGCTATGTCGACCGACGCGGGCACGTGTTTGTTACCGGGCGCAAGAAGGAATTGATCGTCCTGGCCAACGGAAAGAATCTGTATCCGGATGAGATTGAGTCCTACTACCTGAAGTCCGAGTTCATTAAAGAGATTTGCGTGATGGCGATTCAGGGTGTGCCGGGCGATCCGAAGAGGGAACAGCTGCATGCCGTGATAGTCCCGAACTTTGAGGCGCTCAAAGAAAAGAAGATCGTCAACGCCAAAGAGGCGATTCGATGGGATGTCGAAGGAATTTCCCACGAGATGCCGAGCGTGAAGCGAATTTTGAGTTACGACATCTGGCAGGAGGAACTACCGCGGACGACAACCAAGAAGATCAAGCGCTTTGAGGTGGAGAAGCGTGTGAAAGAACAGCGTGCGCGGGGCGAGGCCGGCGGCGACGTTGGGTCCGGCGAGGAAAAGCCTCAAGCGCAGGAACTTTCGGCGGCGGACGCGGAGTGGCTTGAGCAGCCGGATGTTGAACAGGTGTTGCCAATTATTCGCGAGGCTTCCAAGGGAAACGTGGCAATCGTCCCCGAGACAAGCCTGGAACTCGACCTCGGCCTTGATTCGATGCAACGCATTGAACTGCTGGTCAGTATTGAGGAAGAGTTAGGCGGCAAAGTGCCGGAGTCGGACCTGGGGGAAATCTACACCGTGCGACAGCTGGTGGACGCGGTGGTGACGAGCGTGGCGGCGGGTGGCGGTAAGCGGACGGAATCCGCGGGATGGAGCACCGTTCTACAAGAAGAACCTACCGACCTGGAAGTACTGGCGCTGGCGCGGCCCCAGGTGTTCTGGACAGCGCTGTGGTTTGTGGTGGCGAAATTTGTCCATTTGCTTACGCTGGTGCTGAACGGGCTGAAGGTAACGGGAATGGAGAATCTGCCGGAGAAAGGCCCTTTCATTCTTTCTTCGAATCACCAGAGCTATATCGACCCGGCGATTCTTGGAGCGATTCTGCCGTGGAAGCATTTCAAGAATTTATTTTCGGTGGGAACCAGTGAGATTTTTGGTACGGGCATCATGCACTGGGTAGCCGGCCAACTGCACGTGGTGGTGGTAGATCCGGATGCGAATCTCGTTCCAGCGATGAAGGCTGGAGCCTATGGGTTGCGGCACGGGAAGGTTTTGATTCTTTATCCCGAGGGCGAACGCAGCGTGGATGGGTCGCCGAAGCGGTTCAAGAAGGGCGCGGCGATTCTGGCGACGCATTTGCAAGTGCCGATTGTACCGATCGCGATTGAAGGCTTTTACGACGCCTGGCCGCGCGGGAAACCTTTCTTCCAGAAATTTACTTCCCGATTCAGCGTGGCGTTCGGCGAACCAGTTGCGCCGCCTCCCGGCGAGCCTACCGAATTGCTGGCGACGCAGATGATGGCGACGGTTCGGGCGAAGGTAGTGACAATGTGGACGGTGCTGAACCGGGCGTATCGCGGAGAGAAAGGGCCGTCGGCGAAAGCAGCGGACTAGTTACTTGGCTTCCAGCTACTTAGCCTTCGGATGCGTCTTATCATAGACAGCCATGAGGTGCTGCACGGAGAGTTGCGTATAACGCTGGGTAGTCGAGAGACGCTCGTGGCCGAGAAGTTCCTGAATGGCACGAAGATCGGCACCTTCCTCCAACATGTGCGTTCCGAAAGCGTGACGCAGCGTGTGGGGGTGGAAATCCGAAGAGAGGCCGTTGGCGACGGCCATGCGTTTGACGATGCGGCCCACGCTGCGCGTGGTGATGCGGCCTCCACGGAGGTTAATTAACAAGGCGCTGGGAGCTTTGTTGCGGACCACCATAACTTTCGCACGCGCCGGCAGGTAAGTATTGAGAGCGTTGAGCGCGGACTCGCCGAAGGGGACGTAGCGCTCTTTCTTGCCTTTGCCGCGAATCAGGATGGCGTTTTCGGAGTAGCGGATGTCCTCGATGTTGATCCCCGTTAACTCGGAATTGCGAATGCCGCAGCCATAGAGGAGTTCCAGCAGCAAAAGGTCCCGCTCGGGAAAGGCGGCGGTCTCTGGGGCTTCGGCGTCGAGCACACGGTTGACTTCCTCTACAGTTGGAACACGCGGGAGCTTCTTGGGGAGCTTGGGTGTGGACACCAGAGCGGCCGGGTTCTGTTCGACAACTCCTTCGCGGGCTAGCCAGCGATATAGCGAGCGGACGGCTGCCAGAGCCCTCGCGACAGACGTTTTGCTGAGGCCGCGTTCGTAGAGCAGCGAGAGAAAGCTGCGAATGCGGATGTGGTCGATCTGCTTCCAAGTGCCCTGTCCGACGAAAGCGGAAAAGACATCGAGATCCTGCGTGTAGGCCTTGATGGTGTGAACGGAAGAATTCTGCTCGCGCAAATGGCGCAGGAATTCGTCTACCGCTTTTTCCACCACAGACCGACGGAGCTCCTTTGCCGTCCTTCCTCCGTGTCTCCGTGTCTCCGTGGTGAACTCGTTCTTCATCTCCGTGCCTTTGCCCGCGGATGATGCTGCGTGTACACGGTCTTCAGGCGGTCGAGTGCGAGATGGGTGTAGACCTGCGTGGTGGAAATATCTGCGTGGCCCAGAATCGTTTGAACGGTGCGCAGGTCGGCGCCGTTCTCGACCATGTGCGTGGCGCAGCTATGGCGAAGCATGTGCGGAGACACGCGCCGTCCCGTCGCCAACGATGATGCGCGTACCATCGCCCACACACTCTGCCGGCTCAACTGTCGCGCGCCGCGTCCTGGGAACAGCCAAGGACAAGTATTCCCTGACACCAGTACCGGGCGCGCTTTGCGCAGATACGATCCGAGAGCTTCCATGGCGGTGCGCCCGATGGGCACCATGCGTTCTTTATCGCCCTTGCCGCGCACGAGGACATAGCCGAGTTCGAGCTTGAGATCCTCCATTTTCACGCCGATGATTTCGGAGACGCGCAGTGCGCCGGCGTAGAAAACTTCCAGCATCGCGCGGTCGCGTTCGGCAATTGCCTGCGCGATCTTGGAATCGGAAGTTGGCTTGGGTCCGTGCAGGACCGTTTCCATTTCCTCCCTGCCGAGAGCTTTGGGAAGAACTTTCCAGCGCTTGGGAGAATCGATGTTCAGCGTGGGGTCGTGTTCGAGCAGATCATCCAACAGCAGGTAGCGATAGAAGTGCCGCAGCGCCGAGAGCTTTCGCGCCACCGAGCGTCCGTCCACCTGATTGGCAAAAAGTTGCTGTAGAAACTGGCGCACGTCTTCGCGCTGGGCTTTGGTGAGGGATTTTTTGCGAGTTTCTTCCTTATGCCGTTCCAGGAATTCAGCGAACTGGAGGAGATCGGAGTGGTAGGAGGCAACGGTGAGCCGGGCGAGGCCTTTTTCGACCTTCAGGTAGGCGGAGAAGCTGGCGAGGAGATTTTGGTTCTGCACTGACATAGGGTACGCGTTATCGGACGTTGATTGGAGTGGCGGGGCGGGTACGAGGGGGGCTGAATCGAGGCACTGGAGCGCGGCTCCGGTCAAATGCCTTTGGCGAGCAAGAAAGTTCTCCAGACGCGAAATGTATCGCATCCTACACGAGCCAACAGCTGTGTGCTAAGCTTTTCGGCCATGTTTCGATTTTTGCTGCCGTGTGCACTGATAGTAACGTCTGGTTTCAGGCAAGATAAACCGCCGGATACGGCTCAAGCGCCTTCGTCGCCGACGCAAGCGGTCCCATCCCAGCCCACCGGGCAGCCTTCCAATCCAGCTTCGCCGCCCGATACGGCCCAATCCGGTCTTCACATCAGGAAAAGTGTGGCTCCAACCTACCCTAGTGAAGCGAGGGAAAAAGGTATTCAGGGAAGGGTGGTCTTGAGAGTTCTCGTTACGGAGAATGGGACGTGGAGAGCGCAGAGGTTCTGAGCGGAACAGATGTCCTGCGCGAGGCGGCGATTGACGCAGCCAAGAAATGGAAATTTGAGCCGCTGGTAGTTGATGGAAAAGCCGTTAGGGTCCGCACAACAATCCCGTTTACATTCCAGCTTGGCAACAATCACGATGAAAAGAAGAAGCCTGGCGGCGACGTCGGTGACGATCTCAGCGACCTGCATCAGGCAGTCATCCTACAAGGGTCGACGCCGACGAGAGTGCGGGTTTCCTCGGCAATCGCTGCAAGACATCTGGTCCGCTCAGTGGAACCGATTTATCCCCTGGCCGCAAAAGAAAATCACGTGCAAGGGACTGTCGTGCTTCACGCAATTATTGGAAACGACGGAATCGTACAGCAAGTGAAGGTCGTTGCCGGACCAAAGGAATTGACCCAGGCCGCTGCGGGCGCGGTTGAATTGTGGACGTATTCGCCTATTACTGGTCGAGGGCAAACCAGCAGAGATGGATACAACGGTGGAAGTTCACTTCACCCTGGGCCGCTAAGTCGCCCCAAGCAACTCCCTTGCATACAACGCCCCTTCGGGGGTTTCTTCGTGCTTGAAGTAGGCGAAGACGTTGCGGCCCTGGCTAGTGTGTCCGCGCAGTGTTTGCAGCATCGTCTTACGCTCGTCCGCGGAATAGTTGGGCTTGCGAAATCGGTAATAAGCAAAATCCGCAGTCGTCACGTCGGGCGATGCTAGTGTTTCGCTCTCGGACACGCACAGGGCGGCGTTGCGCTCTTTCAGTAGAGTCCAAGTCTCGTCGACAAACCAAGACGCGTGACGAAACTCAAATGCTGCTTTCAGCACGCGCGGCAACTCTGCGAGAAACTCCCGCAGTAGCGCAGCATCGAACTTCATGTTCGGAGGCAACTGAAACAGCACGGGACCCAGCTTCCCTGCCCGCGCCAGGGGCTCCAGAGAAGACACGAAGCGCGGAAGAAAATCCGTCGTGCCCTTCAGGCGCTTGATGTGCGTCAACATCTGGTGCGCTTTCACACCGAAGCGAAAACTCTCCGGCGTATCGGCAATCCAATTGTTGAGCGTAGATTCTTTCACCAGTTGCCGGAAGGTAAAGTTCACTTCCACTGTGTTGAGCTGCGTGGCGTAGTGGTTCAGAAACTTTTTCTGCGGCAGCTTGGCGGGATAGAAGTCTGGCTTCCAACCCGCATACGCCCAGCCCGATGTGCCAGCATACAGTTGCGACATGACGGAAAGATTATAGGTTCAGGCTGCCGATGTCACCGCTTGCGCACTGCCTTCTTCTTCGGACCTTTCTTGGCGGCCTTCGCTGGCTCCGCAGCAGCCGCAATGTCAAGTCCCGCAGCGTCGTCAGAAGCTACTGGCGCCAGCTTCGGCAGCTTCTGCTCCAGCGTCAGCAGCGGCGCAAACAAATCCCCCATCGCCTCGCAGCGTTCCAGCGTTTGCCCCGCCTCGAATACCAGCTTCTCCGTTTTCTTCTTCCGAGAAGCCTCTTCCACTTCCTCCCACGTCACCGGCGTCGAAACCGTAGGCCGCTCGCGCGCGCGCAGGGAATAGACCGACACCGTCGTCTTGTGCTCGTCGTTCTGGCTCCAATCGATGAAAACCTTCCCGCCGCGCACTTCCTTCTTCATCTCCGACACCACCAACTCCGTATGGCGCTCCGCCAGCAACCGTGCCACCGCGTGTGCGAATCCCTTGGTTCCGTCGTACGTCACCGGAGTATTTAGCGGCACATAAATCTGTAATCCCTTCGACCCCGAAGTCTTGGGAAAACTCTGCAGCCCGAACTGCTCAAACAACTCCCGCAGCCACAGCGCCACCTGGGCGCACTGCACCACATTTGCCGGAGGTCCCGGATCGAGATCGAACACCATCATCGTCGGGCAATTTAAGTTCTCCGCCCGCGAAAGCGACGGATGCAGTTCCAGCGACGCCAAATTCGCCAGCCACACCAGCGTGGGCAAATCGTCGACCAGGATATATTCCAGCGTCCGCCGATTGTGCCGGCTGTACACCGGAGCCGTCTTCACCCAATCGGGACGATGCTTCGGCGCATTCTTCTCGTAGAAATATTCCCCATCCACGCCATCCGGATACCGCTTCATGGTCAGCGGCCGCCCCGCCAAATGCGGCACCAAAAACGGCGCCACGCGCACGTAGTAGTCGATGATCTTCCGCTTGGTGAAACCGGCAGACGGGTACAAG
>Ga0137410_10002153_pt1 | contig 13430 bp, 11 predicted proteins | sample CZODoug1_16funga_FD_108878 | JGI IMG/M metagenome (GOLD analysis project Ga0137410, IMG submission 108878) | Vadose zone soil fungal communities from Angelo Coast Range Reserve, California, USA - CZODoug1_16fungal (Illumina Assembly) | ecosystem: Environmental > Terrestrial > Soil > Vadose zone... | reverse complement strand
TCCGCCTGGACGAGGATGCGCCAGTGCCGATTGGCATACTCCGGATCGTACGACGCGTGTGTGTGATCGTCGGTAAAGCGAATCGGATTCTCCACCTCGACGGGCATGGGCCAGAGTTTCACCCGGATCGCGAGGGTTTCGAGTGCCTTGAGATAGAGGCGGTAGAACTCCGCCACCGAGCGCGGGCGCAGGGGGATTGCGTGCACGGTCCCGTCGTCCGTCCGGAGGACGAGCTCGTGCTCGATGAAGTCGAACTCCACGTCGAGCGTGCGGGACCCATACGGCATGGGGCCGGTCGCGAGCCCGCGCGCGGTGACGTGCAGCGTCACCTGCCACCAATGGTTCTGCGGAGGCGCGAGTGCGAGTTGGGTCTTCCCCACGATCTGGGTCCACATGTGGAGGGTGGCGTACGTGTCCCGCCACTCATCGAGCGATAGTGCAGGCCAGGTCGTTCGGGTCACCGCGTCCCGCCCTCCGCGTCGCGCGGTGGCAGCCGCTGGCGGATGGCGCCCAGATGGTACGCCGCGTGCGCGATCGCGCCGATCGCGACGCCCAGTGCGTCCTCGTCCCACACGGCGTGAGTCTCCACGGCCACGAACAGACTGTCGTACTCGCGTCGCAGTTGCGCCTGCAGGTCGGCCCACCCGGCGTCGTCCACCGTAGTCACCGTCCAACTACGCCCGCGATCGCGCGACGTCTGCTCGCCGCTCAAGGCCCGCGTCGACAGCACGAGACTCGCACTCATGTGGTGGATGTGACCCGCGATGGTCGAGTGGCCGGGTCCCCCCCGCTCCGACGCCTGGACGGCGCTCAACCCTTGGATCGTCGCGAACAAGCCGGTTCCCGGGGAGGCGTCGGTGAAATAGGTCCAGGGGCCGGGAGGTCCCTCGAACGCTTCGACGAGCATCCGGGTCAGCAAACTCACCATCACGGCGGGCGGCGTACCGGTCATAGTCCCTCGGCTGAAATTCTGAGCAAGATGCAAGATACCAAGCGGGGTCAGTTCTGCCGCGGCCTTTACGCGGTCCACGGCAGGACGCAGCGCTGCTGACTGCTGGCGACGCCCAGCTCCAATCCCCGCATGACGTTGAGTGCTTGTTCCGGCGTGACCGCCAGCGGCGCCTTCCCCAGTATGGCGTCGCGGACATTCTCGTAGTAATGCGTGAAGCTCGAGGGGATGGTCGCAATCGTCCGTGTCCCCTCGGGCGTGGTGACCCGGCCGTACAGCTCGGCGGGTTCGGCATCCCACTTCGGCTCGTCGGGCAGGTGGCCGGATCTCAAGGCGGCTTCCTGCGGATCGAATCCATACTTGATGAACGAGCCTTTCGTGCCGTGGACGGCAAAGGCCGGCCCCGGTGAGGCGGTCAGCACGGACGCCCGCAGCAGCGCCCGCAGCTGCGGGTAATGAAGCGCGACGTCGAACGCGTCGTCGGCGGCGGCACCTTCCCGCTCGATGCGGATATCGGCGGAGATCGCCTGCGGAGTTCCGAACAGGACCAACGCTTGATCGAGCAGGTGCGGGCCCAGGTCGAACCACAGACCGGAGCCGGGCTGTGGCTGTTCGCGCCACGCGCCCGGTCTCAGCGCAGGGCGGAAGCGGTCGAAGTGGGATTCGAACGTCGTGACGCGGCCAAGCACACCGTCCGACAACAGTTGTCGCAGTGTCACGAAGTCCCCCACGTAACGGCGGTTCTGGTAGGCCGATAGTACCCGCCGCTTCGCCTCGCCCAGGCGGACGAGCTCTTCGGCTTCCGCCACGGTTGTCGTGAACGGCTTATCGATCACGACGTGGCGTCCGGCCAGGAGGCACTGCCGCGCGATGGCATGATGTGACGTATTAGGCGTGGCGATGACGACCAAGTCGACGGCCCGGCTGAGCAGGTCATCGACGCTCCTGACGAATTCCACCTCTCCATAGGCCGGGTCCGGCGCGCCCCCCCCATGCCGCTGGACGATGGTGGTAAGGCGGAGACCTTCGACCACGCGAATGACGGGTGCGTGAAAGGTCTTGCCGGCAAAGCCGAAACCGACCAGTCCGACGTTGAGCATGACAGTGATTGTACATGATGCCAGGTCCGAGCGCCCTAGGCGACCAGCGAGGCCACCTCAGCGGGCGTGGGCCGCACGAGCAGCGCAGCGTACTTGATGTCTCCCCACACTAGCCCACGCCCGAAGAAATGCTGCTCGAACTGCTCTCGCGCCGTGGCGCGTGGTACGACCCTGACGGAAGCGAGTTGACCGAGCAGCCGGGCCTGGCGGTAGTGAAAGGCCTGGGCCAGCTCCGCTTCGAGCCAGGCGCCGCGGCCGGGGCGGGGGCCCGCGGGGTGGTCGGTGATGCAGGCGTAGCGTGGGGGCTCGTTCTGGGCCGTCACGGGGACGAGGAATGAGAAGGCCTCGGCGTCCCCGAACACCCGTCGCAGGGCACCGCGAACGAACGCCTCGTTGAGCTTCTCGCCCACCAGGTCGCTCACCTGATCGTCGCGTCCGATGAAGCGAAGACAGGGCGTGCGCCCCACGCGCCCATCCACGACGACCCGGTCGTGCATCCGATAGCGGAGCAGCCCTCCGAGCTGCGTCACGATCACTCCGTAGACGCCCCCGTCCTCGGCTTCGTGCAGCGGGATGACCTGCCCCGCGTCGTCCTCCAGCTCGAGTAGCACCTCGTCGACGAGCGGGACCGGGGCTGGCGCGTCGATCAGCGGAACGGTGATCGGCGCCTCCGTGGCCAGGAGACCCTTCCCCTGAAGGAAGACGCCCGGGAGGCGACGGCGCAGCGCCTCCACGAACGTGCCGGAGCTCCCGTCGGTCCAGCAGGAAAGGAGCTTCAAGGCCGGCCACAGCTGCACCCACGGGATCGGATCTGCATGGAGCAGTCGCAGGCGGGCTTCCGGAACGGGCGTGAACTCGAAGCGTCGACCGCCTGCCTCGAGGTTGCCCCGGGCGAGCGCGTGACCGATCGTCGCGCGATGCTCGGCGAGGAACTCGAGGAGGGCGAGGAGATAGGTGGGGCTCCACACGGAGATGATCTCGAGCCGCGCTTCGGCGAGGAGCGACGTAGCCAGCGCCAGACGGTAGGCCGTGGGGTCCGTCACCCCCTTGAGCCCCTGCGGCGCCACGAACCCCGAGCCCAGCAGGCGGCGGATCGCGGGCGCGAGGTACTGGCTGTCGTCGTCGAAGCCGAGCGGCACGCCCGAGGGCGTGGTGCGCTCCTGCCGGAACGCGGGGGACGCGCTGAAGAACAGCCGGCCGGTCTCGAAGCGCGGTCCGCGCGCGAGGAGATCGTACGCCCATACCACGAAACACGCGTTGAACGAGCCGAGCAGCTCGCGCGTGTAGGGAATGAGTTTTCGCCGGCCTGAGCTGCCCGACGTCTGCTCGTAGACGAGGGGCTGCTCGGGGGTGACGATGGTGCCCCCGTGGCTCGCCTGCCGCTGGATCCATGGCGCCAGATCCTCATAGTCCACGATCGGCACGCGCTCCCTGAACTCCCGGTACGACTCGCGGCCCGTTATGGCGTAATGTCGGCCGTACTCCGTACGCGCCGCCGCCCCGAGGATCGTCCGGAGCAGCCTGGCCTGGGCGATGTGCGGTCGGGCGAGCGCGGCGCGAAACCGGGCGGCGCGACGCGCCCACAACAGTCGCAGGCCGAGTCTCCCCATGACCGGGGGCAGGGGAAGCCTCATCACATCGTCGGCCGCGGGAAGCCGGCCACGGGAACGGGGGTGTTCCGGCTCCGGTGGGCGACCGCGCGTCGCAGCCACTTGAGGGCCATTCCGGTGACGGCGCGCGCGTTGACGCGCGCAATCATCGCCAGCTCGTCACCCCGGGCATGCCCAGGGTTCACCTCAACAAAGAATCGGACCTCGGGCAACGCCAACGCGCTGTTGGTGAGCGTTGCCACCACCGTCTTGAGCATCGGCTGTCGATCGCCGAACGAGATCACTCCCCGGTCGACGTCGTAGGCCGCGCCGTAGCGGCTGTGCGAGAGGGCGTCGAGCAGGCCGCGCTCCCATGTTCCCATAGCGCGCTCGTGGTGCGGCCAATGGTCGGGAAAGTTGCGGACCAGCGTGAGGTACGTCCGGTAGCCCGAGCAGATCAGATACCAGTAGAGCGGGGTGAGCGGGTGGCGCACCTTCCAGCGGACCAGCGTGGCGATCACGCAGCGGTGCAGGGCCGTCTGGCCCCAATACCGCGGACGGATGATCGTGTCGCCGGAAAAGTAGACGCCCACCGACCGACCGGCGTGCCGCCGGCGGTAGAACAGCGCCGTCGAGAACCCCACCACCGCCCCGCTCCCCGCGTCCGTGCCGAGGAATACGAGCTCCTTTTCCGTCAGATCGCGGTCGAACGTGGCACGGTCCACGTGGTCGTAGTGTTCTTCGTACAGGCGCCACATGGCGTCGACGGTGGCGCGATCCAGGGTCCGCGTGGGAACCGCGCGTACGCGCAACTTGCCGTTCCGGTTCATCGCTCCTCCTTTACAGCTTGTAGGTGATCTCACGGGTCCGCCGCACGTCGTTGGGGTAGCTGCCGTCGAGAAACCCCCGGAAGGCGCGCTGCATCCACGCGGCGGGAAGGTCGGCCGTGACGTTGCGGAACTCGCGGCCGCCGTACTGGCGGATCCGCGCGCCCTGGCTGTTCAGGATCGCGATGTCCTGCGCCACCACTTTCCGCGTCACCCACCGCACGTACCGCGTCACCAGCGGCGTGAGCCAGCCGTAGCGGACACCCATCCGGGTGTATACGCGGGTCCGGTATTCGTCCTCGGGCGTGGCGACCAGAATGGTGACGACGTGCGCGTGATCCCCGATCCAGTAGTCCACGCGCAACGTGTGCGGCAGGATGACCTCGTCGATGTGGCGGATCCGCTGGCTGCGTCCCAGCACCGAGCGCACGTCCTTGGCGCCCGCCGAGCGCTCGTCCAGCGTTTCGACGCGCACGCCTGTGGCGGTCTCCTCCACGCGGGCCCGGATGTCGTCCTTGGGAGCGGACCGGAACAGGCCTTCGTGGGCGAACCCGGTGTGACTGCAGTCGAGCCCGTTCTCGAGGATCAAGTCCACCGGCGCGTGAATCACGTTCTGAAGCTCGAACCAGCCGTACGCATCGTCTCGCGGGTAGCTCGGCGGCCGGGGCGGGGCTCCGTCCGACCCGAGCGTCACCCAGATCCAGCCGTCGCGCTCCTCGGCCGCGAACGCGCGCGCAGCGCACGCCGGGAGCCGCTCGGCCGGGGCGCGGCAGGGTACGTCCAACAGCGATCCACTCCGGTCGAAGCGCCAGCCGTGATACCGACACTGCAGCATGTCGCCCTGCACCCTGCCTAGCGACAGAGCCACGTTCTTGTGAGGGCAACGGTCCTCGAGCGCTGCCACGCGGCTCGTCGAGTCGCGATACAGCACCAGCGGCACCCCGTTCACCACGCGCGCCAGCGGGCCGCTCGGGGAAGGGGGCAGCTCGTCGCTCCTCGCGGCGACGAACCATGCGGGCGTGGGCAGCACTTGCCGCACGGAGGGTGCGGCGGGGCGCGTGTCGCGGATCGGCAGCTCGACGGTCTCGGCGTTCATGAGGTCCTCCACAGACGCCCGTGGCTTCACACGAGCGCGGTTTCGAAGTGCAGGGGAAGCGCGGCGAGCGACGGGCCGCCATAGGCCCCGGCGGGCGTGGTGACATAGGCGTGCACCAGGGTCGTGTGGGCCCAACAGCTCGCGAGCGCGCGCGTCAGCGGATCCGTGACGTCCAACCCGACGGTGCAGAACGCGTGCGGCGAGCCCGCGTGTGCCCGCCCGCCTGCGACCAGGAGAGCGCGCAACACGCCGGGCTCGGTCGCTGGCACGCAGACTTGAAACGCACTCAGGTAGCGAAGCGGCGCGCCCCGCGCCGGCAGCCGCGGCGCCCCGACGAGCGGTGCGGCCAGGTTGAACCCGTAGCGGAACAGGGCAGCCCCCGGGGAATACCGCTGCACGACCGTGTGCTTGAGCCGGTGCTGGTCCCACAGCGCCAGGAACCCGGCCAGGCGCCCGGAAGGCTGGCGCGCGATCCAATAGGACGAGAGGGAGAGCCCCGGGGCTTCGGCGCACAGACGGCGGAAATGGTCCGCGCAGAGCACCGGAGCCAGCTGGCGCAACGGCGCGACCGCCCGCCACAGCGCCGCCATCTCGTCGAGATCCCGCTCTTCCGCCGCCCGCACACACAGGCCTTGAGTGGGGCCGAGCCGGCGGAGTATGAAGAGCGGCACCGCGAACGTGCGGATCGTCGCGAAGCGGCTGAGCCGGGGCAGTCCACGCGGCCCGGGAAGCCGCGGTGCTATCGCCGCGTTGCCGCCGAGCACGGTGATCAGCACCGGCATGTGGGGGTCGATGGCGCCGAGCGTATCGCGGGCGTACCCGGTCAACGCATCCGCCACGCTTCCCGTCCCGTTGCGCCGCCCGCGGAACGCCGGGTGCACCTTGAGGTCGCTGACGTAACCGGTGGGCGCGGGCGTGCCGTTCACGTAGGCCAGGCGCTCGGCCAGCGCGATGCAACCGATCACGCCGGACCGACCACCGTCCACCACGCCCACGTCCCAGCGGTCGCCCTGGAGCCGGTTCAGGGCGAAGAAATCCGGCTCCCTGCGCACACAAATTGTGAGCTCCGCCCGCATGGGGCAGGCCGCAGCCAGGGTGAGCAGCCCGGCGTTGTCGGCGGACGTGGCGGGGCGGAGCGTCTCGCACTTCATACCACGAAGGTCGACGCCCGGAGTCAAGCCCAGGTCAAGCCGAAAGCCCGGCCTTTACCCCGTCTTGATGAGGCGGCCCGACACTTGGCGTATGGATATCGCGGACGCCGTCGTGCGCCGGCGCGGACTGGTCCTGGCCTGCTGGGCCGGTGCACTGGCTGTACTCGCACCCCACGCCGTGGGGGTGGAGCGCGTGCTCGAGACGGCCGCACGCGTGGACGGGAGCGAGTCGGCGCGGGTGGAGGCGGAGCTGGCATCGCGGTTCCAGGCGCCGTTCGCGCAATACGCGCTGCTCGTGGTCAGCGGTGGCGCGTCGCCCCTCACGCCGGCGGGGCGCGAGCTCGCGGACAGCGTCAGCGGTGCCGTCGCCGCCGTCCCGGGCGTCGCGGCGGTGCGTGGCTACCGGGACGCACGCGACACGCTGCTCCTTGGGCGCGACTCCAGCGGAACGTTCGTGCTGGTCGGGCTCGACCCGGCGGCCGGGCGGCCCGACGCGATTGTGCCGCAGCTCCGCGCGGCCACCGCCGCGCTCGCCCAACGGCTGGTCGGGCGGTTCTCAGGACTCGAGCTCCGCTGGACCGGGGAGACGGTGCTCAATGCCGACTTGCGGCAGGCGAGCCGGGCCAGCGCGCGCCTGGCCGAGCGGCGGGCGCTGCCGCTCACGCTGGCGCTCCTGCTCGTGGCGTTCGGCAGCCTGATCGCCGCCGGCACCCCCGTGCTGAGCGGGGCGCTGGTGATCGTGCTCGCCCTCGGTGCCTCGGCAATCCTGGCGACCCGGTGGCCGCTTTCGATCCTGCTCCAGACCTTCGTCTCGATGATCGGACTCGGTCTCGGGATCGACTACGCGCTGCTCTCCGTCTCGCGGTTCCGCGAAGCGCTCGCGGCCACGGGCGACCCCGTGCAGGCGGCCGTCGCGACAGGCCGATCCGCCGGTCGCACGATTATCCTGTCGGGCCTGACGGTGGCGGTGGGCTTCACGGCGCTGCTCGCCGTGCCGCTCGGCGAGCTGCGGTCGGTGGCGGTGGGTGGGCTGCTCGCGACGGCGTTCGCGATGCTGGTCGGAGTCACGCTGCTTCCCGCCCTGCTCGCATGGCTGGGGCCCCGGATCGAGGCGGGCCGGCTGTGGCCGGCGCGCCAGGCGGCGGGCGCGCGGTGGCGCGCGTGGGGACGCTGGGTGACGAGGCACCCGGTGGCGGTGCTCGTCGCGGCGGGTGCGCCGCTCGTCCTGCTGTCGTGGCAGGCGACGCGCCTCCGGTCCGGGCTGCCGCGGGGTGACGGATGGCTCCCACCGCGGCTCGAGTCGGTCGTCGCGCTCCGCGACTTAGAGAAGATGGGGCGCGGTGCGGTGCCGCAGACCATGCGCGTCATCCTGGAGCTTCCGGGCGGACAGGATGTGTTGACCGGCGCGGGTTGGCGGGCGGCCCGAGACGTCCGGAGGCGCCTGGCCCGGGACCCGCGCGTATCGGCAACCCTGTCCTTCGCCACGTTCAAGACCGATCGCCCGATGTCGCGGCTTGCGTTGTTCACTCTGTCGTCCGACGTGCGCCGCTCGTACCTGGCTCGGGATCGCCGGGCCGTGCTGTTCGACGTCATCCCGCGCGAGGGCGCCGACGCGCGCGACTTGATCGGCCTCGTGCGGGAGCTCCGAGCCCTGGACCCCGACGCCGCCACCGGGCTCCCCGGCGCTCGCCTGCGGGTCGGCGGCCTGCCCGCCTTGCGCGCTGATTATGACGATGCCGTCCGCCGGCGCTTTCCGTTGGTCGTCGCCCTGGTGCTCGGGGGTACGCTGGCGGCGCTGTTCCTGGGGTTCCGGTCGGTGCTCGTCCCCCTCAAGGCCGTGTGTCTCAATCTGCTCTCGGTGGCCGCGGGGTTCGGCGCGGTGGTGCTCGTGTTCCAGGATGGCGTCGGTGCCGCGCTGCTCGGCCTCGCGGCACCGCTCGACGCCGTATTCACCATCATCCCGACGCTGGTCTTTTGCACGGTGTTCGGGCTCAGCATGGACTACGAGATTTTCTTGGTGGCTCGCGTGGCGGAGGCACGGCGGTCCGGGCTGGACGAGCGCGGCGCCATCGCGGAGGGTCTGGCGCAGACGGGCCCCGTCATCACGAGCGCCGCGGCCGTGATGGTCGCCGTGTTCGCGGCATTCACCTTGGGCGATTTCCTGGTGATGCAGATCCTGGGGCTCGCGCTGGCGGTGAGCGTCGCGCTCGACGCGACGGTGGTGCGTGTCGCGATCGGCCCGGCGCTGCTGGCTCTGGCTGGTCGATGGAACTGGTGGCCGGGCCGACGTCCTTAAGGGAGTTTTGAAAAGGCTTCACCGCGCCCTACGGGACCGGCGCGGTGAAGCGGTTGACGCGCCGCCGGACGGCCCCAATATCCTGCACCGCCCGAACTTCGACGCATCCGGTTTCGGCCCAGGGGAACTCCGTCGCGATGCGGACCGCCTCGTCCATGTCCTCGGCCTCGATCAGGTTGAAGCCCGCGAGCATCTCCTTGGTCTCGGTGAACGGTCCGTCCACGACGGTCCGCCGGCCATTGCGGACGCGCACCGACCTGGCGGTCGCGGCGCCCTCGAGCATCTGGGAATCGAGCAAGCGCCCGTCTTGGCGCAGATCGTCGGCATGCGCGAGGCAGTCGCGCATCTTCGCGTCGAACTGTCCGGCCGGGAGAGCGTCGAGCAGAGTGGCGTCGGTGTAGATCAGGATGGCGAATTTCATGCTGCCTCCTCCAACCGGATGAGTATGCATTAATTTCGCCAGGCATCTGCCCCTGGCCAAGCACCCTGGGGTGGCGAAGTAGGCTGGCTCACGGACCGGTTCGGCATCAACTGGACGGTCACTATCGCATCGTCGGAGGATTCGTTGAGCGATCAGCGGTACGAGCTGCAGCCCATGGGTTGGGTCGAATCTCCGCTCGTCGATCGGGCGGCCGCGCCCAGGCAGGGGAACGAAGGATCTCCGGCATGACCGCGCCTTCTGCTTGGAGTCCGCTGCGGCGGCCGCTGTTCCGGGCCCTGTGGGTGGCCGATGTCGCCTCCAACGTCGGGACGTGGATGCATGACGCCGCCGCGGCCTGGTTGATGACGCTGCTCGCGCCGTCACCGCTGATGGTGTCGCTGGTGCAGGCCGCGACCACCCTTCCCCTGTTCTTGCTCGCTCTTCCCGCCGGCGCGTTGGCCGACGTCTTCGACCGACGACGCATTCTCCTCGCCGCTCAAGTGTGGCTGTTCTTGATGATCGCGTTGCTGGGTGTCCTGACGATCGTGGGTGTCGTGCAACCCTGGATGCTCCTCGTGATCTCGCTCGCGATCGGCGCGGGCAGCGCGGTCGACCTGCCGGCCTGGCAGGCGATCATTCCCGAGACCGTGCCGCGGGAGGAGTTATCGGCGAGCGTGGGGCTCGGCACCGTGGCGATCAACATTGCGCGCGCCGTCGGACCGGCCCTCGCCGGCGTGATCATCGTCGCGGGCGGACCCGGGCCGGTGTTTCTCATCAATGCCGTGTCGGTGGCGTGCGTGTTCTACGTCCTGTGGAGATGGCGGCGCGAATCCCACCGTGCCACGCTGCCCGCCGAGCGGTTGGTATCCGCCATGCGGGCCGGTATCCGGTATGTCCGCTACGCGCCAGCGTTGCGGACGGTCGTTGTCCGCACGGCGGCGTTCGTCGGGTTCGCGAGCGCGCTCTGGGCATTGCTCCCGCTGGTCGCGAAGACGTCGCTAGGTCGGGGGCCCGTGGCCTATGGCGCGCTTGTTGGGAGCCTCGGCTTGGGAGGGCTGCTCGGCGCCGCGCTGTTGCCGACCTGGCGGAAACGCTGGTCCACGGACGCGATCACGGCGTGGGCGACCGCGGCGTTCGCCGTCGGGCTACTCGCGCTGGCGTGGGTGACCAACTTCGGCGTCCTGCTGGGTGCGATGGTCATCGCCGGCGGCGGCTGGCTCACCACTCTGTCGAGCGTGATTCTGGCAGCGCAGCGGGGGGCGGCCGAATGGGTCCGGGGTCGCGCGCTCGCGATGTCGACGCTCACGCTGTTCGGATCGCTGGCGGTCGGCGCCGTGCTGTGGGGCGTCGTCGCGAACCGGTTCACCATCACCTGGGCCCTCACGGCGGCGAGCGCCGGCCTCCTGCTCGGGCTCGGCCTGATCCCTCGGTTCCGCCTGGCCGCTGCTGAAGGCCTGGATTTAGCCCCGTCGCGCGACTGGGAGGATCCCGTGGTCGCGGAAGACGTGGCCGCCGACGCAGGGCCTGTGCTCGTCACCGTCGAGTACACGGTGGAACCGGCGCAGCGCGGCGCGTTCGCCGCCGCCATGCGCCGACTGTTGAGACCGATCCGCCTGCGCGACGGGGCCGTGTTCTGGGAGCTGTTTGTCGACTCGGCGAACCCGAATCGCTGTCTGGAGTGTTTTTTGGTCGAATCGTGGTCGGAGCATCTGCGGCAACACGATCGGGGCACCAAATCGGACCGCGATGTCGAGGAGACGATCCGCACGTTCTACATCCGTGGTGATGAACGCACCACGCATTACGTCGCGCTGCCGCCTGCTGATTCTCCGACCCGTTAGTCCAGCTCGATCCGTGACACGTCGAAGGACGGCTTGGGGAACCGCATGTCGAGTGCCTCGAGTGTCTCGACGAGAATGCGCGATACGGCGAAGTTGCGGAGCCACTTCTTGTCCGCCGGCACGATGAACCAGGGCGCGGCTGGGGTGCTGCAGCGGGTGAGCGCGTCCTCGTACGCGGCGACGTACTCGTCCCAGTGCTTCCGGTCCTCGACGTCGCTCGGCGACAGCTTCCACTGCTTCGTGGGGTCGCGCAGCCGGTCCTGAAAGCGCCGCCGCTGCTCGTCCTTGCTGATGTGCAGGAAGAACTTCACGACCACGACGCCGCTGTCGGTCAGCAGCTGCTCGAACCGGTTGATATGGTCGTAGCGCCCCAACCAGACGTCCTGCGGCACCAGCTTGCGCACGCGTGCCGCCAGCACGTCCTCGTAGTGCGACCGGTTGAAGATGGCCACCTCCCCCGCGGGCGGCGCGGCGCGGTGCACCCGCCAGAGGAAGTCATGGTCCGCTTCTTCCGCGGAGGGCGCCTTGAACGACGTCACCCGGCAGCCCTGAGGATTGAGGCCTCGGATGACATGGCGAATCGTACCGTCCTTGCCCGCGCCGTCCATCCCCTGCAGCACTACGAGCAACGCGCGCTGGTGCGCGGCGTACATCAGATACTGCAGCTCGTCGAGGCGCGCGATGCTTTTCTCGGTTTTCTCGGCGGCGGACTCTTTCTCGAGTCCCAGCGTGTCGTCGGGATGCCACTCGGCGAGGGTGAGTCGCGTGCCCGGGCGGACGACCAGCTTGTCGCGTAGATCCATCGGTTCGCGCTCCGTGTACGTTCTCGCGTATCTTGCGAGGTGCTTCAAGCTAGTGCAGGATCCGGCCAACCCCGCAGTACCAACGCGCTCGCGCCCAACGGAGGTGACCTGGCATGGCCCGCTCGCTGATCGTCCTTCCGGACGACTCCGCCAAGCCGATCCTGGCGGCGATCGCAGGCGCAGCGCGGACCATCCGCGTCAAGATGTTCGTCTTCTCGGACCCGGAGTTGCGCAAGGCGATCATCGCGGCGAAGCGGCGGGGCGTCACGGTCCGCGTGATGCTCAACCCCGCCCGGCGCAGCGGTGAGCAGGAGAACGAGGCCGCCCGCGCGGCGCTCGAACGGGCGGACATTGCGGTGCAAGACGCCAGCCCGGCCTTCGCGCTCACGCACGAGAAGTCGATGGTCGTGGACGACGTGACGGCGTTCGTCAATTCTCTCAATTGGACGACCCGGAATCTGACGGAGACGCGTGACTACGCCGTCGTCACGACGCGCGGCCATGACGTGAGCGAGATCATCGACTGCTTCGAGGCCGACTGGCACCGGCAGGCCTTCACGCCGCCCGACAAGAGCGATCTCGTCTGGTGCCCCGGACCCGGGCGGGATCGAATCTGCCGATTCATCGACGAGGCGAAGCACAAGCTGTTCGTCCAGAACGAGCGCTTCCAAGACACGGTCATCGTCGAGCGCCTGGTCCGAGCGGCGCGTCGCGGCGTGAAAGTGCATGTCATGGCTCGTCCGGCCCATACCCTCAAGCGAGAGAAGCTCGTCGAGGGCGTCGGGGGGCTTCGCATCCTCGACGACGTCGGGATCAAGATCCACAAGCTCAAGCATCTGAAACTCCACGGCAAGATGATCCTCGCGGACGGGGTGGGTGCCGTCGTGGGCTCGATCAACTTCGCGGCCGGAAGTCTGGACGGCCGGCGCGAGCTGGCGATCGAGGTGCGCGACGGAGCCGTCGTGGATCGGCTGCACAAGATCGCCGAGCACGACTGGGAGCATTCGCATCCGCTGGATCTCTCGGACGCGGGATTGCTGGCCGATCTCGACCGCATCGAGGGCGGCGCCGAGCTGCTCGCGATCGATGACAAACGGACAGACGCGAACGAGTGACGGCTTCGGGAATCGAAGCAATCGGGCGGTGCTCATCTCTAGAGGCGTCGTGCTGCTCGTCGCATGCTCGCTCACCACGGGAGCCGCGCTCGTTGGTCAAGCACCCATCGCCCCGGCCGCCAGTGGCTTGCCGCCGCCGGCAACGTTCAGGGTCGGGCCCGCCGCTGGGCCCATTCGGCTCGACGGCTCGCTCGACGACCCGGGATGGCGCGGCACAGCCGAGATTTCTCTCGACTGGGAGT
>Ga0137410_10002148_pt1 | contig 13439 bp, 11 predicted proteins | sample CZODoug1_16funga_FD_108878 | JGI IMG/M metagenome (GOLD analysis project Ga0137410, IMG submission 108878) | Vadose zone soil fungal communities from Angelo Coast Range Reserve, California, USA - CZODoug1_16fungal (Illumina Assembly) | ecosystem: Environmental > Terrestrial > Soil > Vadose zone... | reverse complement strand
CGCCCTGCTTCCCGATGTACGCCTCGACTTACGACTGGGGAAACATCGATCGCCCAAAGTTCGACCAGTCACAACTTACCCAGATGAAATCGACCTGCCAGCGGCATTGTTTTTCGACTCTGAATCACAATCTCGCGTACTGCTACAACGACGCGCGTGTGATCAAGTGGCTTTGGTCCAACGCGATCAAGAACAAATTCCAGGGTGGCGTACGCAGCTTCGAGGATTGAAACGGGGCAGTTACACTTGGAGGAGACGCCGCAATGTCGATTATGAAACTCAGATTGTTTTTTGTGGCCATCATTCTCGTAGGAATGATGGGGGGCACAAACCGCGCGAAAGCGCAGGCGGATCAGGAGGAGAGCGGCGCTGATCTTACGGCGCCGGTCGAACCGTTTCCACCAGACATCGATGAAAGCAGGCTCTTCGCCGAAATGCTCGCGCATAACGAGCTTCGGAACGCCGCCCTGATCGGCTACACAGAGGTGAGAACCTATCAGGTGACTGACCTGACCGGGAAGGTGCGCGCCCAACAAAGCGGGCAAATGGAATATCGGGCGCCTGACAAAAAGACGTTTGTCACGACTTCTGAATCAGGCTCGGGACTCGTGCGCCATATGGCGTTAAAACCTCTGATCGCCAGTGAGATCGAGGCAGCCTCCGGAAAGCAGCATCACGATAGCTCCATCACCCCTGCGAATTACACATTCGAACTTCTTGGCCAACAACAGGTGGGACCTTATCTATGCTTCGTTGTCCGGGCGATCCCAAAGCGTGCAGACAAGTACCTGTTCGAAGGGAAAGTGTGGATTGATGTTCAGGACTTCGCCATCGTCCGGATCGCCGGGCATCCCGCAAAGAAACTCTCTTTCTGGATCGAACGCGCCGACTTCGTGCGCCAGTACCAAAGAATTGATGGATTCTGGCTTTCACAAAAAGATGAAACATTTGTAAAAGTCAGAATGTACGGCCAGAAGGTTCTCATCATCGACCACCAGAACTACACCGTGACCGGGGCAATAAATACCGAGGAGTCCGTTCAAAACGCTGAAAACTAGGGCCAATCGCCAAGGCACACGGTTCTGCCCCAACGCGTCGGTCATCATCCTAATGAACGCTGAGTTCGACAAAATCAATCCCGGCTGCCAAGGGCACTGAAAACAATTTGAAGAGCCGGCAAAATTCCGCAATGCAGCGCGTGAATTGTCCCCACCCCTGGTGATTTTCACCATTCCGCTCTGCCGCTTATCCCGCGTGTTAATCGGCTTGCAAACGCCAGCCCGCCGTCACAGCGCCATTGAAATGGCAGGTTCTTATGCTTGCCACTGCCTCCTTATGTGCCTGCCCGCTCATGAGTTTGCGAGGGGACAACCCTCACGATCAATGGGCCTAGAAATTGCATTGTATTCATAATTGGCGGTCAGGCAATGAGCGGATCCATCGGGCCCGACGGAAAGTAAGTGATGCTCTGCAAAGATCGCTCGCCCCTCACGCAATTGCATTCAGGAGCGCGATCTGGACAAGACAGTAAGAAACGCAAGAAAGAGACTCTCTGAAATTCACAAAAGGAGAAACAAGAATGGAAGACTTAATTAAGCAGCTTAGCGAAGTAAGCGAAGAAAGTCCGGCCTTTGATCGGCTAATGGTCAAATTGGAGATGGCGCTCAATTCCAATTTTAGCCTGGATTCTCTGGAACAGATTGAGGTCGATAGCTCTTGGATACAATGAATTCAGGTATGATCAGGAACTGCTGAAGGTAGGATTACAAGGAGGCTGCGTGGCAGCGAGGCGGAAAATAGTTCTATTCGCAATTCCAATTCTCATGGCCGGTTTGCTGGTTTCGGCCAGCAATGCTCAACAGTCCCAGACACCGACGAAAGTAATGCAGCTCACGGGCCTGGTCAGCGTAAGAAACAATACGCAAGGAAGTTTAATGGTTCAGAACGGGAATCTGCGGTTTGCTCATTCCAGGAGCACCTCCGATCTGGTCCCAGGTTCCATGGACGATGTCATCACTGGAAATGACAGCCAGCGTGTGATTCGAGGAACTGCGGGCACATTGTCTATGTTTGCCCCTTACGAGTCTGGCCGTTTCTTGAGCTTGTTTCGTTCCAAGCTGGACACTTTGACGATTCAATACCGGGACCCCGATGGAGGCCTTCACGGCGTCATCTTTACCATGCCCGTCGGGACCGCGGAAACCACAAAGGCGGAACTCATCGCACTGGGGGCGCATACGAGCATTCCGGCGCAAGCAGTTCCGGCCACAGTTACTCCTATTTCCACGGAAACGAAGCAGCCTCTCTCGCAAGCGCAGGAGAGGCAGCCGGCGAAGATAAATGCGTCCGCGATCAGGGTCATGATGATCCAATCGGACGAGATCAAGCTACCTGCGGAATTCCAGATTTCGCTCTACGAGAACCTGATTCAGCAGTTGCAGAAAAAAGGTGGGATCCAGCGAGTTTATCGTGAAGGCGACCGAACCTCCGCCGACACTCCCAATCTGATCGTCCTCCATAGCGCAGTTCGAGGCTTCAAGCAAGGCAGCGAAATGGCGCGTCAAGTAACCACTGTCGCCGGGGCAACCTCCATAAGTGTTCATTGCGAGTTCACCGATAAAGACGGCCGATTGCTGCTGGCGCGCGACATAAAGGGGAATGTGCGGTTCTTCGGCGGAAATCTCAAGGCTACCTATGACTTTGCCAAGAAAGCAGCCAGTGTCACACATCAGAATTTTTCTCCGGTGACTGGAAGCTGATAGGGAAGGGCGGAACTTCCAATTGAACCGCGATGCTTTGTTTAGACTCGAACCGGACCGCAATCCCCAATCGAGAGAAGGTCAATCCGCTCTGTGAATTCAGAAATCGGCGACACTGACGATAGCTTTCATTGTGTGTTGCTGGCCGGGCGCGAGATCCACGGCAAAATCTGAGACGTTGCTGGTTTCGATGCAGATCATTTGCATGCATTCGTCGTCCGCAAAATCGGGCAAGGAATGCGCCTTCTGCACCCACGGGTTCCACACAACCGTCGTGAGCGAATTCTCTTTCGCAACGCGGGTGCGGCGATGCAAGACAGGATCTTCCAGTTCGATTGCATCGCTCGTGTTCAGGAACACGCGATCGGTTTCTGAGACGATGGCAATCTCGCCCTGCTGAATCTTCTTCCGATTCGAGTCGGTCTTATCGATATAACGAACAGTGTCAAGCCCTGCCACTCGCGTCTTAAGGATACTGCCCACTCTGTGGTACGCGTGCAGAGCTTCCTCAAAGCGCAGAGATGTTTCCCCGGTATTCGTCACCACAAGCCCGAGTCTCAGCTCGGCGGCGAATGTGACACGATAGACCAGACGAAATTCCGTGGGCCACCATCGCTTCGTATCTTCGTCGCTTTCGGTGGACATGCTGACGGTGACCCCATCTCCAGTCTGCGCGATCGACTCCTGCTGCCACGCCTTAGTTCGAACGAACCCGTGCGCCGGCGCTTTGGGATCGTCCGCCTTGCCTCCAAACCAGGGGAAACAGATGGGTACGCCGCCACGAATTGCGTGCCCGTGTTCCCATCGCGATTGCGAGCTGAGAAAAAGCACTTCCTCTCTGCCCGCGGGCTTCCAGGAGGTGATGTGCGCACCGTGCAGGTACATCTCTCCTACAACTTCGGAAGAGGTGATGCGTACCTTTTGCAATCCCCCGTTTCCCTCCACGAGGGATGCGGTGCCTGGAATTTCAAATCGACGATCCGCTTCTGCAAGAGCGCTTTCCATGGGCCTTCACCTTCCTTAGGGTAAACGGTTACTGTTCAACAGTTGTCCAACATTGTCGGCCATCAGCGCAAGGGCCCATTGACCGGCATGTCTACGCGCAGACCACGGCCGGTGGTTGTTCGCGTCGCATTGAACGATTGAACGCTGGTTAGCAAATTGAATTTTCGCCATCTCCCAGGCGAGCGAACAGCACAACGACAGACCGAGGTCCGGCCCGATAGGTGCGGCCCGGCACCGCGGGTGCTGTCTCCCATTCAGCGATATCCTGTGGCGAGTCGAGGCTAGTGTCGATCCATCGGTGCCATGAATCCCCGTCGTCGCGCTTTCGCGGCAGCTCGAACTCGAGCGCCTCCCAATAAGCATTCAGAATCACGTAAAACAACAGCTCTTTGTTTGAAGCCTCCGCGCTGATTGCCAGACTGTGCGAAGAATCGCCCCAATCCGGTTGCCCTGGTTTTACGCCGTGCCAGGCCTTATTTGCCGCCACGAGCGCTTCGTTGAGACTAAGGTACCGTTGCGCCGGCTCCAGATCTCTAAAGAGCCGGCGAGAGTTGATCAAAGTTACGAACCGGACCAAATCGGCATGCTCGGCAACCAAAGCCCAGTCAAACCAGCTGATCTTGTTGTCCTGGCAATACGCATTGTTATTCCCCTGCTGTGTGCGCCGCACCTCGTCGCCCATCGTAATCATCGGCAATCCCAGCGACAGCAGCGTCACGGTGAGGAAGTTCTTCACCTGCCGATTTCGCAGGTTCTCTATCGTGGGATCATCGCTCGGGCCCTCGACGCCCGAATTCCAGCTTCGGTTGTCATTTCCGCCATCCCGGTTGTCTTCGCCGTTCGCCTCGTTGTGCTTTTGGTTGTAGGAGACCAGGTCGTTGAGCGTGAAACCGTCGTGACACGTCACGAAATTTACGCTCTCTTCCGCCTCGCGTTTCTTGTGACCGTAAATCTGCGGGCTGCCCAGCAACCGGTCAGCGAGGTTTCCCACTGAATCGTCATCGCCACGGAAAAAGCTGCGAATGTCGTCGCGGAACCGGCCATTCCATTCCCTCCAACTGTCCCCGATGAAACTACCTACCTGGTACAGACCGGCCGCATCCCAGGCCTCTGCGATCAATTTCGTCCCCGCTAGCACCGGATCCGAATCGATATCCCAGAGCACTGGCGGGCTGGGCATCAAATTGCCCGACTCGTCGCGGTTGAGGATCGACGCCAGATCGAACCGGAAGCCATCCACGTGCATTTCTTCAACCCAATAGCGGAGGCTATCCAAAATCATCCGGCGGACGACCGGATGGTTGGTGTTAAGCGTATTCCCCGTGCCGCTGTAATTCGCGTAACGCGAATGGTCGGGTTCAAGAATGTAGTACGCACTGTTCTCCAGCCCTCGAAAGCTCAAAGTCGGACCGTGATGGTCGCCTTCAGCGGTGTGATTGAAGACGACGTCAAGAATGACCTCGATGCCCGCCCTGTGCAGCGCCTTCACCATGTCACGAAATTCATTTACCGGGCCGAGAGCATCTCGACTCGAGCTGTAGCCTTGGTGTGGCGCAAAATACGAAATCGGCGCGTATCCCCAGTAGTTGACGAGTCCAGGAGGTGCATCCAGAGCGTCGAACTGGAATACCGGCAGCAGCTCAACAGCAGTGATCCCGAGTTGCTGGAGATATGGAATTTTCTCAATCAAACCGGCATATGTGCCGCGTGTTCTTTCCGAAACCCCGGAATTGGGATGGCGCGTGAAACCTGCAACGTGCATCTCGTAGATGATGGTCCGGGAGGCCGGGCGGTGCAGGGGCTTGTCGCCCTCCCAATCGTAGGTGTGTGGATCCACCACCACGCTCTTCATCGCGGTGGAGGCATTGTCGCCTTCAAGGCGAGCGGCATCGCGGCTGTAGTTCCGAGGAACAACTACGCCGCGCCCATACGGATCGAGAAGAACCTTGGAAGCATCAAACCGCATGCCGCTCGCCGGGTCGAACGGGCCGTCGACTCGATACCCGTAAAGCTGCCCCGGTCGCACATCCGGCACGAACACATGCCAATAGTGGTCGGTTCTGTTGGTCGCCTGATCGATCGTGATCATGCGCTCGGGTTGGATATCCTCCTCCTGGTTAAAAAGCAGCAACTCCACGCCGGAAGCGTTCCGCGAGTACACGCTGAAATTGACCCCGCCGGGGAGAACAGAGGCTCCGATGGGCGAACTTCGGCCAGTGCTCTCAACAACCTTCACCGCAACAGACATCGCCCCCTCGCGGTCCGCTTGGCCGATGACGAAATCCACAGATCACTTCCTTCGCAATTGCTCTTTGGCCGCCGCCGCCACCCCGTCCGGCTCGAAACCAAATTTCCTCTGAAGCTCCTTGAGCGGCGCCGAAGCCCCGAAAGTCTTCATCCCGATCACGTGGCCGGACGTGCCGACATATCGTTCCCAACCAAAAGTCGAGGCTTGCTCGACCGCAACGCGCGCCTTCACTTTGGGTGGCAGAACGCTGTCCCGATACTCCTGGGGCTGAAGATCGAAAATGTCCCACGACGGCATCGAGACCACACGCGAGCGGATGCCCTCGGCGAGCAATGTCTCGTGCGCCTCCACGGCGAGACTGACTTCGCTTCCAGAGGCGATGAGGATCACTTCGGGATTACCGCCAGGAGCGTCCGCTAGGACGTAGGCGCCGCGCGCCACACCAGACGCCGATGCGTACTTGTTGCGGTCCAGGGTCGGAAGAGGCTGACGCGACAGCGCCAGCACGGCTGGCTTGTGGCGCAGTTGCATCACATAACGATAGGCCTCGACAACCTCATTGGCGTCAGCAGGCCGCAACGTTACTAGTCCAGGAATGGCGCGCAACGAGGCCAAGTGTTCGACAGGCTGATGAGTCGGGCCGTCTTCTCCGTCGCCCATGGCATCATGGGTAAACACAAAAAGAGATGGCAGTTCCATGATCGCGGACAGTCGAATGGCGGGCCGCGCATAGTCACTGAAGATAAAGAATGTCGCGCCGAAGGGCCGGAGCTTCGAGAGGGAGAGTCCGTTCACAATCGCTCCCATAGCGTGCTCCCGAATGCCGTAGTGCAAGTTCTTCCCGCCGGGGGTATCAGCCTGGAGGTCTCCCGCACCGTCAAAGGTCAGCCGGGTTTTATTCGACGGTCCCAAATCGGCCGAGCCTCCGAGGAACCAGGGGATGTTCTGAGCGAGCACGTTCAGCACCTTGCCTGAGGCGTCTCGCCCCGCCATGCCCTTCGAGTCGGCGGGAAACACGTGTAAGTTGCGATCCCAATCTGTTGGGAGTTCGCGTCGCTGCATTTGTTCGATCTGGGCGGCAAGTTCGGGGTACGCAGCCTTGTAAGCAACGAATCGCTCCGTCCATCTCTGCCGGGCGGCCGCGCCGCGTACGCCGATCCCCGCATCGAAATGTTCGTAGACACCGTCTGGCACCAGGAACTTCGCGTCCTCGGGCCATCCATAGTTGCGTTTGGTAAGACGGACCTCTTCTTCGCCAAGTGGCTCGCCATGCGCATCGGCTGTATCCTGCCTGTGCGGCGAACCGTAACCAATATGACTGTCGAGAATGATGAAGGTCGGCCGGCCCTTCGTCTTTCTGAAGACCTCGAGGGCGTGCTCGATGCGATCGGTATCGTTGGCGTCGCCAACCCGCAGAACGTTCCACCCATAACCCAGGAAGCGGGTGGCCACGTCCTCCGTGAAGGCAATGCGAGTGTTTCCTTCGATCGTGATGTGATTGTTGTCGTACACCCAGCAGAGATTGTCGAGCCCTAGATGGGCGGCCAGCGAGGCCGCTTCCGACGCAATGCCCTCCATCATGCAGCCGTCTCCGCAAACTGCATAGAGGTTGTAGTCAAAGATCTCGAATCCGGGCTTGTTGTAATGCGCGGCGAGCCACTTCTGAGCAATGGCCATTCCCACGCTCGTGGCGACCCCTTGGCCGAGCGGGCCGGTGGTTGTCTCGACGCCCGAGACCCAGTGGTACTCGGGATGGCCCGCTGCCTTGCTGTTGAGTTGGCGAAAGTGGCGGATATCTTCGAGCGTCACCGAGGGCTCCCCCAGTTTTTCATACTCCGCATTCACGGCTTGTGTCTTCGTAAGGTGCAGGGCGGACCAGAGAAGCATGGAGGCGTGACCGTTCGAGAGTACAAACCGATCGCGATTGGGCCAGATCGGGTCCTGCGGGTCGAAGCGCATGACGCGGTTCCATATGGTGTAGACCAGAGGGGCGAGCCCCATCGGCGTGCCGGGGTGCCCGGATTTGGCCTGCTGGACGGCATCAATCGAAAGCGTGCGTATAGTATTGATGCACAACTGATCCAGATCCGCGCTTGTTCTTGACGGAGCGACTTGTGCCGTACTCATATTTTTCTCCTCGCTGATACGCTGATGTCCTGCTTCACGGTCGTTGCCACTGCCGGCGCCCTACGGCGATCGCAATTGGGGCAGATGCCACCACAACTTGCGCGGATCTACGACTTTTGTTGTGCTCCGACTCCGCGCTCGATGATTGCTTCCATCTCCAGCGAAGCGACTTTTCCCAGGCGGCGCAAGTGGCGCGGCGCCTGACTAAACTCAGCGGCCAGGAACGCCTCAAGGATGTCCCAAGCAGCGAAAGGTCCGATCGTGCGGCCGCCCATGCAGATGATGTTCATGTGGTCGTCCTCAACGCCTTGGCGCGCGGAGAAGTGGTCTCCCACCAGCCCGGCGCGGACTCCCGGAATTTTGTTCGCGCACACCGATGCACCGACGCCGCTACCGCAAACCGCCACCCCGCGCTCGACCGTCCCTCCGGCCACGGCCCGACCGAGCGGGATCATAAAGTCGGGATAGTCGTCGCCCGGGTTCAGACCATGCGCCCCGAAGTCGACTACCTCATGCCCTGCCGCTCGCAGACGAGCAACCAAATCTTCCTTCAAACCAAACCCGCCATGATCAGTTGCAACTCCCACGCGCATGCTATCCTCCTTGCTTGAATTTGGCGGCCATTTGTTCTGCCGCCGCTTGGTCGGCCAGCAGCAAAGCCTGGTTACGGTTTACCCGCCCAGCAGGAATGGACACATCGCCTTGGCGCAGGCGACGGACCATTTCCACTTTTTCACTTCCGGTCACAACCCAAAGTACCCGTCGCGCACGATTGATCGTCGGATACGTCAATGTCATGCGACGCCTGCCTTGGTAGACCCCGGTGAGGGCTACATCTTTATCGAAGACATCGAGTACAGCATCTCCAGGGACAAGGGAGGCCGTATGGCCGTCCGGGCCCAAACCCAGGTGCACGATGTCAAGCACTGGCGGCGATCCTGCGACCTCGCGCAGGGCCAAGGCGTATTGAATAGTTGCAGCTTGCAAGTCAGCCGCTTCTACCGGCATGGCGTGGATCTGCTCCGGGCGCAGAGGCGCATACTGCAGGAAGCTCTCTCGCAGGTGGGTAAGGTTCCGATCCGGATGTCCGGCGGGGGCCACACGCTCGTCGATCTGAAATACATGCACACCCGCCCAGGGGATATCTTCCTCAGCGAATGCCCGCAGCATGATCCACGGAGTGTGGCCGCCACTGACAGCTAGAGTAAAGCGGCCGCGCGCAGCGATCGCTGCAAGAGCATCTGCGGCAATTATCGCCGCGGCCGAACGCGCCACGGAATCGGCATCCTTTAACACTTCAACCTTCATGGAACTTTCTCCGATCAACATGACGAATCACACATCGGATGCAAAAACCAGTCACAACCACCCTGCACGACACGCATTGTCAGGCGACTTGGGCGGCAACGCGGAAATCCTCCTGGTCCGTGGCGATCGGGTTTTGCCAGCCTCCGGGCGGTGAAACTCTTTCGTAGACCTCATTTGGACCCCACGTACCTTTGTCGTATTCATAAATCGGAGTGTTCGCTTTCAGCGCCGGATCGACGATGCGCCACGCTTCTTCCACGTAATCCTGCCGGGCAAACAAGATGGCGTCTCCCGCCATCGCGTCGCCCAGCACCCGTTCGTAAGCCTCCATCTCCTCTGGACGCGGACGCCGACTGGCTATCATCTCCACTGTCTCGCCTATAAATGCCTCGCCCGGAGACATAACGGTTGCGCCGATGGCAATCGTCATCTCGGGACTGATTCGGAACCGCACATGGTTCTGTGAAAGTGCGCTGTCCTTGATCACCGTCGGAGGTTTTCTCAGCCTGCCGATCACTTCCGTGCAAGTTACCGGCAGGTTCTTTCCTGCGCGGATGTAGAAGGGCACCCCTTTCCAACGCCATGAATCAACCTCCAACTGCAGCGCTGCAAAGGTCTCCATCTGCGAATCGGGAGCCACTCCTTTTTCCTGGCGATAATCGCGGAACTGCCCACGGACGAGATGGGTCGGCTCAATCGGCCGAATTGCTTTCAGCACCTTCACCTTCTCGTCGCGAATGGTTTCACTGTCTATCCGGACCGGGGGCTCCATGGCAAGATTGCAGAGAATTTGGAAGAGATGGTTTTGGATCACGTCCCGGATCGTGCCAGTCTGATCGTAGAAAGCGCCGCGCCCTTGCACCCCGAAATCTTCCGCCATGGTGATCTGCACGCTTTCGACGTAATTTCGATTCCAGAATGGCTCCACAAACGCATTGGCAAACCGGAAAACCGCTACATTGTTTACGGGCCTCTTGCCCAAATAGTGATCGATGCGAAAGATTGCGGATTCGGGAAAGGTAGCGTGCAGGATCCGGTTAAGCTCCTGCGCTGAGGCCAGGTCATGGCCAAAGGGCTTTTCGACAACGACGCGTGCCGTCTGGGAGGAGCCCGACTTTGCTAAGTGGTCGACGACCGTTCCGAACAATAGGGGAGGGATGGCCAGGTAATGTGCTGGCCGTTGCGCACTCTTGAGCTCCTTGCGGATCGCCTGAAAGGTTGCCGGGTCATTGTAGTCGCCATCCACATAGCGCAGTAAGCTGCTCAGCTTCTCGAAGGCCGCGGCATCGACTCCGCCGCCGTCGTGTTTCTGGAGGCTGTCATGCGCACGCGCCCGAAACTGGTCCAGGTTCCAACCAGCTTTGGCCACGCCGATGACCGGCACGTCGAGGTGCCCGCGTTTGATCATCGCCTGCAATGCCGGGAAAATCTTTTTGTATGCTAGATCGCCGGTGGCCCCAAAGAAGACCAGGGCGTCAGAATGGGAATCGCTCATCCGAAAACTCCTTTTCTCGCACTGTTATTTGCCAGCTGCTTTCTCCAAGTGTCCGCCGAAGCCGTACCGCATCGCGGAGAGCAGTTTGTCTTGATAGTCCGCTTCACCGCGTGACGTGAATCGCTGGTAGAGTGCCGCGGAGAGAACGGGTACTGGCACGGCCTCGTCGATAGCCGCCTTAATCGTCCAGCGGCCCTCGCCTGAGTCCGAGACACGCCCTGTAAACTGAGAGAGAGCGGGATCTTTCACCAAGCCGGCCGCCGTCAGGTCCAGCAACCAGGACGCGATTACGCTGCCGCGCCGCCATACCTCCGTGATGTCCCGTAAATTAAGATCATATTGATAGTGCTCGGGGTCGCGTAGTGGCGTGGTCTCTGCGTCGATCACATGCTGCTCCTTCCCCACGTTGGCGTCGCGCAAGATGCTCAACCCTTCAGCGTACGCGGCCATGAGGCCGTACTCGATGCCGTTGTGGACCATCTTGACGAAGTGGCCGGCGCCGTTGGGTCCGCAGTGCAAGTAGCCCCGTTCGGCGGTGCCGTCAAACTTCTCGCGTCCCGGCGTGCGTGGTATGTCACCCGCCCCCGGCGCCAACGTCGAGAAGATTGGATCGAGGTGCTTAACCACTCTCGCTTCGCCGCCGATCATCATGCAGTAACCGCGCTCCAGGCCCCACACACCACCGCTCGTCCCCACGTCCGCGTAGTGGATCTGCTTCGGCGCAAGTTCCTTTGCGCGCCGGATGTCATCCACGTAATAGGAATTGCCGCCGTCGATCAGGATGTCCTCGGGCTCAAGATGGGGCAGGAGTGCGGCGATTGTTTCCTCCACGGCTGCCGCCGGCACCATTAACCAGATCGCCCGAGGTCTCTCCAACTTCGTCACTAGATCCGTGAGTGAGGTGCTTCCCGTCGCTTTCTCCTGCACCAACTCGTTCACTGGTTTCGGCGTCTTGTTAAACACCACACATCGGTGGCCCCCTCTGAGAAGCCTTCGCACCATGTTGGCTCCCATCCTTCCAAGACCAATCATTCCAAGTTGCATAGATACCTCCTTCGCGGATGTCGTTATTTAACTCGTTGTGGTTCTCTCCATGGTTGCTTGCAGCTGGCACGCAACCGATCCATCGCTCCCGCCACTTCTTCGCTCTCACCAAAAATTGCTGTTCCAGCAACCAGAACGTTAGCTTCCGCGGCAACCGCCAAAGGAGCAGTTTCAGCATTGATGCCGCCGTCCACTTCCACGTCGCACCCGGGTTTAGTTTGCTCGATCATCTGACGGACACGCCTGACCTTTTGCAAAGTTGTAGGGAGGAAATGCTGATGCCCGAAAGCAGGATTGACTGTCATGATCAACACTTGATCGACATCTTGTATGATTTCCTCCAACGCCATCGCTGGGGTTGCCGGATTGATGGCCACTCCAGCGCGTTTGCCCAGGGACTTGATACGTTGCACGGTGCGGTGCAAATTGGCGTTGCCTTCCCAATGCACGAGAAACGAATCCGAGCCCGCCTCGACGAATTCATCCAGGAAAAAGTCCGGGTCAGAAATCATCAGGTGAATCTCGAGAGGCAGACGCGTCACGCGGCGGAGTGAATGGACGACCGGCGCCCCCATCGAAAGGTTAGGTACGAAATGCCCATCCATCACATCTACGTGGATGCGGTCAGCCCCGGCCTGCTCCGCTTCGGCCACTTGGTCCCCCAATCGGGCGAAGTCCGCTTCGAGGATCGACGGAGCCAGTTTTATGACATCGATTTCCATGTCGGCTCCCTTGTCCATTTCGTTCAAGCAGCGCTGGTCTCGACGCGAGCACTTTCAAATATGTCCACAAACTCCCGATAGCGGCGCGCGATTTCCGCCACAGCAGCGCCCCGCGTTGTCTTCCCGGCCTGCCAGCTCACGAGTGGCTCCCAGAAGGTCGTCCGGCCCACAGCGAAGCCGATGAAACCCGGGACTCCCCCCGCCGTCATCAGCCATTCGCGCACTTTTTTGTCATCTTCGCCTCGGCCCAGAATGATGCAGCCGACTTTGTCACGGCCGCCCCGTCGCGCAGCAGCCACGATATTCTCGCAGTCCTCGCGATGATCGAGTCCCTCAATCTTCCAGACGTCTGGCTCGACATTCGCGTCTTGGAGCTGCTGAATAGTCTCGACCATCAGTCGAGGGCGAAGCTCAAGGTCGTAGGCTTTCTTGTCCCCTTTGAGCCTGTCGAGCTGCGATTTCTCCGGCGGTACCAGGAGCTCAAACAGGAACTCGCTGCGGCTCTCGTTATGCAGGTATTCCGAGAGCCGGTTCAGGCGGGCCGATTGCCGGCGGTTTAGCGCCTGATCGCCCTGCGGGTTGTAGCGCACCAGCACCTTGCAAAACGTCGGCTGGAAGGCCTCAATATGTTTGTCGAAGTCCTCGCCGTACTCAAAGTCAAATTCTTCCTGCCCGCTCTTTTCGGCAGGGCACGCGGTCACGTACCCTTGCGTCCTCGCGTCGCGAAGTAT
>Ga0137410_10002146_pt1 | contig 13453 bp, 10 predicted proteins | sample CZODoug1_16funga_FD_108878 | JGI IMG/M metagenome (GOLD analysis project Ga0137410, IMG submission 108878) | Vadose zone soil fungal communities from Angelo Coast Range Reserve, California, USA - CZODoug1_16fungal (Illumina Assembly) | ecosystem: Environmental > Terrestrial > Soil > Vadose zone... | reverse complement strand
TTCTGATCTCACAAGCAGCAATCAGAGGACTCGCAGCTCGCACCTCGGGAGACACACAATGGCTGACGCAGCGAATTTAGAGAAACAGTACGACTTCATCGTTGTCGGAGCAGGCGCGGCCGGTTCGGTCCTTGCGGCTGAACTATCGGCGTCGGGCGCGCGCGTTCTCGTGATCGAATCGGGAGGACCCGACGACGCGCCGACGATCGCGAACCCGAGCGTCTGGTTCTACAACGTCGGCGGGCCGCTCGACTACAACCTAGCGCTGAAACCATCGCCGCGAACCAACAATCGGAAGATCAACATTGCCCTCGGTCACGTGCTCGGCGGCGGCAGCAGCATCAACGCGATGGTATGGAACCGCGGCATGCAGCGGGACTACGACGGATGGGCGCGAAATGGAGCCGAGGGTTGGTCTTTCGCCGATGTGCTTCCGGTTTTCAAGGCCCAGGAAAATTGGGAGGGTGGCGCCAATGAGTGGCGCGGCGTCGGTGGCCCCGTTCACGTGCGTCGGCCGAAGGATCCTCATCCGACGGCTCCCGCTTTCCTCGAGGCGGCACGCCAGATGGGGATGACCCTCCTGGAAGACGTGAACGGACCCATGCGTCCCGGTGCCGGCTACATCAACATGAACATCGCGCCGGATGGGACCCGGGTGAGTGCCGCTCGCGCCTTCTTGCACCCGGCGTTGTCGAGGCCGAACCTGACGCTGCGGCTCAACACCAATGTGGTGAAACTGAACTTCAAGGGCACGCGTTGTGTGGGCGTGAAGATCAATACGAATGGCGCGGCAAAGGACATCGGCGCAGATAAGGAAGTGATCCTTGCTGCCGGCGCCATCGGCAGCCCGAAGCTCCTGATGCTCTCGGGTGTCGGCGACGCGAACGCTCTTCGCGGTCTTGGCATCGACGTCGTCGCGAGCCTGCCTGGGGTTGGCGAGAACCTGCAGGACCACATTCTCGTTTCTGGAGTTGTGTTCAAGTACAAAGGCAAGATGCCTGAGCGGCCCGCCGACAGCAATGCGGTCGAGGCCGAGGCTTACTTGTCGAGCGGTGTGGCGAGCGATGCTTCGGCCGATCCTTCGGGCGATACCGACATCAATCTCGTTCTTGAACAACTCCCCGCGCTGACACCCGAAGCCACCGCGCGCTTCGGAGCGCCGCCGGCGGACGCATTCACGATTGCGCCGGCTCTGGTGCAGCCGACCAGCAGAGGCTCGGTCCGTCTGGCCAGCAACAAATTCAGCGATGCCGCCGTGATCGATGGCAACTATCTCGGCACCGATCGTGATCTTGCGGCGATGGTGCGCGCGATCGAAGCTGCACGTGAAATCGGAAGCCAACGTGCCTTTGACGGCTTGCGCGAAACCGAACTCGTGCCCGGCCCCAAGGCGACAGCCGAGGAGATCCGCGAGCTTGCCCGGCTGGCTTCGGCGAGCTTTGGACATTTCGTCGGCACTTGCAAGATGGGCGTGGACAAGCTCGCGGTGGTCGACCCGATGCTGCGCGTCCATGGGCTTCAGGGCTTGCGTGTGGCCGACGCATCAGTGATGCCGCGGATCATCACGGGGCCCACCAACGCGCCGACGCAAATGATCGCGGGCCGCGCCGCCAAGCTGGTGCTCGGCGGCGGCACATGACGGTCAGCTCGCCGCTCTTCGATCGAGCATTTGAACCGGCGTTGTCGGTCCCAATGCAAGACCCGCCGCTGAAATGACCGCGACGAACAAATCGTCGTCGGAATCGGTGTCTCTGTCTCAGCACGCAATCAGGATTTGTTGGCAAATCAGAGCACTTTAGACAACCAACGCGAGCCTTCGGGCCGCACAGGAGAAACTCACATGAGCAGCGAACCGATCCGAGATCCCCGCACTGATCCACTCCTCACACCCGCGAACAGCGCGCTGGTGATCATCGATTACCAACCGAATCAGATCAACACCGTCAAGTCCATGGACACCGAGCTACTCGTGCGGAACATCGTCTCGGTGGCGCGGCTCGGACGAGCCTACGGCCTGCCGATCGTCCTGTCGACGGTGAACGCCGACGCCGGCCAAGGGCGCACGCTTCCCGCGCTCAAGGAAGTTCTGTCCGACAACGTTGAGATCGACCGGAGCCAGATCAATTCCTGGGAGGATGTCCAGTTCCGCAAGGCGGTGGAAGCGACCCAGCGGAAAAAGCTAATCATCTGCGCCCTGTGGACGGAGGTGTGTCTCGCCTTCCCAGCGCTTGACGCGCTGCGCGCGGGTTACGAGGTGTATCCCGTCGTCGATGCGGTCGGGGGCACGTCGGTGGAAGCGCACCGGGCAGGTCTCGAGAGGGTCGTGCAGGCCGGAGCGCAACCGATCAGCTGGGTGTCCCTGGCGTGCGAGCTGCAGCGCGACTGGGCGCGCGTGAAGACCGTGCCCGCGGTGGTCGACATCGTGCTCACCTCACGCCTCCTGAAGGGCATTTGACCCGATCGGACCGCCTCATCTGGCACCGTCGTCACCGAAGCTCTGCCGCGAAAGGACCGGTGGCTCGCCGCCAAGTCCTCAAGGGAGGCTCTGAAAAACTACTGCGCAGCCCAGCTTGCCGCCTCCGCTCCTCGCTGTACTGCTCGTACAGGTCCGGTGCTCGGCGGCAATCTGGGCTTGCTCGCAACGTTTTTCAGAGCCTCCCAAGGTCATTTACTGGTATCGCGGAAGTCCCAAGGTGACTCCGAAGGGGTTCGCAGAGGCCGCGTCGGCGATCGACATCAAGGCGCGCCCAGGATCTCGCTGCTCTGGCTGCCGTTCAAATCGAACAGCAGCCGCTGAAAGTCCGGGTCAGCCGCCAGTCGCTGGCGGGCAACGCGACGCACGGTCTCAAGCTGCGGCGCGCTCAATCGAAGCACGGTCGCGATGTCGCGCATCGCGTGCGTGCCAGGCACATCGGCGGCGCTCTCCGCGCTCACATCGATGACGTAGAACTCGATGGGTCGCTGATCGCTCGGCGGCCGTGAGGCGTTGAAGGCGGCCACTTCGCGCTTCCACCCTTCGATGCTCGAGCGCAAGGTTTGCATCGACGCACTGCTATAGCGATGGATAGGAATGTCGACAATGGCGCTGAGCTGTCGCAGCAGGCCCGGTGTATTGGGAGTGCTGTCCTCTCCGAACTCCGGCTCTACCTGTGAATTGACGACGATGAAAACCATCTTGCGCACATCATGCAACCCTGACACCGCGTCTGCCAGCTCGCGCAGCGTGAAGTAGCGTAGCGGTGCGGTTGGGAATGCCCGCACCCCGCCCGCCGGCGGGACAACAAGTGCATCTGTCATGCTCAGCTCCGAATCAGTTGGAATTCGTCGCTGAGAACCGCGCCACGTCTCGGTCCTGGTGCTGCTGCCCCGACTCGAACGGGGGACCTACTGATTACGAATCAGTTGCTCTACCAACTGAGCTACAGCAGCGAAGAAGAGGACGAATTATAGGCACGTGGACGCGCGGGTTCCAAGGGCGCGTCGATGCGCGTCATCTTCGGAACAGCACCTCTGACACCGCACAATTCGCATCTTGCTCACCGCAGCGCGCGCCGGCGGGTTGCCGCCGCGAAATGCCGCCGCGAAAAACCCGGCACACTGCACGAAATATCCCTCGGCGCCCGTCACAACAAACTCCGCCGCCATGTTCGCGAACGCGCTCCTGATCCTGCCCGACTTCGCGACGATCCTGATCGGTTTCGCGCTGACCCGCTGGCGGGCGTACGAGGATACGTTCTGGCGTGGTGCCGAGCGCTTGGTTTACACCGTGCTCTTTCCGGCGTTGCTGTTTCAATCGATCAACGGCGCGCACTTTTCGATCGGCGCCGAGACGCGGTTGCTGGCCGCAACCGGCTGCGCATTTCTAGGCGCAGTCGCGCTCGCCTTCGCCGCGCGACGTTTGTTTTCGCCGCCCGCAGATGTCTTTGCGAGCACGGTGCAGACCGCGTTTCGCTTCAATTCGTACGTCGGGCTGGCGGTGGCGCAATCGTTGTTCGGCGGCGAAGGCGTGGCGCTGTTTGCGTTGATTGTGGCGCTGATCGTGCCCGCGGCTAACGCGCTCGCGGTGTACGCACTGGCGCAACACCGGCAGACCCGCCTCGTGCGCGAACTCGCAGGCAATCCACTGATCAGCGCAACGATGGCGGGCTTGCTCACCAATCTGATCGGCTGGCATCCGCCGCAGCCGCTGGGCGCGCTGTTCACGCGCCTGGGGCAGGCGAGCCTCGCGCTGGGCCTGCTTTGCATCGGCGCCGGCTTGACGCTCACCGGGGCGCGTGCACAGCGCCGCCTGCTCGTCTACTTCAGCGCAGTGAAGCTGCTGGCTCTGCCCGCGCTCGCCTGCGTCCTGGCAATGGTGTTCACGCTCGATCCCTTGCGAACGCAACTCGTCATCACGTTCGCGGCGCTACCCACTGCGTCGAGCGCGTTCGTGCTGGCAGCTCGCATGGGCGGCACGCCGGCGCCGGTGGCCTTCACCGTCACGATGCAGACGCTGGTCGCGATGATCACGCTACCGATCTGGGTGTCGCTCGCGCCCGCTGTTTCGTCTGCCGCTGTTTCGTCCGCTTCGCACGCTCCTACAACTGCGCTCGCGAACCACTGATCGGCCCGTCGCGTTCATCGCCCCGAGCGCTGCTGCTGCGCCAGCGCCCAGGCCACGTGCTCGCGCACGAGTTCGCTCGCGTCTTCGGCGCGCGCCTGCAACGCCGCGATTACGCCGGGCGACGGCGTCGCGTTGCCGAGGGCCACGGCGAGATTGCGCAGCCAGCGCTGATAGCCGATGCGGCGAATCGCCGAACCGGCGTGGCGCTCGTTGAATTGCGACTCGGTCCACGCGAACAGTTCGATCAACGTCGCGCCATCAAGTCCGTGGCGAACATCGAAGTCCGGCACGCTCGCAACTTGCGCAAACTTGTTCCACGGGCAAGCGAGCTGGCAGTCGTCGCAGCCGTAGGCGCGTGTGCCGATGAGTGACCGAAGTTCGACCGGAATGCTGCCGGCGTGTTCGATCGTTAGATACGAAATGCAGCGGCGTGCGTCGAGCTTGTAGGGCGCCGTGATCGCTCGGGTGGGACAAATCTCGATACAGCGGTCGCACGTGCCGCAGCGGTCTGCGACCGGCGCATCGAGCGGCAACGGCAGGTTGGTGATGATCTCGCCCAGAAAAAACATCGATCCTGCCTCGGGCGAAAGCAGTAACGTGTGTTTGCCGCGCCAGCCGACGCCGCTCTTGTGAGCGAGTTCGACTTCGAGCACCGGCGCCGAATCGGTGGTCACGCGGAAAGCAAAACGAGGCACTGCCGCAATGGGTTGCGGACGAGTCATCGCGGCAACATTTTCGTTTGCAGGGCCATCTTGCTCCACAGCGGCTGTCCGTGCCATTGCTGTCGTCGTGCCTGCACTCTTCGCGCCTGCCCTGATCTTGCCGCCGCTCTCAAATGAGGAGCGACGAGAATCCTCGACGCGAGAATCTTCGCTGCGCGATTTTTCGAGCGCCGCTTCGATGCGCTCGACCAGCCTTTGCAGCCGCTCGCGCAGCACCTTGTGGTAATCGCGGCCGCGCGCATAGATCGACACCACCGCGACCGCGCCGTCAGCGAGGCGCGCGCGCTCGCGCGCGAGCCAATCGCTGTGGTCGGTGCGCGGCCGATAGTCCATCCGCACACAGATCGCGCGCAGCGCCGGGCGCGCAGCGGGCGGCAGCAATTGCGAGGGATCGCTGCGCAATCCCATGTGGCGCGCGAGATAACCCATGTCACCGTGTCGGCCCTGCGCCAGCCACACGCGCATGCGCTCGCTCGCCTCGCCGACGTCGACATCGCAGATGCCGACCGCGGACAAACCGAGCTCGGCGCCCCATTGCTTGATGTGCGCGGCGAGTTCAAGCCAAGGCTGCTCGCTATCCTTGCTCGGGACTTCAACCATCATGGATGGATTGTGTCGCAACTCGAATTGCCGTCACCGGTGCAGGCCGAGCTCAAGCTACCGGATGAAAACGCCACCAACCGACTCGGCGCGTTACTCGCGCGCGCGTTGCTGCTCGAGCGCGATCGTATCGACGCCGGTGGCTGCGTGCTCGGACTGAGCGGTGACCTGGGTGCCGGCAAGACGTCACTGGTGCGCGCGCTCTTGCGCGAAATGGGTGTCAAGGGGGCAATAAAAAGCCCGACCTTTGCGCTGCTTGAACCTTATATCGTTTCGAGATTAAACTTCCATCACTTTGATTTTTATAGATTCACGAATCCGGATGAGTTTTGGTCCGCCGGTTTTCGGGAATTGTTCGGGCCGGGCTCGATTGCCGCGATTGAATGGCCCGAACGCGCAGCGGGATTGCCAACGCAAGATCTCGCGCTGGCGTTGGTTGTGATGGGAGACGGCCGTCGTTGCACTCTGGCCGCGCGCACTGAACTTGGAGCCGCATGTCTGCAAAGCGTGATCGCATCGTGGCCGGGCGCCGGCGCTTGATCGGAGGCGTCGGCGGCACCGTTGTTCTCGCACTGAGTCCATGGCAGATCGCGCGCGGCGCCACGCTGCTCGCGGTGCGCGTGTGGCCCGCGGCCGAATACACACGCGTTACGCTCGAGCATGACGCGGAACTGAAGTTCACGCAGTTCGTCATTCGCGAGACACCGCCGTTGCGGCTGGTGGTCGACATCGAGGGCATCGATCTGACGCCGACCTTGAAGGAGTTGGTCGGCAAGATCGAGGCCGATGATCCGTTCATTGCCGCGGTGCGAATCGGCCAGAACCGCCCGCGCGTGGTGCGACTCGTGTTGGACCTCAAGCAGGACATCCGGCCGCAAGTTTTTGCGGTGACGCCGGTCGGTCCGTATCAATACCGCCTGGTGCTGGATCTCTTTCCGACCACGCCATCCGATCCCCTGCTCGCGTTGCTGCGTGATCGCGAGGAGCAGGGCAAAACGCTGCAGGGGAGCGCTGCGGCCGATGGCAACGGCAACACTGCGTCGATCAACAATGCATCGGTCGAAAGCGACGCCGCGCGCAACGATCCGGCGCGCGGTGACACAGTTCGCAAGGAGCCACTCGACCGCCGGCCGGCGGAGGAAAGCGCCGCCGACGCAAACAAGGCGGCCGGCGCTGCCCGCGGCGCGGATCAGGCAACTGCCGGCGACCCGCATGCAGCCGGCAACTCCGCAGGCTCGGCGCCGAAGCGCGTGCATAAGGACGACGTTTCGCGCTTCATCACGATTGCGATTGATCCCGGCCACGGCGGTGAAGATCCCGGCGCCGTCGGCCGGCGCGGCACGTTCGAAAAAAATGTCACGTTGTCGATCGCGCGCCGCCTGCGGAAACAGATCGAGGCCGGCAGCGACATGCGCGTGCTGCTGACGCGCGACGGCGATTTTTTTGTGCCGCTGAATGCGCGCGTGGCCAAGGCGCGCGCGGTCAGCGCCGATCTGCTGGTATCGATTCACGCCGATGCCTGGGTCCGCCCTGATGCGCGCGGCTCGTCGGTATTTGCGCTCAGCGAGCGTGGCGCCACCAGCAGTGCCGCAGCGTGGCTTGCCAAACGCGAGAACGACGCCGATCTGATCGGCGGCGCCAACCTCAGCACGCAGGACGCTGGTGTGGCGCGCGTCTTGCTCGACCTCTCAACCACCGCACAGATCAACGACAGCCTGCGCTTCGGCCACGCCGTGCTGCGCGAGCTCGAGCATGTCAACCGGCTGCACAAGCCACGGGTCGAACAGGCCGGCTTTGCGGTGCTCAAGGCGCCCGACATTCCGTCGATCCTGGTCGAGACCGCGTTCATCTCCAACCCCGACGAAGAGCGGCGCCTGAAAGACGAGCACTATCAGGACCAGCTCGCCGGCGCGATCTTCAGCGGGATCACGATGTACTTCGCGAAGAATCCGCAGACGACGCGCAATCCTCTGGGTTGACCGCTGCGTGTCGAGCGCGGGTTGAGAGCCGTCCGCTATCCCGGTCGCTTTCTGCTGCGCGCAAATTGCAACGCGCCGCCGAGCACGAGCGGCCCAATCACGGCCGCCAGTCCGACGATGAGAATGAAGCCGACGTTGTCGCGCACGAGCGGCAGATTGCCGAATAAATAGCCGCCGCCGACGAGCGAAACAACCCACACCAAGGCGCCGCCGGCGCTGTAGAACTGAAAGCGCCGCAGATCCATGCCGCCAGCGCCCGCAACCAGCGGCGCAAAGGTGCGCACGACCGGAATGAAACGCGCGAGTACCACCGTCTTGCCGCCGTGGCGCTGGTAGAAGTCGTGCGTCTTGCGCAGGGAGGCCTGGTCGATCCAGCCAATCGTGCCGTCGTAGATGCGGCGACCGAACCAGGCGCCGAGAAGATAGTTGACCGTGTTGCCGGCAATCGCACCGGCCAGCACGGTCAGCATCACCGTGGTGACATCCATCGCACCACCGGCAGCGACAGCGCCCGCGACGAACAACAGACTGTCACCGGGGAGAAACGCCAGGAACACGACGCCCGTCTCGCAAAAAAAAATCGCGAACAAGGCCGCGTAGATCCAGGCGCCGTATTGCTGCGCGAGCGCGAGCAGGAAGTGGTCGGTTGCGGTAAAGAGTTCGAGCCAGTTCATGCCAGGTGACTTGCCGGTGCGATTTTCATTGTGATTGTCAATGGTCGTCGCTTGCGGAAAAGACCGAACTGGTCGCTTCGGTCCCAAGCTCTGAACTGCGCGCGAAAGCGCCGCAGTGTCCAGCGCAGCTCAGCCACCCAACCCGCGTGCCGAATTCAAGTGTTCTTTTGGCGCCGCGCCCGCGGCGCCACGAACCGGATCGCGAGCGGCGCAAAAACGCGCGGGCGATCATACGGGACCCACGCGTGAATTCAGCGCGTCCAGTTGGCTGACCCTCGCGCCCCTCGCATCGAGTCCTTCCCGCGCGCGTCGTGCGTTCACCGGCCACGACCCTTCTTGCGCGCAAAATAGCGCTCTCGTCCCTTGCGATGACTCTCGTTGCCACCGGCAGCCCCGTCTTTTGCGACACTCCTGCAATGTCCGCTTCATCGACCTTGATCTCAACTCCCGCCCGGCGCGCAATCGCGCCGCTCGCGGATCAACTGGTTAGTCAAATCGCCGCCGGCGAAGTGATTGAGCGGCCGGCATCGATCGTCAAGGAACTCGTGGAGAACGCGCTCGACGCCGGCGCGCTGCGGATCGACGTGCGGCTCGCCGGCGGCGGCGTCAAGCGCACGGTGGTGAGCGACGACGGCGGCGGCATTGCGCGCGAGGAACTGGCGCTGGCATTGACGCGGCACGCGACCAGCAAGATCGCAACGCTTTCTGATCTGGAAGCAGTGGCCACGCTCGGGTTTCGCGGCGAAGCGCTGGCGGCGATCGCCGCCGTGGCCGCGGTCAGCATCACATCGCGCACGCTGGATGCGGCGAGTGCATTCACGATCGACGCGCAGTCCGGGCAGATCGCGCCCGCCGCCGGCGGCCGGGGCACGCGGGTGGAAGTCGCCGATCTTTTTTTCAAGACACCCGCGCGCCGCAAATTCCTGCGCGCGGAAGCGACCGAACTCGCGCATTGCGTCAAGCAAATCGGGCGCATCGCCGCCGCGCATCCCGAGGTCGAATTCACGGTTCAGCACGACGGCCGCACGATGCTGAGTCTGCCGCCGGCGGAGCAACGAGCGCGCGCCGTGCAACTGCTGCCCGACCAATTCGCCGGCCAACATCGCGCCATCGAGGTCGAGGCGGCAGGCATTCGCCTGTCGGGCTGGGTCGGCTTGCCCGCTGCCAGCCGCACGCGCGCTGATGCGCAGTTGTTCTATGTCAACGGCCGCTACGTGCGCGACAAGGTGCTCGCGCACGCCGCGCGGGCCGCTTATGGCGACGTGTTGCATGGCCACGCGCAGCCGATGTACGCGCTGTTTCTCGCCATCGATCCGGCACGGGTCGATGTCAACGTGCATCCGACCAAGATCGAAGTGCGGTTCCGCGATTCGTCGGCAATCCATCAGTTCGTGTTGCATGCCGTGAGCCGCGCGTTGGCGCCGGCCGCGCAGGACCGTGCCGGCAACGAAGCATCCGCACCCTCTTCGCTGGCGGCGCTTGCGGCCGCGCGGGCAAGGCGCACTTCGGCGATCGGTGAGTCAGGTTGGCGGCGCAGCGAGCAGACAGCGCTTGGCGTTGCGCAACCAGTGACCGACTATTTGGCGCTGTTTGCAGCGCGCTCCGATCGTCATGATCGAAGCGCCCCATTCAACGCGGAACTCTGTCCGGAGAGCGGCGCAGTGCGTGACGCGGGGAACGCCGCGGAACGTGACATTGACGACGCTGCCGACCGCGGCGCGAAGCGGACGGATGGGATCGCCAGCGTGCAGGACGATCTGCCGCTCGGATTCGCGCTCGCCCAATTACAAGGCATCTACATCCTGGCGCAGAACCGGCGCGGCCTGGTGATCGTCGATATGCACGCCGCGCACGAGCGCATCGTCTACGAACGCCTGAAGCAGCAGCTGGATGCGCGCGCCATTCCGCAGCAGCGCCTGCTGCTGCCGCAGGTGTTCGCGGCCGAGGCGCTCGATGTCGCCACCGCCGAAGAAAACGCGGGCACGCTCGCCGAAATCGGCCTCGACGTGGCGCCGGCCGCACCCAATCAGCTTGCGCTGCGTGCGGTGCCCGCGCTGCTGGCCGGCGCCGACGGCGCGACGCTGGCGCGCGATGTGTTGCGCGATCTGCGCGAATTCGGCGGCAGCCGTGTGTTGACTGAACGACGCGACGAACTGCTCGCCACACTCGCCTGCCACGCCGCCGTGCGCGCGAATCGCAAATTGACGCTCGCCGAGATGAATGCTTTGTTGCGCGAAATGGAGGCCACTGAGCGCGCCGATCAGTGCAATCACGGCCGTCCCACCTGGGTGCAGGTGGCGATCGGCGAACTCGATGCGCTGTTCCTGCGCGGGCAATGACCGCGGATCAAAGCGAGGTGCGCGGCCAGGCGATCGAGCAGCGCGCGGAGCTGCCGTGCACCGCCATGGGCAGCTCAGACATTGACGCTGTGCTGCTGCTCGGGCCGACCGCGAGCGGCAAGAGTGCTCTCGCGCTGGCGCTGGCGCGGGAGGTCGCGATCGAGATCGTGTCGATCGACTCGGCGCAGGTTTATCGCGGAATGGATATCGGCACCGCCAAGCCCGATCGCGCGCAGCGTGCCGCCGTGCCGCATCACCTGATCGACATTCGCGATCCGGCGCAGCCCTACTCCGCGGCTGAGTTCGTGCGCGACGCCAGCGCCACCATTCGCGCGATCCACGCGCGCGGCCATGTACCGCTCGTGGTCGGCGGCACGATGCTCTATGCGCGCGCGTTGCGCGCGGGCCTGTCCGATCTGCCCGCGGCCGATGCGCGGGTGCGCGCACGCCTTGCCGCGGAGGCGCGCGCGCACGGCTGGCCGGCATTGCACGCCCGGCTCGCGCGGCACGATCCTGCGACCGCCGCGCGCCTGCCGCCCAATGACAGCCAGCGCATTGCGCGTGCGCTCGAGGTGCTGGAATTGCGCGGCGTACCTCTGTCGCAACTGCTCTTGCGGCCGGTGCGGCCGTCGCTCGCAGTGCGCACGATTGCCTTGTTGCCGGAAGATCGGGCCGAGCTACATCGGCGGGTCGCGGTGCGGTTCGACGCGATGCTGGCGGCGGGCTTTCTCGACGAAGTCCGGGCCTTGCGCGCGCGCGGCGATCTGCATGCGGATTTGCCCGCGTTGCGCAGCGTCGGCTATCGCCAGGCCTGGGCGCACCTTGCGGGCGCGCTTTCCGCCGCTGAATTTCGCGCCGCCGCCATCGCCGCCACACGGCAACTCGCCAAGCGGCAGATCACCTGGCTGCGCTCAATGCCCGACGCGCTCACGATCGATCCACTGCGCAGCAGCGATCAGCGCACCCTGCTCACCCTCCTGCGGCCGCAGGTGCTTCGCGGCCGCCGGTCGATCGTTCCGTAGATCGCCGCTCGCCACCGCACTGGCAATGCGCCGCAGCGATGCGTAGGCGCTCGCCCTGACCCCCCTCCGATGGTCCGGCCGGCGCTCTCGCGCCAGCGGCGCAGATGACCCTAATCGCGTGTTCAAGGGGTTCCGCCAAAAAAATCGCGTCTCGGCCGGCGCACGGTTAGTTCGAGTCGAGCGAGTCGTGAGCATAATGCGCGGCGGCGCCAGCAATTCGCGGCCGTTTGGGCGCCTTTTCAGGCGACCGGGCGCAGGTGTCTTACCCGAAGCTCACGACCTCCACTTGCCCTTTGTATCGAATGAGCGTCCCTGCCAACGCAACGCCCAAGAGTGTGGGCACGCCCAACCCCCGTGAAAACGGCGGCCGGCGCGGCGCTGGCGTCGCCGATACCGCGGGCCCACGCCGGCGCGATCGCCCGATGGCGCTGCTGGCGCGCATCGCGATCATCGTGTTCATCTGCGAAGCGCTGATGATGGTGTTGCTGGTAATTCCGTTTCTGCAGGATGTTCCGGACTGGCTCGAGGCGTTGGTCGACTCCACGGGCCTCACGCTGATGGCCGCACCCATCATCTACTTCTGGCTGCTGCGCCCCGCGTATCGCACCGCCGCCAAGCGCACGCTCGAACTGGAGCAGCAAAAATTCGCGCTCGACGCGGCGGCCATCGTCAGCGTGACCGATGTGCAGGGCCGGATCATCGCCGCCAACGACAAGTTCTGCGAGATCTCCGGCTACGAGCGGGCCGAACTCATCGGCCAAAACCATCGCATCTTCAACTCCGGCGTGCATGCCGATGAGTTCTTCGCGGCGATGTACAAGACCATCGCCCGCGGCGCGGTGTGGCGCGCCGAAGTCTGCAATCGCATGCGCAATGGCGGCCTCTTGTGGATGGACACGACCGTGATCCCCAGCATCGGGGCGGACGGTGCAATCGAGCGCTATACCGCGATCCGCTTCGACATCACCGAACGCAAACATATGGAAGACGCGATCGTCGCGGCGCAAGCGGCGCAGCGCGCGAGCCGCGCCAAGACCGAGTTTCTTTCCAGCGTCAGCCACGAACTGCGCACGCCCTTGAACGCGGTGCTCGGCCTGACCAACCTGCTCGCGCGCGATCCCTCGCTCGGCCCCGTGCAGGCCCAACGCGTGCGCCATATCGAGGGCGCCGGGCAGCACCTGCTGGGCATGATCTCCGACCTGCTCGATCTGTCGATCATCGAGCGCGGCGGCTTCCGGATCACACCGGAAGCGGTGGCTTTGCCTGAAATCGCGCGCGACGCCCTTTTGCTTGCCGGCGCGCAGTGGCGCGACGACATCGAATTGCGCAGCACGATCGCCGATGACGCCGCGCTTGTCGTACATGCCGACCGCCTGCGGCTGCGCCAGATTCTGGTCAACCTGCTTTCCAACGGCATCAAGTACAACCGCAAAGGCGGCCGCGTGTCGCTGTCGGCCGAGCGGCGCGGCAGCGCCATTGCGATCTCAGTGACCGATACCGGCCGCGGCCTGAAT
>Ga0137410_10002145_pt1 | contig 13458 bp, 17 predicted proteins | sample CZODoug1_16funga_FD_108878 | JGI IMG/M metagenome (GOLD analysis project Ga0137410, IMG submission 108878) | Vadose zone soil fungal communities from Angelo Coast Range Reserve, California, USA - CZODoug1_16fungal (Illumina Assembly) | ecosystem: Environmental > Terrestrial > Soil > Vadose zone... | reverse complement strand
TTGATCGCGACCGAATCGAGCGGACAATTACCCATCGAATCGGCGATCCCCTGAAGCAGCTTCCTCTCCTCCTCCGTAGGCGTCGCGGCGAGACCGAGCCGCGCGGCCCAGGAGCGCTCGGCGGCGCGCGCCATCGGATCGAGCCGCGATACCTCCGGCGTCGCGGCGTACTCAAGCGCCCAGGCGGCCGCCGCGGAGTCCTTGGGGCGCTCGAGGAGCCGGGCCTTGAGCTCCCCGGCGCGGTTCAAGGGATAGTGGCGGTCCGTGATCGTCGGGGGCGGCGGGGGCGGCGGCCCCGGCGCCTTCGCGGCGCGAAGAGGGAGCGCGGCGCCCGCGGAGAGGCAGATCGCCAGGGCGGCGCACACCGCCGCGCCGCCCAATCGGTTAGCGAGCCGCATGGAGGGCCGCGTGCTCGCGGGCCAGCTCGACGTAGTGGCGGGCCGATTCGCGCAGGCGCGCGTGAATCGCGGGCGGGATGGCGCCCCGGACGACGCCGGGCACGCCGGCGACGAAGGAGCGCGGCGGGACGATCGTTCCTTCGAGGACGACGCACCCCGCCGCGACAAGCGACTCCTCTCCGATCTCGCAATCATCGAGCACGATCGCGCCCATTCCGATCAGGCAGCGGTCGTGGATCGTCGCCCCGTGGAGAATCGCGCGATGGCCGGCCGTCACCTCGCTGCCGATCGTGAGCACGGAGCGCCCGCCGGTCGTGTGGAGGATGCAGCCGTCCTGGATGTTCGTGCGCGCGCCGACGCGGATCGGCCCGACGTCGCCTCGGAGCACGGAGCCGTACCACACCGACGCCTCCTCCCCCAAAACGACGTCGCCCACCACGACGGCGGTGGGCGCGACGAATGCGGATGCGGGGACGACCGGGGCGCGTCCGCGGAGCGGGGCGATCACGGCCGCGATGGGAACGCGTCTCCGGCTAGAGATCCTCGGGATTCCACTTCCCGAAGTCCTCGGGGTTCATTTCCTCGAGGTAGCGGCGCAGCTCCTCCGCCTTCTCCTCGGGAGATTTCTCGGTCGGCGTCGGGCTGCCGGGTTGCCGGGCCGATTTCTTGAAGACCTCGTCCACGACGAAAATCGGCACGCGCGTGCGGAGCGCGACCGCGATCGAATCGCTCGGCCGCGCGTCGACCGGGACCGCGCCGTTCCCGCCGTCCAGGTAGATGTTGGCGAAGAACGTCGTATCTTTGAGATCGGTGATCACCACGCGGGAGACCTTCCCCTTCAGCGATTCGATCACGTTGACGAGGAGGTCGTGCGTGAGCGGGCGCTGGTAGCGCTTCCCGACCAGCTCCATGTGGATCGCGGTCGCTTCGTTCGGACCGATCCAGATCGGGAGCACGCGGCTGCCTTCGATCTCCTGGAGGATGACCACGGGGCTCTTCGATCGCTCATCGATGGCAAGACCGCCCACGCGAACGGGGATCATGCTCATGGCGGCTACTTGGACCCTTCCTTCGGTCCCGCCCTCCCCGAGTCGGGGCCCGCCGGCGTGCCGCCCTCGCCTCCGGAATCATCATCCTTGAGATCGGGGCCGGGCAATCCCATGTTGTCGAGCATCCATTTCGCGGAGCCGGCGAGATCCGAATCGGGATGGATCCGGAGGAACTCCTCGAACGCCGTGCGGGCCAGGTCGTACTCCCCCATCTCCTCCGCGTATGTGAACCCGATCATGAACTGGGCCTGGATCGAAACCTTCTCACTGGGAAAGCGCTTCACGAGATCCTTGTAGAGCTGGATCCGCTGGAGCGGCGTCACCGCGGCCTGGGCTTCCTTGAAGAAATCTTCGGGCGTCTTGCCGGGCGTGAGGGCGACCCGGATCGAGTCGTCGAATATCGTCGAGTTGGACGACTTGAGGAGCGAGTCGGAGATGGCCTTCCCATAGCCCTCCCTCCGCTCGGCCCGCATGCGCGACACGATCCGCGCCTTCGCGGCCTCGAACGGCTGGACCGAATCGTCCTCGCGCGTCTCGACCCGGATCAAATGCCAGCCGGCGCCGCTCTTCAAGGGCTGGCTGATCTGGTCGATCGGAAGGGAGAAGGCGGCGGCCACGATCGCCGGCGCCTTGCCGACGCCCGACACCTGATCGGTATCCTTGGTGACCCACCCGAGCAGCCCGCCATCGTCCTTGGTCACCTTGTCCGTCGAATACTTCGCGCACGATTGATCCCAGAGCGCTCCCTTCTGGAGCGCGGCGCGGACCTCCTGCGCCTTGGCCCGCGTCGGGACCAGGATGTGGCGAACCCGAGCACGGGCGTGGACCGCGAACTCCTGTTGATGGGCCTGGTAGAAGGCCCGAAGCGTCGAGTCGGGGACCTCGGGCATGGCTTGCATCTTCATTTCGTAGAACCGCCTCATCAAGAGCTCGCGCGCGTTGATCTTGACCTGGGCCAGGTAGGTCGAGTCCCGATCGAGCCCGGCGCGGAGCGCGGCGTCGTACATCGCTTCCTGAATCACCATCCGCTCGACCATGTTGCGGTATCCCTCGGGCTCACGCAGCTGGCCCTGGACCGACGGGGGAGCGGTGGCGATCAGCGAATCGACCTCGTGGCGGGTGATTCTCCTCCCGGCCACGATCGCGACGGTCGGCCCGAGCGTGTCGGGCGCGCCCGGTTTCCAGACCTTGGCCGCGCCGGAACCTCCGGGGCGGGAGGCCGCTCCGGTGCCCGCGGCCGGCTTGGGACCGCCCGAGCATCCGACCAGAAACAAGGCGGAGAGAGGGAGGAGCGCAAGCAGCAGCGGCGCCACGGCGCGCGCCGAAAGTCGGCTGGATAGGGACCGGGGAATCATTTCCGGACAACCCACACTTTCACAGGCGCTTCCACGTCCTGGAAAAGGTGAACCGGCACCTCGAACACGCCGAGCGCCTTCAACGGCTCGACGAGCCGGATGTTCTTCCGTTCCACGTCGTAGCCCTGCGCCTTCAGGGCTTCCTGGATGTCGACCACGGTGATCGATCCGTACAGCTGGTCCTCCTCGCCCACCTGCGCGCTGAACTGAAGCGAGACGCCGGCCAGCCGGTCGCGAAGGGTCTCCGCGGCCTGCCGCTGCTTCTGCTCCAAGGAAACGCGCGCCCGCTCCCGATCCCGGAACACGGCTTGGGAGTTTCCTGTCGCGGCGATCGCCTTCTTGCGCGGCAGTAGGTAGTTCCGGGCGTAGCCCTCCGCGACGCGAACCGCGGCGCCGCGCTTGCCCAGCCCCGTAATGTCCTCGAGTAGAATGATGTCCATCGTTCCTCCCTCTCTAGCTCTCGTCGCCGCCGCTTCCATCACCGAGAGAGCCCGTGGGGCCCAACACGGCGCGGCGGCGGAAATCGTACCACGCGTCGAAAAAGCCGATCCCCAAAAACACGACCAGGAGAATCGGCATGAGAACGATCAACACAACGATGGCCGCTTGAATGATCCCACGAAGCTCGAACGCGATCGACATGAACCGCGCGACCGCGAAGCCCTGGACGGTGTAGGCCACCGCGAGCGGAAAAGCGATGTTCACCCCCGCTTCCACCGCAGGCTTCACGCGCGTCACGATCAGGAGGAGGGCCAGCGCCACCGCCCACGCCCCCGCGCGATGCACCCTCCAGGTGGAGAACTCGGCGAACGTCGGGAACCCCTGCTCGTCCTGGAAGAGCACCGACGCGAGCCAGCAATTGATCGCCATGACCAGCACCCACTTCAGCGCGAACAGGGACGGAAGCAGGAGCGTCCATATCTTCCCGGTCTTCTCCAGCGCCAGCTCGAAATCGGCGGTCGTGAGGCCGAGCGCCTGCGACACCCGGTGCTCGCTCTCGAGCCGGCGCAGCTCCTCGATGCGCGCCGCGAGAAGGCGGCTCAGCTCGCCCAACCCGCCGAGGAAGAGGTAGGCGGCCCCCACGGCGAGGACGGGCGTCGCGGAGAGCACAAGCGTCGTCGAGGCGCGCACGCCGCGACGAGCGCAGGAGGCCAAGCACAGTCCCGATCCCGCGAGAACGGCGACGAAGAACAGCTGCGACGGCTCCTGCAGACCGGCGGAGTAGACCGCGCCGAGCGTCGCCGTCGCCGCGAGCGCGCCCAGAAGCAATCCGACGCGGCGCGCGAGCCAGAGAATCCCGACCGGCAGCAGGCCGTAGGCCCATGGGATCGGAGCGGGCACGTCGCTCGAAGCGGCCGCGATCAGCCCGGCGCCGAGGAGGAGCACGCCGACGGCGCGGGCGGCCTCGAACAGCGGGGCCGGCCGGCCGGGGTCAGCGATATTGCTCACTCGTAAACGGAAGGAGCGCCAGAATCCGAGCGCGCTTCACAGCCTCGGTGATCTGGGACTGGTGGCGGGCGCAGGTGCCCGAGATGCGGCGCGGCACGATCTTGCCGCGGTCGGTGATGAACCGTGTGAGCCGCCGGTCGTCCTTGTAGTCGATCCGGTCTACCTTGTCGAAGCACAGCTTGCAAAACTTGCGTCGAAATGATCTCGCTTCGCCTTCGCGAGCCATCGATACCTCCTACGAATCAGGTCCCAGGGAAACAACCATGCGCGCGCCGATGCCCTACTCCGCCGCCGGCGCGGCCGCGACCGCGCCCTCCTCGGCGACCTTCGCCGCGGCTTCCGCTGCCGCCGCCAGCGTCTTCCGCGACTCCTTCACGGCCAATACGGTGAGATGCCGGAGCACGCTCTCGTTCAGCCGAAAGCGCCGGTCCATCTCCGCGATCAGCTCGGGCGGGCTCTTGTGCTTGACGTGGACATAGGTGCCGTCCCGGCGCTTGCGGATCATGTAGGCGAGCTTGCGCTTGCCCCATCGCTGCACTTCGATCACCTCGCCGCCCGCCTGCGCGATCGGCTGCGTGACTCGCTCTACCTCTTCGTTCACCCGCGCCTCCTCGAGGCCCGGGTCGAAGATCACCGTCGTTTCATACAGTTTCATCGTCCCCTCGCTCTTCCGTGGTATCGCGTCCGAACCGATTCCACCGGTTCATGGCTACCGTCAAACTCTCCGCGGCCGCGTCGAACGCGCACTCGGCCGCCGCCTCGATCACCCGCGGGACGCCCGCCCGCTCCTCATCCGAGAACCGCCCCAGGACGTACTCCGCGAGATCCTCCGCGGGCGGAGCCGGCCCGACGCCGATGCGGAGCCTCGGAAACTCCCCGGACCCGGTCGTCTCGAGAATCGACTCGAGCCCCTGGTGCCCCGCCGTGCCGCCGCGGGCGCGAATGCGGAGCGTCCCGAACGGCAGATAGACGTCGTCGTAGACCACGAGAATCTCCGGAGCGATCCACCCCTCCGCGAGGAGCGCGCGGATCGTCGCCCCGCTCCGGTTCATGTACTCCTGCGGCTTGACGAGGAGCACCTTGTGCCGCCCCGCGCGCCCCTCGCCGCGGAGGGAGCCCGATTCCCGCTTGAAGCCGGAGAACCGGCCAAGACGCCCCGACAGCGCATCCAGCGCCAGGAACCCGGCGTTGTGACGGGTGCCCTCGTACTCCGCGCCCGGATTCCCGAGGCCGACGACGACCTTGACCTCGTTAACCTTCCTTGCCTCCCTTGCCTGCCTCGGGCTTCTCCCCCTCTTCCTCTTCCTCGTCCTTCTTGTCCTTCACCAGCTCGGGCTCGGCAACCACGGCCTCCTCCGCCGGCTTCACTTCCTCGAGAATCGTCGGCGGCACGACGGCGGCGATCGCGCGGGTCGCATCGGTCCTGATCGTGACGCGGTCGGCCTTGAGGTCGCTCACGTGCAGCGAGTCGCCGATGTTCAGGGCGCTCACGTCAATCTCCAGCTTGGACGGAATGTCGGTCGGAAGGCACTCGACCTCCACCTCGCGCAGCAGGTGCTCGAGAATTCCGCCGCCGTCCTTCACCCCCGTCGGCGTTCCGAGCAGCACGATCGGCACCTCGACGATGATCTGCTCCGTGAGGGAGATGTGCATCAGGTCGAGGTGCAGGATCGTTCCACCGACCGGGTCGCGCTGGATTTCGCGGATCAACGCCTTCCGCTCCGGGGAAGCGTCTCCCCCGACCCGGAGGTCGACGATCACGTTCGAGCCCTCGGCCGAATGGATGACCTCCTCCAGCTCCTTCAAGCCCACGACGAGGGGAATCGGCGCCTCGCCGCGGCCGTAATAAACCGCCGGAATCCGCCCCGTCATCCGGAGCTTCCTCGCGACGCCCTTGCCGACGTCGTTCCGGCGCTCGCTCTTCAGTGCTAGCGTGCCCATGTCGCCACTTCCTCCAGTGCGCTTCCGAGTCTCAAACGAACAGCGAGCTGAGCGATTCCTCGTCGTGAATGCGGCGGATCGCCTCGCCCAAGAGGTCCGCCACCGAAAGGACCCGAATCTTGTCCGGGAGCGTCGATGGATCGTGCGGGAGGCTGTCGGTGACGATCAGCTCCTTCACCACCGACCCCGCGATTCGCTGCTTGGCGTCGCCGCAAAGCACGCCGTGTGTGGCGGCGGCGTAGATCTCCAGCGCCCCCGCGTCTTTCAGGGCGCGCGCCGCTTCGATCAGCGTCGAGCCCGTGCTCACGATGTCGTCGAAGATCACGACGTTCTTCCCGTCCACCTCGCCGATCACGTTCATCATCTCCACCGCGTCCGGCCGGGGCCGCCGCTTGTCGACGATGGCGAGGCTCGCGCTGAGCCGCTTCGCGTACGCGCGCGCCATCTTCACGCTCCCGATGTCCGGCGCCACCACCACCATGTTCGGGATCTGGAGGCGGAGGAAGTAGTCGACAAAGACCGGCGCCGCGTAGAGATGATCGAACGGGATGTCGAAGAAGCCCTGGATCTGAGCCGAATGCAGATCCATCGTCATGACACGGTCGGCCCCCGCGGTCGTGATCAGGTTCGCGACCAGCTTCGCCGTGATCGGCACCCTCGGTTGATCCTTGCGGTCCTGCCGCTGAAAGCCGAAGTACGGAATCACCGCCGTGACCCGCCGCGCGGAGGCGCGCCGCACCGCGTCGATCATCACCAGAAGCTCCATCAAGTTCGTGGCCGGCGCGAAGGTCGGCTGGAACACGAAGATGTCGGAGCCCCGGATGTTCTCGTTGATCTTGACGAGCGTCTCGCCGTCCGCGAACTGGTCGACGCTGGCGTCACCGAGCTCGATTTGCAGGTAGTCGCAGATCGCCTCGGCCAGCGGCCGGTTGGCGTTCCCCGAGAAGAGGCGCAGGCGAGTTTCCGCGGAACGCATCCGCGGCGACTCGGGTTGCGCCTTGGCCGAGGGCGCTGCGCGCCGATCCGTAGCCAGCTTCACCGTCATCGCGACCTCCCTGAAATCGATGCCGAATAAAAAAGACCCGAAGACCGATTGACGGCTTCGTCAATCGGGCCCGAGGCGCCGCGCGGCGCTCGCTGGACCGGAGGAAGAAGCCTCCGGGGCCCGGCGATCGAGGTCAATTGTCTTGGGTCGAGACGGGGACCGTATCCTGCGGCCCGCCGGCCTGACTCAGTTTTTTGTCGCTGCGACTTCCCGGGGCAATTTGGTTGGGGCGGGAGGATTCGAACCTCCGAATGGGAGATCCAAAGTCTCCTGGCTTACCACTTGCCGACGCCCCAATGCATCACCACGAGGAGTCCCTTCCCCCGATCGGACTGGGGATCGGCGCCGCGAACCAATGCCGCCTAAAGCACCGTTCCGATCAGGGAGGGCTGCTTCGCCCGTTCCCTTTGATACTCGTCGAGGATCCGATCCTCGATGAACTTGCGCGTCTCGTTGTTGATGGGATGCGCCACGTCCTGGTACGTCCCGTCCGGGCGCTTCCGGCTCGGCATCGCCACGAACATCCCGTTGGTTCCTTCGATGATCTTGAGACCCCGAATCACGAAGGCGTCATTGAACGTCATGCTGGCGAATGCCTTGAGCTTGTCATCGTCCCTGAGCGATACACGGACTTCAGTTATCTCGAGTGTCATAATGTGTCACCCACCTCGAGTTCCGGACCTCGATCCCTCGAAGTCCTTCGGACCCCATCCGGCACTCTGGCCTCGCATCCCATTGCCGCCGTCGCGGTGGACGAGAACATCACGCACCTCGCGCAACGAAAACGCCGCGCTCCAGAGTTCTGACCACACGAACATCCGCGCCCCGGCCCGCGATTCCCTTCGCGGCCCTCATCGCTTCGTCGAACGAGCGCACGACACCATAGATTGTCGATCCACTCCCCGACAGAAGCGCTTTCATCGCGCTGGAGCCGATGAGTGAGCGCTTTAGCTCTGCGATACTTGGGAATTCTGGCAGGACAACGTCCTCGAACACGTTGTGCATCGCATCCGCAACCGCGCCCCACTCCCGGCTACCGATCGCTGACGCGAGGAGACTAGCCCCACCCGATTCCGGTGTCAAATAAAATCTGGCGCGGCCGTAGGCCCAAGTTGTTGAAATTGCTATAGGTGGGCTCACGAGGACCGCCCAGAAGGGCTCGATCGGACAAAGTTGTCTCACCTTCTCCCCTCGGCCCGTGGCGCGCCCCGTTCCACCTTCAAAGAAGAAGGGAACGTCCGAGCCGAGGCGTGCTCCCAACGACCTTAGCTCGGATCCCGTGAGCCCGAGCGCGAGGAGCTGGTTCGCGCCTGCCAAAAAACCGGCCGCGTCGCTGCTCCCGCCCCCGAGCCCGGCCCCGATCGGAATACGTTTCGTGAGCCGTGCGCGGATTCCGCCGAATTTCGACTTGGCAGCCCGCTCGGAGATGAGGTCCCAGGCCCGCTCCACCAGATTGGGGCCACCCGGTGGGATCGGGAGCCCCCGCGTCTCGAGCGCGAAGCCCCCGGGCGCCTGCTCGAGGGTGAGCTCGTCCTCGAGGGCCACCGTTTGCAAGATCGTATCGATCTCGTGGTAACCGTCGTCGCGGCGCCCGAGAATCCAAAGGCCGAGGTTGACCTTTGCCGGGCACCGGACCCGGATCGCCGCGGGCATCGCCACGCTCTAGCCGCGCGGCCAGGTGAGAATGGCCAGGACCGCGACCGCCCAGAGAACCACGTTCACGAGCGTCGCGCGGTCGCGGAGCAGGTGTTCGGAGGGATTGCCGCCCTTGTCCTGCGCGTACATGAGGTAGAGGTAGCGGAAGATGCCATAGAGCACGAACGGGATCGTGAGATAGAGGGGCCGTCCCCCGAACTTGGCCACGGTCTCCGGCGCGATCGTGTAGACGGAGTAGGACAGCACCGTGGCGCTCGTCACGACGGCGACAAGCTGGTCGAGGAGCTTCTCGTTGTAGCTCCCGAGCGCGGCGCGGTGGCGCGACGCGTCTCCTTCGAGCACGGCCAGCTCGTGCCGGCGCTTGCCGATCGCCAGGAAGAGCGCGAGAAAGAACGCGCAGACCAGGAGCCACGGGCTGATCTCGATCGACTGCGCTCCGGCGCGGCTTCGATCGCGCAGGAGCTCGACCCCGGCCGTGGCGCGAAGCACGAAGCCGATGGCGATCGAGACGACGTCGAGGAGCACGATCTGCTTGAAAACGAGCGAGTAGGCGATCGTGAGCGCCACGTAGGCGACCGCGGTCGCGCCGAATCGCGGGCCGATGACGAAGCAGCCGCCGAGGCCCACGGCGAGAAGCAGGGCCGACCACGCCATGGCCGAGGAGACCGGGAGGCGGCCCGATGCCACCGGGCGCGCGCGCTTGTCCGGGTGGAGGCGATCCCGCTCCACGTCGAGCACGTCGTTCGCCAGGTAGGCGCCCGAGACCGCGATCGAGAACGCGAAGAAGCCGGCGATGGCGGCGAGGACGAACGGCGGCTCGAGAATCTTGAGCGTGAAGACGAGCCCGGCGAAGAGGACGAGGTTCTTCGTCCACTGGTAGGGCCGCATCGACTGCAGCACGTCACGGATCACCGCCGGGCCATCTCCTCGGCCCGCTCGCAGCAAAGGTGTCCGAGGGCGAGGTGAACCTCCTGGACGCGCGGTGTGGCGCGGCTCGGAACGACGATGCAGAGGTCGCAGCGGCGGGCGAATGCCGCCCCGCGCTCGCCGGTCAGGCCCGCCACGCGGAGGCCGCGGGCTCGGGCCGCGCGAACCGCCGCGAGGACGTTCGGCGACCGGCCGCTCGTCGTGAGGACGACAAGGAGATCGCCGCGGCGGCCCAACGCCTCGATCTGGCGCGAGAAGACCCGGGAAAAGCCGTAATCGTTCCCTACCGAGGTGAGGATCGAGCTGTCGGTCGTGAGGGCCACCGCCGGGAGCGCGCGGCGCTCCCGCACAAAGCGCCCGACCAGCTCGGCCGCCAAGTGCTGCGCCTCCGCGGCGCTTCCGCCGTTTCCGCAGAAGAAGATGGTGCGGCCGCGGGCCAAGGTCGAGCCGAAGAGTTTGGCCATCCGCGCGATCCGCGCCTCGTCCCGCTCCAGCACCTCGAGGAGCAGCCGCGCTCCCTCTTCGAGGCCGCGGCGGATCGGGCTCTTGCCTTTCACGCGGGCTCCCCCGCGCCGGCCTTGCGGGACGCGAGGTAGTGGTGCACCGCCTCCTCCCAGGGTCGCAGGCTCTCTCCCGTTAAAGCCCGGAAGCGGGCGCCCGAGAGAACCGAGTACTTGGGGCGCGGCGCGGGCCGCCGGAATTTGTCCGACGTCGTCGGCGCGATCGTGCCGGAGGCGCCGAGGTAGCGCGCGATCTCGACCGCGAATCCGTGCCAGGTGGTGTGACCGGAGTTGGTGGCGTGGACCGTTCCAAGCGCGCCGCGACGAAGCAGTATTTCAATCGCGTACGCGAGATCCCGCGCGTAGGTCGGCGATCCGCGCTGGTCGTCCACCACGTCGAGGTGCTCGCCCCGGCCGAGCTTCGTCGCGATCGTATCGACGAAGTTCTTCCCTCCCGGACCAAAGAGCCAGGACGTGCGCACGATGAGGCACGGCGCGCCGGAGGCGAGCGCGGCCTTCTCGCCCGCGAGCTTCGTCCGCCCGTAGGCGTTGATCGGTCCGGTCGGGTCCTCCTCCAGATAGGGCGACCCCTTCGAGCCGTCGAAGACGTAGTCCGTGCTCACGTAGACGAGGGTGGCGCCCTTTTCGCGGGCGAGGTCGGCGACGAAGCGCGTCGCATCGCGGTTGGCCGCCATGGCGCGCTCGGGCTCCGTCTCGCACCCGTCGACGTTGGTCATCGCCGCCGCGTGAATCACCGCCTCGAACGCGATCGACTTGCCCGCGGCGCGCACCTGCGCCTCGTCGGTCAGGTCGGCCTCGCCGCGCCCCCAGAGGTAGAGCGTATGGGCTCCTCCCAACCGCTCGGAGAGGGCTTTACCCAGGATGCCGTTCGCGCCGGTGATCAGAACGCGCATGCGATCCCTAGAGAACGTCCACCAGGCTCGAATCGCCCACCATGAAGCGGTAGGCGGAGGGCTTGCGCTGCGAGCGCTGGATGCTCACTTCCTTGCCGATCAAGCTGGCTTCGATGCGAACCGGGACGTCCTCGATCGTGCAGCGCTCCAGGACGATCGAGTGCTCGATCTCGCTGTTCCGGATGCGCACGTCGTCGTAGATCGAGGAGAACGGCCCGACGTATGAGTTCTCGATGACGCACCGCGCGCCCAGCGTCAGGGGGCCGCGCAGGATCGAGTTCTTCACGACGGTCCCCTCCGCGACGATCACCTCGCCCTCCGCCTTGGTCTGGGCGTCGAGCGTGCCGCGAATCGACCGCTTGGCGCGCGAGAGAACCATGCGGTTCGCCTCTAGAATGTCCTCGAGCTTCCCGGTGTCCTTCCACCACCCGTCGATGATGTGGTGCCGGACCACGCGTCCCCGGTCGATCAGGTGCTGGATCGCGTCGGTGATCTCCAGCTCGTTCCGGAACGAAGGACGGATCGCGTCGACCGCTTCGAAGATGGTGGAGTCGAACATGTAGACGCCCACGAGGGCGAGGTCCGATTTCGGCTCTTTCGGCTTCTCGACCAGCCGCTTGATGCGGTCGCCGTCCAGCTCGGCGACGCCGAACTCCTCCGGGTGCGGAACCCGCGCGAGGAGGATCTGGCTGTTGGGACGGTCGCGCCGGAACTCCTCCACCAGCGGCGTGATCCCGTCCAGAATCAGGTTGTCGCCCAGGTACATGACGAAGGTGTCCTCGCCCAGGAATCCCTGGGAGACCTTCACCGCGTGCGCGAGGCCGCGCGGGGCGTCCTGCCGGATGTAGGTGACCCGGATCCCGAAGGCCGAGCCGTCGCCGACCGCCGCGCGGATCTCCGCCTCGGTGTCGCCGACGACGATCCCCACGTCCGTGATTCCCGAAGCGCGGATCGCCTCGATCCCGTAGAAGAGGATCGGTTTGTTGGCGATCGGTACCAGCTGCTTGGCACTCGTGTGGGTGATCGGTCGAAGCCGCGTTCCCTTCCCGCCGCTCAGGATCAAAGCCTTCATCGCCATGTTTAGACCGCCACCGCGGCGCCGTGCACCGCGTCGGTGAAGGGACGGACGGCGAGGCCGCGCTCGTGCGCGGTGCCGGTCACGATGAGCCGGGCGCCCGCCGCGACCAGCGCGGCCGCCTCGGCGGGATGACGGATGCCGCCCCCGACCGCGACCGGCGTCGGCATGAGTGCGGGCTCCCGCTCGGGCGGCGTGCTGCTCCCGATCAGGATCGCGTCCGCCGACGCTTCCGCGCGCTCGCGCGCGAGCTCGGACGCGCGCTCGGGCGTCACGCGGTCCGGATCGACGAGCACGAGGTGCGCCGCGCCCTGGCGGGCGGCCGATTCAAAAAGCGTCCGTCCGATCTCCCCCGCCCTCGTCATCACGCGCCCCCCGCTCGGATCGTCATGCGCCCGCTGACCTCGCTGTCTTCGAGCCCTTCAATCGCTCCTCGGCGAACGCGGCGCCGCGCTCCAGAATCTCGCGGAGCTGCGACGCGTCTTTCGCCCCGGCCACCGCCATCTCCTTTTTCCCGCCGCCCTTGCCCCCCGCGATCGAAACGGCGTCGCGCACCCATGCGTCCGCGGCCAGCCGGTCCACCGCCTCCGGCCCCACGGAGGCCGCGACCGAGAGCTTCCCGTCGATCACCGCGGCCAGGAGGCCGCCGCCGTTGGGGAGCCCCGTTCGAATCAGGTCGCTCGCGTTCCGAAGCTCCTCCACGCTCGCCGCCTCCACGGAGGCGAAGATCAGCGGCGGATCTCCGTCTGCCTTCGCCTTCCGGATCAGCTCGAGAACCTGCTCGGCGAGCTGCGCCTTGTTCTGTTTCGCCTGCTTCTCGTGGAGCTGTCGCGTCTGCTCTTGAAGTTGCTGAATCCGTGCGGTCAACTGGTCTCTCGGCGCTCCCAGCCGGGCGGCCAGCTCCCGAAGCAGCGTCCGGTCCTCCTCCGCGCGCCTGTAGGCCAGCAATCCGGTCACCGCCTCGATCCGCCGCGTTCCCGAGGCGATCGCCGCCTCGGCCTCGATCCGCATGTAGCCGATCTCCCCGGTGCGCCGCACGTGGCAGCCGCCGCAGAGCTCCCGGCTGTAGTCTTCCACGATCACCTGCCGGACGCGCTCCCCGTATTTCTCCCCGAAGAGGGCCATCGCGCCCTTCTCCTGCGCTTCCTT
>Ga0137410_10002144_pt1 | contig 13459 bp, 7 predicted proteins | sample CZODoug1_16funga_FD_108878 | JGI IMG/M metagenome (GOLD analysis project Ga0137410, IMG submission 108878) | Vadose zone soil fungal communities from Angelo Coast Range Reserve, California, USA - CZODoug1_16fungal (Illumina Assembly) | ecosystem: Environmental > Terrestrial > Soil > Vadose zone... | reverse complement strand
TGTCTCCTTGGCAAGCGCCCAGACCAAACTTTCTCCGGCAGGCAAGGTCTGCGGCTGGCTGCGGAAGACAGCGTCTTCAAACGCGAGCGAGGCATCGATCCATTGCCACCCGGCAGTTTCAAAGGCGTTCATAACCTCGGGAAGCACGACCGCATTCAGCGGATTGAAATGCATCAACAACGTATGGCGAATGTCGCGGCCGAGGACGTCGAGAGCAAGCTGGCGGTAGAAGGCAGCGCGATCCAGGAGATGTGCGATTAAATAATCGCGATAGGGTGCGATGGGAGTTTTAGGTTTCTTGCTGAGCTGGTCGAGGTAGCGCTGGCTAACGTACCAATCGGAAGCGTCGATGGTGACATGGCCGACGCGGTAGCCGCGCTCTTTGAGAAGCGTGCGAAAGCGATCGCGCTTATCTGCGGTGTCACCTTCCTTCAGGAAAGGATAGCGGAAAAGCGCGGTGCGGTTGTGGTAGGGAGCGATCACTTTTTCGTTTTTCAGAAAATCGACGGCGTAGTCTGCGTAACTGGTTTGCGCTCCATAGAACTTATGGGAGTAGGAATGATTGCAGATGAGGTGGCCTGCCTGATCCCAGGCGGAAAGCAACTTCGCGCCGTCGGCTTCATCCACGCGCATCCCGCAAACAAAAAGTGCGGCCCTGACACCTTTGTCGGAAATCGCTTTCAAGATGTGGCTGTTAGCTTCCTGCCATCTCACGACGGAACCGAAAGAGAGCGTGGGATCGTCTAACGTCAGGGCGAGTTGGGGCCTCGTGGAGTTGTCGGCAGAACTTTTTGGCGCGGTGCTTTGTGGCCCTTGAAAGGCTCTCAAGCCCGATGGGAGCAACTGCGAGCACAAGACCGCCGCGGCGGTCTTCGATGCATGCGAGAGAAATCTGCGGCGCTTCATAGCAAAAACCTCATTGAAATGAATTTATCCAAGCTCTGGTACGTGAAAGCAAGGAAGTGAGTGAGGTCGCAGGGGCGGACGGCAGCGCGGATCGAGGCTGTTCATCCGGATCATCTGCGACGGCGTAAGGCTGCCCAGTTTTCGAGTGGATGTATAAGCCGCGCATTTCTCCTCGATTCAGCGGGCGGGCGCCGCGGCGGCCGAACACCGCGAGTTGGTTGCCGGACTCGTCGACGGCGCGATCGCGGTCGATTCCCTTGGAGATGGCTAGCGCGGGGCCGTGCGTGTGCGCCGTGGCGATGAGTTTTGGCGTGGGACGCGGGCTGAATCCCGAAAAGTGTGCGGCGTCATCCCATGGCGAAACGATCTGCCAGATACGCAGGCCGTAAACTCCGTCCGCCACAAACGCGAACGCGCTCCCCGCGACCATTCCGATTTTCACATCGTAGGCGTCGTTCATTTGCCTGTTCCCGCCAAACACCTGGTCGTTATGAGGCTTCTCCGGATTTTCAACGTCCACGATGGACACTCCGAATCTTCCATCCGCTACGTAGGCATAGGTCCGCGCCACGTAAACGTTTCTCGCATCGCCGAGCGCAACCCTTCCCTGCTCCGTCATCTTCGGATGCGCGAGGTCCGTTACGTCCAGCGTCTTCAACCCGTAGCGGTCCACCACAAACGCATACCGGAACTGAACTGCAATCCCGCGCGGATCATCCAAATCCGGTGCGCCGATGGCCGCGGTAACTTTAGGGGCGAGGGGATTATCGAGGTCGACGACGACGAGCGCTTTGTCTGTGAGAATGTAGGCAAATGTTCCGGCAATAGTGATTCGCCGGGCGCCAGTAAGAACGCCGCCGGGATTGAACGCCAGAGCACGTTTCAGGAAATTGTTGGCGGGATTGCCGTCAAGAAGCGCGCCCACACCGGGACTTTTCGATTTCAGATTAGGGTCTCCAATGATGACAAGCCCCTCTTCTTTGTCTGCAACGTAGAGGAAACCGTACAGCAAGTGAATGGGCTGCTCTTCATTTTCCGGCAACTGCTGACGCAGCGGATCAACACCAAGAGTGGTGGGCGAGGCCACCGCAAGCGCGTTCTTCGTGGAAACGTAAAAGCGTTGGCCGATGGGCGACACCGGCGAAGTGGTGACTCTCTCGGAAAAGTTTTTGTTGTCGATGTTGGCGATGTCATAGACACGCAGGCCGCCAGGTCCAAGAGCCGCGTAGGCGTACTCGCCGCGGGCTTGGATGTCGAGGACATTGCCAGAATGTTCGGCCGCGGCGCTGAGCTCCCGATGGTGCTGTAAGAAATTCTTGTAGTTGTCGGGATACGCGATGCGCTGTAGGTCGCTGCCAAATATAGCTTCCGGTTCGTCGTGCTCGGCAACGGCGATCGCCTCGAATCCGTGCTTGCCGGTGGCGACGTAAACGTAGCGGCCCATGAAATTCATGAAATTAGTGCCTTGCAGCAAGAGCTGCGCCATCCAGGCATTATTGTCAGTTTTGGCGGAGACGTGGCAATCGCTGCATTGTTTGGTTTCTTTGGCGCGCACCGTGTGCGGCACAAAAGTGGAAAACGCTTGTCCGGAGAAGCCTGGCGCTGAAATGGTCTGCTGCGTGTAGTAAAGCCAATCGCGACTCGCGTTCTGCGAACTCACGAGCACGGCACAGGAAGAACGCGCGGGCGCGATGCGATGACCGGTAACCGTGCCATCCACGCCGAGCATATATATGTCGTCGCGCAAAACTTGGAAGTTGTAACTGGTGTAGTTCTTTGTGAGCAGGCCTTCGTTGTGCAGCATGGGCTTGCGCGCGTTGGCGGTCATTTGCAGGTGGCAGCCGAAACAGGTGGGCGTCCACGAAGTGTGGCACGAGTAGCAGGTCATGCTGCTATTGGCGTGAGCGAGTGAACTTTCGTCGCCCGGCATTTGGGAAGACACGCTGCCATCCTTCTTTATCAGTTTCGCGCGAAAAGATTTTTCGCTGAAATGCACATTGCCCGGCGTGATGCTGTCGATAGTCTGAACGATCTCCCATTCCTTGTTTTCATCCGCCATGGACCGCTGAACAATCTTTCCGTCGCGCGATTCGAACCGGCGAAGCCCCCACGGGGTGCGGAGAGCGTCCAGATGGCGGCCACCTTCCGGCGCTGCCGGACCTGAAGTAATCAACGTGGCTTTCTTTCGAATTGTGCCGTGGCAATCGATGCAGTCGATCTCGATCGCCGCCCGTGGTTCACCGTAAATTTTTCCGTTGCCATGATTGTCCTGCGCAAAATGGCAATCATTGCAATGCATTCCTTTTTCCAGATGAATGTCCGCGAGGTGCACCGCTTTGCCGAAACGGTCGGGATCATCAAATGCAATCTGCTTGCCGTCCCTGTCCAGCCAATTCCCTTTGCGGTCGTGACTAAAGACCGCACGGAAAATCCAGCCATGCCCGTGAAAATCGGCAAACTGCGTGGTTTTCAATTGCTTGTTGAATTCGGGACTGCCCACGCTTTCCAGGAATTTCTCGTCACTCCATAGGCCGCGAACAGCAGCGCCCTCCGGATTGCGTTCGAAAGATTCATAGCGCTGCTCCTCCGTCGGATTGTGCTGTTCTTTCGGATACATTTTGTCGCCGTCAATTTCGTTGTCCCACCACGTTAGCCCGAAATACGTCGTGACCATGTTCGTGCCGGGGTGAATGTGGCAGATCATGCACTGACTCGAAGGGATGGAGCGGGTGAATGCGTGTTTGACGGGATGGCCAGACTCGTTCTTGGGAATCGTCGGATCGGAAGAAGCGGTAATGCCCGAGTGACCAAACTTCGAATAAGCGCCCGAGTGCGACGGATCGCGGTCGTTCGCATAAATGACGTGGCATGACGCGCAGCCGCTTCCGCGATACTCACCAGGATGATCGTTGGTGCCCGGAAGCGACATGATCGGATCAAGCAAGCGCGTTTTCTGCAAGCCGAGAAAGACAGGATCGGTGCGCAGTCCTGTGCCAAAACCGCGCTCGCTAAGCTTGTCATCCGGCTTCCCGGCGTCTTCTTCACGATTGGGATTGCCGATTTCCGCTTTCTTGCGGCCGCCGCGCTCAAAAACGCGGAGCCCATTGCCGGGCTGCGAACTTTCCCACCGAAAGAGCGGATCCAACTCGGGTATGACACCTTTCGTTCGGGTCTCTTCTTGCGTGGGCTCGGGAGACGTCTTGACCGATTGCGGCACACCGTCGCGATTGTAGCTTTCACCGAAACGCGTGTTTTTCACAGGATAGCCGCCGTTATTGTAGAGCGCCGCGCCCCAGAGCATCCCCGAGTGCGTCATCATGCTGGTGGAAACAGCACGCGTCTCCGCGGCGTGACAGCCTGCTGGGCCGCAAGTTTCCGGAGCGACGCGCAGGTCGCCGGGATTTACAAATTTAATGTATTCGGCTGATTCTTTGAGCCACTTCGTAAAGGTGCGTTCGGGAAGAGCCGAACGATTCTTGAACGAAGAGTCGCGCGGCTGCACGTGTGCTTTTTCTTTTGCGGAATTGTATTCGGGAGAATTCGATGCACTCCCGGATCCAACCGAAACGGCCGAATTGCCACCATGACAATCCGTGCAACCTAGATGGACGGTTTTCGTGGGATGCATCGTGGGTTCGTCGGTTGAAGTGTGGCAGGAGATGCAGCCGGATGATTTGCGATCCGCTTGTTCCTGTGACTGGCCTCGGAATGTAGCTGATTCTTGAGTGGCCGCCACGCGAGCCTTGGAGCTCGCATAGAGTGCAAGGAAAAGAGATACCCCAGAGACGCAGAGAACGCTGAGGGTTCGCAGAGAAGACGACACGGATTGGCGTTCACTGTTCATAATCGATGCACTTCAGAAAGTAAACTTCACGGAGCCGAAAAGCGAGAAAAGCGTTCGGCTGGTGTAGATGTCTTTGAAACCCTGGCCCGGCTGGAGGGCGGATGCTCCGCCGGTGAGAATGATATTTTCTGTTAGCGGCGGGCGGTACTCGACGCCCAGACCCAAGTCTTCACCGATGGTGTGATGGATCGGCGATTGAAAAAGCAGAAATTCCAGCGGCTCGGTGCGTTCGAATCGGAGAAAGTTGAAATTGGCGAAGCCCCGCAGTTTTGGCGTAATTTCAAAGTCCGTACCGGCGTTCGCGAGAAAAATTCCCGGATTTACGAAATTGGCCTGGCCCTCTTCTTTGCTCGCCCGCAGAGAAGGAATCAGGCTGCCCGGCGTGGTGAGGAGAATTCCAGAGCCGAGCAGTCGAACGCCCTCGCGATTCCAAAAACTGAAGAGTCCGCCTGCGAAATTTGGCAAGTCGACGATGGAATCAAATCCGCGAGCTCGCGAATCGCGAAGCTTAGCGTCGCCGGAAGTGTAGAAAGTGGAGATGCGGTAGCGTATCCAGTCTTTGTCATAGGAGATCTCCGCGGCTGCCATTTGCGCGTTGACAGTGACGCGGCGTCCTGCGATGGGATTGAACGTGTCCTCGCCGACAGCTTGATAGAAAGCGTGCGTGAGATTGAGCCGGCGGATGTGCCCGCTGCCCAGCCAGCCGAAATAACCGACGCGAATGCCGTGAAGAATTGGACCAGCGCCGGGATTCTGATTGATGACATTTCCAACCGGTGAAGGCCGAACGAGAAACCCATTGTCATTATAGTGGAGGCTGGGATCATCTTTGTTCCAGGCAGCGATAAATTCCGCCGTGTAACCCGGGAAAAAGAAGTCCTGTAGATAGACGTTACCGAGAAGAACTTGTTGGTGACGGCGGTCAAACGTGTTGAGCCCGCTGTTGGTATTTTTTTCGAGGAAATGAAAATACGCGAGATTGTATTCGAGGCGATCGCTGCGGAGATTCCCAAAAACACGCAGCGCCGGCTGCTCGTCAACAAACAAAAAACCACGGAAGTCGGCATTGAACTGCTGAACGCCAGCGCGCGCGGAAATGAAATCATAATTCGGGCCGAGGTCGTGAAGCTTCACTTCAACGAACGCTTCCTGGAGTCCGACGTGATCGTCGAAGCGGTTAGTGCCGCTGCGAGGATCGGGCCCGACGAGGCCGAGCTCGCGGACATTCAAATTGTTGAGGCTCAGCTCGGGTGTGATTCGAATGCGCCAGTCCACGGGCTTGAATGCCGCGTCCCCATGGAATAGATCAAACGCGAAACGAAGCGTTTGGTCAAAAAACGCTTGTTCGCCTTCCCCGAAAAACCCTGAGCTGCCCGGGCGCGCGGTACTCACATTGCTGGGCGAAGGAACCCGGCGGCCATCAAGAAAAGATTCCGAAGTCGCAGTGAGATTCAGATAAATCTGCTGACCAAGCAGTTCCGGCCAAATAGGCTCGTCGCCCTTGAGGCGATTGTGATTGAAAGGATCGTACCAGCGGGACTTCGTGTAAACGTACTCGCCGCATTGCGGATAGCGGCGGTAGTCGGGCTGCTCGAGGGCCCAGCGATTGGGAACCGCGTTGTAGACATCGGCTACGGGCGGAAGCGTGTCTCGAGAAATATTTTCTATGTAATTGGGATCGGAATCGAGCCGATGGCGAAACTCCCGATAGCTCCCGAACGAAGGTTGCGCTTCGGCGGAAATCGCGGGGCCAAGCTCAGGGAGACGCGGCAGCCGCGAGCGCGCTTCCACCGCCGCAACACTGACCAGCGAGATTTCAAGCGTCACAATTTCGTTTGGCTGCAAGGGAAGATCGGGCAGAACGAACGGTGCATATTCTTTGGCTTCAACACGCAGCTGATAGTGGCCCGGCGGCAGCGGAAAAACTCGGAAGACCCCCTCATCAGTACTTGTACCGCTGAATATCTGCCCAGATTGTGTGTTTCTCAGTGTGAGGGCCGCCGCCGGAACGGGGCGAGTGGCTCCGGTCGTGCTTGAGTCGCGCACCAAACCATCCAGCGCTGCGCTGGTCTGCGCCTCTTGCCGCGGAATTCGCAGTGGCGGTCCCTTTTCACTCGATTTTTTTGCGGAGTCTTGGGAACTTGGCGGCGATTGCTCCTGTTGCTTCGCGCCGGCGACCCCGGCGCAGGAAAGAGCTGAAATACAGCAGACCGCGCAGAACGCGCGTCGATATTTCCGCGAGAAGAGAACGATCATGCGTTCGGCCTGCCCTGCTCGATGAAAGAAAAAGGAATCGCGTACTAGCTAACAATATCGACGAGCAGCGAGCAACACTTTTCCCGGATCGATGGAGACATTCGATAACACGCCGAACGCCCGCAGCCATTCACCAGTACGCCGCTCTGCCAAGGCAAATGCGTTGAGCCGCTGGAAACGAGTGTGGTACCAACGAGAGTACTCGCAAAATGGAAACGACTCACACACTGCAGAAGCCGGTGGAATCGCGGCGCGCGTTGCAACAGCGAAACAAAACGATCGCGCCTGGTGTATTTCTGGCATTGGGAATCGCATTAGCGCTCGCGATGATCATTGTTGGTTGTGGGGGCGGAAGCAGTACACCTGTTTCGCCGCCGGCAACTCCAGTTCAGCCTCTGCAAGGAGCCGATGTCCAGAATATCGTTCAGGCGACGGTCAACTCCGTGAACGTCGACATGACCGTGGCGATTGTAGACCGCGCCGGATTTGTGCTAGGCGTGTTTCGAACGCAGAATGCTCCCGCTACGGCCACGGGAAATTTTGGACAAGTGCAGGATGCGAATGAAGTCGCAGTAGCGTTGGCGCGGACCGGCGCGTTTTTCAGCAATGATCAGGCGCCGCTTTCCTCGCGAACCATACGGTTCATTAGCGGAATTCATTTTCCACCCGGTGTTATGAACCAACCTCCCGCGGATTTGTATGGAATCGAAACCACCAATCGGGGCTGCACGCTTATCAATGACCCCACCTTTCAGAGCAAGATTCCTCCTTCGCTGGCGCTCGGCGGAGGATTTGGGCTCGGCGTGCTTACCGGCAAAGCCAACATCAATGATTCGGATGCGACCACGGTGAATCCTGGCGGCGTGCCGATTTTCTACAAAAACGTTGTGGTTGGTGGAATCGGCGTCGTGACTACTTCGAATAATTTGAACGTCGCGGAATACGCAGCGTTCGCCGGAGCGACATCGGCGCGAACCGCACCGCCAGATACATTTGGTCCGACACCTGCGGCTCCGGGCGTGGTATTTATCGGCGGCATTGCGCTGCCCTTCGTGAGTCAGACCGCCCGGCCTGCGGGATTTACCGTTGGGCCCGTTGCGGGGGCGGGCAGTTATCTTGTGGCGGCGTCGAACAGTCAGGGGCAGCCGCCCGAGGGCGATTTGATTACGCCGGCAGCGGGACCGCTCGGCGGGCTCAGTGCAGCTGACGTGACGCAAATCTTGAGCAATGCTGAAGCCACAGCGAATACGACGCGCGCCGCGATTCGATTGCCGCCAGGCTCGAAAGCAAAAATGGTGATTGCCGTGGCGGATCTGGATGGAACCATTATCGGTCTGCGGCGGATGCAGGATTCGACCGTCTTCAGCATAGATGTCGCGGCTACAAAGGCGCGCAACATGGTGTACTTCAACAGCGCAAGCCGAACGACAATAGACTTGAACGGCGTGCCCATGGGAACGGCGGTGACGAACCGCACGATGAGTTTTGGTGCGCAGCCGTTGTATCCGCCGGGAATCGATGGTTCAACCACCGGGCCATTTTTCAATTTATATACGATGGATCTGGCCAATCCCTGCACGCAAGGGCTTCAAAGTGGCGCAGTTAACGCGAACAAAAGCGGAGTCGTTTTCTTCCCAGGAAGTGCGGGTTTGTATCGCAACGGAATCTTAGTAGGCGGACTGGGTGTGAGCGGCGACGGAGTGGACCAAGACGACTACGTGACCAGCGGTGGCACGGGAGGCTTCGAAGCGCCCGCCAATATCCGCGCCGATCAAATCATGGATCAGGGCGTTCGGCTTCCTTACTTCAAGTTTCCGAGAAATCCCACCAACTAAGTCCCTCAAGTCATCTGCGCGGCGCCGATTTTTTGCGCTTGGAAATTTTTGTGAGTGCGCGCCCGTAGGCTGCGATAGCCTCGGGAATAGCCTGGCTGTAAACAAACTGGCCTTCGCGGCGGCAGACCACCAATCCGGCTTCGTTCAGAACCTTTAAATGGTGTGAAACGGTTGCTGCGGTTACACCCCGCATCGAGACGATTTCACCGCAATTCATTTGGCCCCTGGCTGAAATAGCCTCAAAGATTCTGAGGCGCGTCTGGTCGGCGAGCGCTTTCGATACTTTCTCAATCTGAGAACGGTCCATAATTCAGTCCTAAGTGTAACGAATATTAGATGCTTCCGGCCATGAAGGTTATTCGGCCTGTGGGGGCCACAACTTCTCGTAACTTTACACTTCGATGTTCATCTAAGTATCGAAATGTCAGGGGAGTGCGAAAGGGGCAACGGCCCGGCTCCTAGGACAAGAAGGGTGCAAGAGATTGAGGAGACGACCATGAAAAGACTCGAAGGAAAAGTAGCGGTGGTGACCGGAGGCAACAGCGGTATCGGCCTGGCCTCGGCGAAGCGTTTGCAGGAAGAAGGCGCGCGCGTAGTGATCGCGGGCCGAAGCAAGAAGACGCTGGACGAAGCCGTGAAAACGATCGGAAATGGCGTAGTGGCGGTGCAAGCAGACGTATCCGTTGCTAAGGATCTGGACAAACTCTACGCCACGGTGTCGCAGAAGCTTGGCAAAATAGATATTCTGTTTGCGAACGCCGGGATTTACAAATTTGCGCCTTTGGCAGCCACATCCGAAGATCTCTACGACGAATTGTTCGACATCAACACCAGAGGCGTTTACTTCACCATCCAAAAAGCCTTGCCCCACCTCAACGACGGCGCCTCGGTCATTATCAATACCTCGGTGGCAGGCGAAATTGGGGTGCCAAACGGCACGGCGTATGCAGCCACGAAGGCCGCGCTACGTTCGTTCACCCGTTCGATTGCCGCGGAATTAGTGGAGCGCGGCATCCGTGTGAACGCCGTGAGCCCCGGACCGATTGAGACACCGGCCGGATTTGCACGCACGGGGCTCTCCAAAGAAACGTTGGACGAAATGCTTAAAGGCTTTATTTCCCAGGTGCCTATGAAGCGCATCGGACAGCCGGAGGAAGTCGCCGGGGCTGTGGCGTTCCTCGCGTCGCAGGATGCATCCTTTATCACGGGCGCTGAGATCCCTGTCGACGGCGGATTTGGGCAAATCTAAGACACGGCTGCAGGTCGCAGGGAGAGAGGTGGGGTCAAACCCGCCTCTTTGTGTTTTCTGGAAAGATCATTTGGGGACACCGGATGGATTGGCCGAGGTAGCGCTGTTCACATCCAGGAACCATGCGTGAGCGGTGTCACCAGGCGCGTAACAGTTGCCATCTGGCGCGTACTTCGCGGGGCAACGCGCGGTGAGTTTTCTTCGCCTCGGCGATTGCGCAAATTGCCAGACCGCAGCATAAGAGATGCCGCTCGCCGAAGGTGCTGGAGGGTTTACTGGAAATGCGCAGCCAGGCGACGGAGGGCAGGCATCGTTGTAGGCCCAGATCACGATTTCGTGGGAAGGCGCGTGACTGCTGATGTCGTCCGCGGTCGTGATGGAGACTCCGGGTTCTTCCTTCACAGGAATACCGGAGCAGTAGACGCCAGCTGTAAAGCTCGCACGCTTGAGTTCGTCCATCCAGGCGCGGAGATAGGCGTGATAAGTGCCGGGGAGGCGACCGCCTTCCTCGATGTCCAGAAAAATAATTGTTCCAGCTGCGAAGCCTTCTTCTTTCGCTGCGGCGGCAGCTTCGCCGGCGTCCTTATTCCCTTTCACCCTCGCATCGGTTTCACTTTTGAGCTCGCCGCTGTCTGGCCCGCGATACAAAACTAAAAATCCAAACCCATGTGAGACTAGAAGTTCGCGCTTTCCCTTCCAGGTGTTGCGCCTTTCGCCGGGCGGGGGACTGAGCCAGTAGCTGATGAACGCGAAACTTTTGCGCAAGATGGGAAGACTTGAATCTCCGGGATACATGTTGCGATCGAAGCCCAAGTAGGAACGCGAGTGCTCTGATGTATCGTGAGCGGTTAGCGGTGAGACGGAAAACACGGGGGAGAAAGTTAACGCAAAGACGCAAAGAGCGCAGAGAAGAATAGAGAAGAGAAGAAGGAATCTCATGTTTAACCTTCGCGAAGCTTGTGGCCGGCAAGATTGCCGAGGCCGTCATAGGCCGCGTATTTGTAAAGTTCGCTGAGCGTGGGATAGTTGAACACCTGCTCGATAAACTCGTCAATGGTGAGGCCATTGTCGAGGACCATCATACCGATGTGGATTAGTTCGGTGGCGCTTTCGCCGATGATGCTGGCGCCGAGAAGTTTCTTGCCGGCGCGAGCGAAGATGAGCTTGAGCAAGCCCGCCGTATCGCCCACGATGTGGCCGCGAGCGTTGTTTTCGTAGAGCGCACGGCCGACGACGTAATCAATTTTCTTTTCCTTGCAGGATTCTTCGGTCTCGCCAGCAGCGGAAATTTCCGGAATGGTGTAAATGCCCATGGGGAGCAGAGAAGCAACGCGCTCTTTGTATTTCAAACCAAAAGCGTGACAGGCGGCGACGCGTCCTTGCTCCATCGAAGTGGAGGCCAGCGCCGGGAAACCGATGACGTCGCCGGCAGCATAAATATGCGGGACAGCCGTTCGATAGTGCTCGTCGACTGGGATATACCCGCGATCATTGATCGCCAGGCCCGCTTTTTCGAGAGCCAAGCCATCCACGGCGGCGCGACGGCCGGCGGCAAAAAGCGCCGCATCGGTTTCGAGGACATTGCCGCTTTTCATCGTCAGACGCACACCAGTCGTGGAATTCTCGGTTTTGACCGGCCGCTCGTTAAACAGGAAATGCATTCCAAGGGCAGCAAGCCGGTCGCGAAGGCGATCGGAGATTTCGTTGTCGAGAAAGGGGAGAAGTCGGTCGCGGCCGTCGACGAGCGTGACGTCAACTCCCAACGCCTTGAAAATGGAAGCGTATTCGCAACCAATCACGCCGCCGCCGATGACCGCGAGGCTTTTCGGAATGCGATCCATCTGAAGAAACGTGTCGGAATCAAAAGTGTGGATGTCGTCGAAAGCAATCTCTGAAGGGCGATGGGGTTTGGAGCCGGTGGAAATAAGGACGACTTCTCCCTTTAGCTGACGCATGCCCTGAGCACCGGCAACAGCCACGGTGTGTGGTGTCAGAAAAGCAGCCTGCCCGCGCACGAGCTCGATGTGGTGGAGGGCAAGATTTTTTAGGATGCGCTGGCGCTCCATCTCGACGACTTCACGCTCGTGGTGCATGAAATCGTGGACGGTAAGATTTTCCTTGAGCGAATAATCGATGCCGTAAAGGCCGCGTTGCTTCAAGCCGGAAAAATAAAGCGCGGATTCGCGCAGCGTCTTGCTGGGAACGGTGCCGGTATTAATGCAGCTCCCGCCCGTATGCTCGGCACGCTCGATCACGGCAACGCGTTTGCCAAAGTACGCCGCCTGCGCACCGGCCTTTTCGCCGGCTGGGCCGCAGCCGATCACGATCAGGTCGAAGTTGTCGCTCAAAACCACATCGCCTCCAAATATCAGCCGCGTTCGCCTGCGTGAGCATAGCCCGGACGCAGGCACTGAGATTCTAGAAGAAGATACGGCGCGGGGTGGAAGGTTCTTGCGGTAGCTGTGACGAAAATGGTGTGCGCACCCCAAAAAACAAGTGCCCGGGGGGGGATTCGAACCCCCATGAGGTAAAACCCCGGAGGATTTTAAGTCCTCAGCGTCTGCCATTCCGCCACCCGGGCAGCGGCAGATACAAATCTAACGGACGGCGGCACCCACCGCAACACTTATGCGTCGGTGCACACGCCCGACCTGACCTCAACTCATTTTCCAGCAACAGAAGGGGTTCTCGTTTCCGACGGTTGGGGGCTTGAATTATGAGTGTTGCCTATTCGTATCACGTCCCGTCACGGCGATTGTTCGCAAAGTGGACTCGACATAGACTGAATGCAGCGTGTGGAGTCTCTCGTTTGCGTCCCTCAGGCAAGTTTTCCTGGCTCGTTATCGCTGTCACAGGTTTCCTGACGGCGCTACTGCTCGTTGTGGTTGAAGCAGTTCCTCAGCCTTCTACGAGTCTGCTGTTATCAAATCTCATGCAGAGCGCAATCGTCCTTTGGGCTGCCCTGTGTTCACTTCTGGCGGCCCGGCGTTCTAAAGCCTACTTGCGCCAATTGTGGATGCTGCTAGCCGCGGCACTCTTTTTGGGCTGCGCTGCGCAAACTCTGGAGACCTTCTATCAGAGTGTCGCTCACGCTCCCACTTTGACTCCATGGCCTTCGGATGTTCTTTTCATCCTGTGGGTTACACCCGCAGCCATGATGCTGCTGCCGCAGCCCGCGAAAGAATCCAAGGCCGTCGATTGGCAGCAAGTATTGGATTTTGCCCAGATTGGCGTGGTAGCGCTCACCGCTTACCTTTATTTCTTTTACATTCCCTCGCGATGGGAAACCGAAGGGCCGCAGATGGTCGTCAAGATTATTCGCCTTCAGATGATTCGTGATGCGGTACTTGTCGTAGGATTTGTTATCCG
>Ga0137410_10002143_pt1 | contig 13463 bp, 11 predicted proteins | sample CZODoug1_16funga_FD_108878 | JGI IMG/M metagenome (GOLD analysis project Ga0137410, IMG submission 108878) | Vadose zone soil fungal communities from Angelo Coast Range Reserve, California, USA - CZODoug1_16fungal (Illumina Assembly) | ecosystem: Environmental > Terrestrial > Soil > Vadose zone... | reverse complement strand
CTTGTTCCAGCGCACGACGTCCTTGCGGATGCGCTCGGCGAATCGCTGCGGCGTGCCGCCGGACGCGCGCAATCCACCGCTGGACAGGTGCTGCTTGATGTCGTCTTCATTGAGCGCCTTGTTGACCGCGGCGTTCAGGCGCTGGACGACTGCGGCAGGGGTGCCTTTCGGCGCCCAGACACCGAACCATAATTCGACATCGTAGCCGGGCAATGTTTCCGCCACCGTGGGAATTTCCGGCGTCGTCGGCCAGCGCTCGGCGGTGGTGACGGCGACGCCGACGATCCTGCCTGACCTGACATGCGGCAAGGTCGGCAGCATGCTGCCGACGATGAACTGGGTCTCGCCCGCGACGAGATCGACGAGCGCGAGCGCCGAGGCTTTGTACGGCACGTGCAGCCATTTCACGCCGCCCCTCAGCGCCAGCAGCTCGGTGGCGAGGTGCGTGATGCTGCCGGTGCCGCCAGTGCCATAGGAAAGCTTGCCCTGCACCTGCCTGGAATGCGCTATCAGCTCCTTGAGCGTGCGCGCGGGTATCGAAGGATGCACCGCGACCAGGAACGGGCTGAAGCCGATCTCGATGAGGGTGGCAACGGCGGTCGCCGGCTCGCGCGAGGACTTGTAGAGCGCCGCGTTGGCAGCGTAGCTGCCCGAGATCGTGATGAGGGTGTAGCCATCCGGCGGCGCCTTCTGCGCGATCTCCGAGCCGACCAGGCCGCCCGCACCGCCGCGGTTGTCGATGACGAACGGCTGGCCGAGGTATTCGGTCAGTTTGGGATTAATTTGCCGCGCCAGGATGTCGCTGCCGCCGCCGGGCGCGAAAGGAACGATCACGCGCACCGGTTTAACCGGGTACGGCTGCGCGATCGCCGTGCCGGCTGCGATCGCACAGCCAAGGAGGAAGGCGGAAGGAGGAAGGAGGAAGTAAGATCCCGCGCCTTTCCCCTTTTCCCCTTCTTCTTTTCCCTTAACCTGCATTGCCCGATTCCTCCGCCCCCATTCTAATGCGACGCGCGTTGGCGCAGTTGCAATATTTTCGATCCCGCTCATAATGCATTACCCTGATTTTGAGATGATGCAATGAACGCGCCGGTTTTGAAAATCACCAAGCACGTCCGCGAGCTGGTGAGCGCCGAGGAATGGGAAACCCGCGTCAACCTCGCCGCGTGCTACCGGCTGATGGACCGCTACGACATGACGGACATGGTGTCGAGCCACATCACGGCGCGCGTTCCCGGCAAACACGGCGAGTTCCTGATCAATCCCTACGGCTTGCTCTACCGGCAGATGACGGCCTCGTGCCTGATCAGGCTCGATCTCGAAGGCAACGTCCTCTTCAATCCCACCGAGTACGAGGTCAACCAGTCGGGCTACGTGATCCACAGCGCCATACACGGGGCGCGGCCGGACGTGGACTGCATCATCCACGCCCACACCCTTTCAGGCGCGGCGGTGTCGGCGATGGAATGCGGCCTGCTGCCGCTCGTGCAGACCTCGACGCGCTTCGCGCGCGGCGTGACCTACCACGATTACGAGAGCATCGTGCATCTGGACGAGCGCGCCAGGATGGTGAAGGATCTCGGCGACGCCGATATCATGATCCTGCGCAACCACGGCCTGCTGACCTGCGGCCGCAGCATCGCGGAAGCCTTCCACAACATGTTCTGGCTCAAGCGCTCGTGCGACATCCAGATCATGGCGCTGTCCTGCAACGTGCCGCTGCGCAAGCTATCCGACGACATCGTCGAGCAGACCTGGCGCGCCTATCAGCCCGGCGGCAAGCGGCACCAGCAGCAGCTCAAGGGGTTGCTCGAGTGGCCGGCGCTGCTGCGGGACCTCGAGCTGGCCGACGCGTCCTACAAAAACTGATTCTGTCGTTCAGTCGGCCTTGGCGCCGGAGATCTGCACGACGCGCGCCCACTTGTCGCGCTCGCTCCTGAGGTGCGCCCCGAACTCAGCCGCCGTGCCGCCGCCGAGGTCCATGCCCAGGGCGGCATAACGTTCCCGCAGCTCGGGCAGCACTCGATTCATGGTGACGTTGAGCCGTTCGACGATGGGTTTCGGCGTTCCGGCTGGCGCGGCGAGCCCGTACCACCCGGTCACCTCGTAGCCCGGCACGCCCGATTCCGCGATCGTCGGAATCTCCGGCGCGATGGGCGTTCGCTTTCCGCCCGTGACAGCAAGCGTCTTCAGCTTGCCTGCCCTGGCGTACGGAAGAATGACTCCACTAGTAAACGAAGCGTGCACCTCTCCCGCGATCAGCGCGCCGAGCGCAGGGGCGCCCCCCTTGTAGGGCACGTGGACCAGGTCGATCCCGGCCATGGTCCTGAAAAGCTCCCCCGACAGGTGATTTGCGCTGCCGACGCCCGAGGACGCGTAAGTGAGCGGCTTGGTCTTGGCCAGGGCGATCAGCTCCTTGACCGAAGCGGCCGGCACTGCATTGCTCACTGACAAATAGTATTGCGCGTGCACGATCAGGCCGACTGGCGTGAAATCCCGGATTGCGTCGTAGCGCACGTTGCGGTACAGGCTCGGATTGGTGACGTGCGTCGGTGTGACAGTAATCAGCGTGTAGCCGTCCGGCGCGGCGCGAGCCGCCAGCTCGCCGGCTACGTTGCCGCCAGCGCTCGGGCGGTTGTCGACGACGAACGGCTGCCCGAACACATCGGAGAACTTCTGCGTAATGATGCGCGCAACGCTGTCGGTACCTCCACCGGGTGCCAACCCGACGAATACCCGCACCGGCCTTTCCGGGTAAGCGCGTTCCGCAGCCGCGGCCGGCGCCACGGCACAGGCCAGCGACAGGACCGCGACAGATAAGTTGTGCATCTTCATCGCTTACTTTCTTTGCGCCGCCACGAAAGCGGCAAAGCCGGTGACGAAATCCTGCAATCGCTTGCGCACGTCGGCGTCGGTGAGGACACCGGACGGATCGAAGACCTTGCCCGCGCCGCTGACCAGCATCGGTGGACCGAACCAGGGGCGCATGCGCAGCGTTCTCAAAATGGGTAGCCAAGCGTTCTGCGAAAGTATCGTTCCGAATCCGCCGGGCGATGCGCCCATGACGGCGACGGGCCGGTTGCCGAAGACTTTCGGGATATCCGCCGCCGGCCGTGACAGCCAGTCGATGGCGTTCTTGAGCACGCCCGGCACGGAGTTGTTGTATTCCGGCGTGACGAGCAGCAATCCGTCACAGGCGGCGACCTTCTCCTTCAGCTCGACGACGGCTTGCGGCAGGCCCTGCGAGGCTTCAACGTCGCCGTCGTAGAGGGGAATGCCCTTGATGGACGCTGTTTCGATGGTCGTGCCGGCCGGGGCGACCTCGATGGCCGTGCGCAACAGCGCGGCATTGAACGACCCGGCACGCAAGCTTCCTGCAATCCCAATGATTTTCGGCATGGCCAATCCCCGATCTGAAAATTGCGTGGCGGCACTTTGATATTACTCCCGCCCGGGGGTAGCATGAACTCGCCGTTTCATCACTGCGTCACTGTGTCACTTCATCACCCTCCGAAGGAGGCTTATATGTGCTACGACTCCAGCCGTTATGAATGGGCGCGCCGCGCGGTGCAGATGAAGGAAGAACGGATGCGGGCGGAACAACACAATACGGAAGAGAAAGAGGCGAGGGAAAAGAGAGAAGGGGAAAGGGGAAAAAGCCCCGGATTTCCCTGGACCTGGATTCCCGCCTTTTTGCGCTGAAATATCCATATACCCCGGCGTTTGTTGCGCCGCCGGAAGCGAGGCTGTAATGTTTCCCTGCAACGCATGAACAAGACCCCGAGGCTATCGGGGTTTTGATTCTGTAAGCCCGCCAATGGCAGTCCGTCCGATCCGGTGGTGCACCGGCGCATTTGAAAGGAGCAACCATGACCCTACGCATAGGCAGCAAAGCCCCCGATTTCACTGCGGAAACCACGCAAGGCCCGATTCGCTTCCACGAATGGCTCGGTGACAGTTGGGGCGTCCTGTTTTCGCACCCGAAGGACTTCACGCCCGTGTGCACGACCGAGCTCGGCACCATGGCCGGTCTGGAGTCGGAGTTCAAGCGGCGCAATACCAAGATCATCGGCCTCAGCGTGGATCCCGTGGACGACCACAAGCGCTGGTCGGTGGACATCAAGGACGTGACCGGCCACGCGCCGAACTATCCGATGATCGGCGACCCGAAGCTCGAGGTGGCCAAGCTCTACGACATGCTGCCGGAGAGCGCGGGCGACACGGCGAAGGGCCGCACGGCGGCGGACAACCTGACGGTGCGCACGGTCTTCCTTATCGGCCCCGACAAGCTGATCAAGACGATGCTGATCTACCCGATGACCACCGGGCGCAATTTCGACGAGGTGCTGCGCATCATCGATTCGCTACAGTTGAACGCGAAGCACAAGGTCGCCACGCCGGCGAACTGGAAGCAGGGCGGCGATGTGATCATCACCGGGGCGGTGTCCGACGAAGAGGCGAAGAAGACTTATCCGGGTGGGTGGAAGTCGCCGAAGCCGTACCTGAGGATCGTGCCGCAACCCAAATAGCGTTAAATCCGGACTCCAAGGCGCGGGAAGACGCGCCTAGGGTGCCGGTTTAACGCTTCGCGTTCGAGCGGACAGCTCGCCGCCGCTCAACGCTCAGTCCCCCATAGATAAATCGACTCTGGGGTGACCAACGGATTAACAGGTCTTTTCAGGACTCCTTAGGACGCAAAACTACAACAAAGTACAATAGCCGGTCAGTTCTGACCGGGCCGGCTCGGGCGGGCTCAAAAAGGAGGGGAAGGTGACAAAAAAAGGAGCCACGCTTATCGACCACACGGGCGACTTGCCGGCGGCCATCGCCACGCAGGTTGAGAAGTTTGCTGGTCTCAGCGAACCGGTGGAACACGATGGACTGCACATTCTTTCGGACCTTCGGACTGGTGCTCGGTATCTCGAGTGCCACATCCGGGGAAGCAAGTTGGTGGAACTCGGCACGATTGATGTGCCGCTAGACCCGGAAGAACAGCCAGAGTACCGGGCAAACCGGGAGTTGGTCCTCGATCATTCGGCCTTCGACCAGATGAAGGACGATGCGCGCGCAAAGCGCACGTTCAGCAATATCGTCGCGGAATTCAATGTCGGCTTCGACGAAGAGCATCCAATCAAGGTGATTGGCGGCCAGCACCGTTTCGAGGCAATACGGTTGGCGTTGGACCAGGGCATTGATGAGCACCACGGCATCAAGTTGTATTTCGGGCTGGATCCAGAACAGCGCCTTGATGTTCAGCTCATTTCGAACACCAACATCGCAGTTTCCACGGACTTGTTCGACAGGATGCAGGAAACGCTGTCGGGTCCAGAATTGCGAAAGTGGTGCCAGGAGGTGGGCCTCCTGCCAGCAGGAACTGACTTTGCCGACCGGCGCCAACGCTCGGGCGTCATCACCGTGCGTGCCGCCCGGAGCTTTATTGTCAACTACTATCGGGGGGAGAAGGTCGATCCAGTGATGTTCGACAAGTGCGAAACCAACCCGATTCTCTGCAAGACCGGAGAACGGGACGACGAATGGGATGCGACCAAGGCAGCTCACGCTAAGTGGTGGAACGACGAGAAGCTGAAGAACGCGGGCACGGCCTTTGCGCAGCTTATCGACGCGCAGCGTAAAGCTTTTGCGAAAGGGAAGAAGGGGCCGGTCAATGTCGATTTCGCCGAGAAAGCGCTCAACTACGCCGTGCTCACAGCCTGGGCGTTTACTGCCGGCGTGCAATACAAGAACAACGTGCGCCTGCAACGGCACTTTGCCCTGAAGGACCAGGCGGGCCGCGATCCGCTAAATGCCGCGGCCCTCGCAAAGGGGCGGCACAAGTCGGACGCGGAGAACTATCGCGGTTTGGGTTATCGCACGGACCCCAAGGAGCGCGCCCGTCTTGCGGAACTATTTAACCTGCAAGCGGAAGACGGTGGCGGCATTACGCCGGTCATGATTGACGTGGCGATTAAGAAGTATCACGCGAAGGAAGCGCAACTCGAAGTGGAGCGCGCCAAAGCTAAGGCGAAGCCCTAATGGCTGAGCGTATAGACGAGCTCTCGAGCCAACTCTGGGAGCAGGCGAAGCAATTCTCAGAAAAGGCGAAGGCGGAAGCGGATCCAAAGGGGCAGGCCGCTTATCGCAATGCCGCCCTGATGTTGGGTTTCTGCGCGCTCGAAGCTCACTTAAACGCCTTGGCAGAGGAGTCTGCCATGCGTACCGGCCTTGGTGTTCTCGAGAAATCGATCCTGACCGAGCGGGATGTTGCACTCGATGCGGGAAAGTTTACGGTTACCAATCGGCTGAAAATCTATCGCCTCGAAGATCGCCTCGAGTTTCTCTTTGTGAATTTTGCGCGCGGAGGCGTCCCAAAAGGGGAGAAGTGGTGGGCGCAGGTGAAGGAAGGCATCCGATTGCGGAACGAACTGGTGCACCCGAAGGCAGGTTTCGCTTTAACGGAAGCAGCCCTCGAGCGCAATCTCCTCGCCATCCTGGAATGCCTGAATGCTCTGTATCTGGGCATATACCGCAAGCGCTTCCCGTCCTATCAGCGCGGTCTCGATTCGCAACTTACGTTCTAGATGTGCAGCCGGTACGGGCTCTACAATCAAAGGGGCCAAGCTCAACTACTTGAGATCAGAACCACGTGGAGAAGCTAGGGGCACCGGCGCTGCTCAGTCGGTGTGTTGGTGCTTTTTCCAAGGGCGAAATGCCGGCGTTATCTCTAGAAAAGTCGTCAGGCCGTATGAAGCCATCGTCAAAAGAGCCACAACAACGTACTTAATTGGAATCTCAATGAGATTGACATCAACCATGGCACCCATACCTAACGCCGCCTTGGAACTATAAGTCTGATATTTGAATAGAGATATCTCAACTGAGAACCAAAGATTCTCGAAAAATCCTAATCCCCCCTCCCAGCCTTCGGAAACCGCTAAGGCAAGCAGAGTCAGTAAGAATGAAGAAATGATTACCGCAATCCCGTATTTTTTCTGTTCATTCATAACGTGGATATGGAGCAAGTATATCGGATTAAAAGTCCGTTGCTCTATGAGATTATTTCCTTATCCCTTATCCCTTATCCCTTACCCCTCATCCCGCAAGAAATCCCGCCGCGGCGTCATGCGGGGCGCGCCTTCCGCGCACCTTCCTTCTTTAGCTGGGTGACACCTTCCGCACGAAGCTTCGCGGCTTCTTCGGCGCTATAGCCGAGCCATTTCAGCACCTCGTCCGTCTGTTCGCCGGCCTCCGGCGCGGGGAAGCGGATGTCGCGCGGCAAGCCATCAAAATTCAGCGCCGAGCCGACAAACCGGGTATCGCCGAACAGCGGCGATTTCACCGGTCTCCCGATTTCCAGGTGCTGCACCTGGGGATCGGCGAATACCTTGTCGATCGTGTTGATCGGACCGGCCGGGATGCCGGCCTCCTCGAATTTTTCCAGCCAGTGGGCCGACAGCTTGCGAATGGTTATTTCGGAGATAGCTTGGCTGATCGTCTCCTTATGCTTGCCGCGATCCATCTGGGTCGCCCACTCCGACACCGTCTTCCATTCGGGCTTGCCCAGGACATCGCACATCCGCAACCACAGGCGCGTCGAGCTCGAGGCGATGTTGATGTGCCCGTCGCTGGTCGGGAAGACGCCGGTCGGGCCGAAAGAGGGGTGATGGTTGCCCGCCTGTCCGGCGACTTCTCCCTTGACGAGGTAGCGCGAGGCCTGGAAGTCGAGCATGAAGATCATTGATTCCAACAGGCTGGTGTGGACCCAGCGGCCTTTGCCGGTGCGCGTGCGATCGAACAGCGCCATGGTGATGGCCAGCGCCAGGAGGTTGCCCGCGGTCAGGTCGGTGATGGCGATGCCGACCCGTACCGGCCCCTGTCCCGGGAGGCCGGTGACGGACATGAGACCGCCCATTCCCTGCGCGATCTGGTCCACGCCGCCGCGCTCGCGGTACGGGCCGGTTTGCCCGAAGCCGCTGATGCTCCCATAAACGAGCCGCGGATTGATCTTGCTCACGTGCTCCCAGTTGATTTTCAATCGGTCCTTCACCGGCGGACGCATGTTTTCCACCAGGACGTCGGCGCGCGCGGCCAGGCGCTGGAAGACGGCGTTGCCCTGCTCGGACTTGAGATCGATCTGCATCATGCGCTTGCCGCGGTGCAGGTTCTGGAAGTCGTGACCATGCCGGCGCCCGATGACGTCCTCGCCGGAGGAATCCGGCGGCTCGATGCGGATCACGTCGGCGCCCCAGTCGGCCAGGTGCCGCACGCACGTCGGGCCGGCGCGCGCCAGCGTCAGGTCGAGAACCACAATGCCGGAGAGGGGAAGAAGCTCGCTCATGAAGTTGCCCTTCGAGTGGATTGCCGTGGCAACCCCCATCTTACAATGGTGGTGACTACAGGCCGTCTCAAAAATACCCCCTCCCCGCTGCGCAGGGGAGGGGATGTCCAGGCTGCGTACCTGAATGAGTTGGCTACGCGACTTTCTGCTGCCTCATGGCCGCCACCTGCGTGCGGTTCCACGCCGACAGCACCGCCTTCATGGAAGCGCTTACCGTGTCGTGGTCCAGGGCGACGCCGGAGACGCGCCGGCCGTCGATGTTGAGCTGCACGTAGGCCACTGCTTCGGCGTTGGTGCCCGTGCCTACGGCGTGCTCGCTGTAGTCGACCACGGCGATGCGGCTCTTGCCGTGCTTCATCAGCGCATCGATGAAGGCCGACAGCGCCCCTTCGCCTTCGCCGTGCAGGGTGTGCTTGGCGCCGCGCTCGACGATGTGCGCGTTGATGGCGTCGTGGCCGGCGCTGCGGTCGAGCTGGTAGCCGGTGAGAGACACCGGTTCCGTGTCGGCGATGAAGCGCTCCCTGAAGATGGCATGGATGGCGGCAGGCTCCATCTCGCCGCCCTTCTGTTCGCTGGCCTTCTGCACTTCCTGCGCGAGCTCCACCTGCAGCCAGCGCGGCAACACCAGGCCGAAGTCGCGCTCGAGCACGAAGGCCACGCCGCCCTTGCCGGACTGGCTGTTGACGCGAATGATGGCCTGGTAATCGCGGCCGAGGTCCTTGGGATCGATGGGCAGGTAAGCGACTGACCAGGGCTCATCGGCCTTCTGCTGCTGCAGGCATTTGCGTATGGCGTCCTGGTGGCTGCCGGAGAATGCGGTGTACACGAGTTCGCCGAACCAGGGATGGCGCGGATGCAGGGGAATGTCGGTGCACTCGGCGGCCACCTGGATGATCTCGTCCGGGTTGGACAGGTCGAGCTTCGGGTCCACGCCCTGGCTGTAGAGGTTCATCGCCATGGTGGTGATGTCCATGTTGCCGGTGCGCTCGCCATTGCCGAGCAGCGTGCCTTCGACTCGGTCGGCTCCCGCCAGGAGCGCGAGCTCGCCGGCGGCCACCGCACAGCCGCGGTCGTTGTGCGTGTGCACGGAGAGCACGACAGCGTCGCGCCGGCTGATGTGGGTGTGGAAGTACTCGATCTGGTCGGCGAATACATTGGGTGTGGCCACTTCCACCGTGGTCGGCAGGTTGAGGATGCAGGGGCGCTGCGGCGTCGGCTGCCATACGTCCATCACCGCCTCGCAGATCTCGACGGCGTATTCGGTCTCGGTGCTGGTGAAGCTCTCCGGGGAATACTCGAACTGCCATTCGGTCCCGGGATACCTGGCGGCCTCGTCCTTCACCCACTGCGCACCTTGCCTGGCGATGGCGGTGATGCCGGCGCGATCCATGCCGAACACGCGCTCGCGCTGCACCGGCGAGGTGGAGTTGTACACATGAACGATGACGCGGCGTGCGCCCTTCACCGCTTCGTAGGTGCGCTTGATCAGGTCCTGGCGCGCCTGCACCAGCACCTGGATGGTGACGTCTTCGGGGATCTGCTTTTCTTCTATGGCCCAGCGCACGAAGTCATAGTCGGTCTGGCTGGCCGAGGGAAAGCCCACTTCGATTTCCTTGAGACCGATTTTCACCAGCAGCGCCCACATGCGCTTTTTCTGCTGCGGGTTCATGGGTTCGATCAGCGCCTGGTTGCCGTCGCGCAGGTCCACGCTGGCCCAGATCGGAGCCTGGGTGATGGAGCGGCTGGGCCACTGGCGACTGGCCAGCTGGGGCGCTTCAGTGGGACGGTATTTGCGATGGTCGAAGACGGTGGTCATGTTCGGCTCCTGCTGCTGTTCAACTCGATCGATGAAGACGGGTCTCGCCCGGCGCGGTCGGCCCCGCCTTTCCTCGTGAGACAGGCGGGAGAACTGCGGGGAGAACTGCGCCGGGCCTTCGCATCCCGTGGGTAACGGGAGAAAAGAGTGTAGGCCAATGGCCGGGGCAGATGATTGCGTATATGGCTGTTTAAAGATATAAAAAGCAATAAAATTGCGTAAATAACGATATTCTACGTAGAATACTTGCATCAAGTCATTGATGAGGCATTAAATGGAACTGGACCGCTACGACAGGCGCATCCTGGAGGTCCTGCAGGAAGAAGCCCGCATCAGCAATCAGGAACTGGCCGAGCGTATTGGCCTGTCGCCCTCGCCCTGCCTGAGGCGCGTGAAGGCGCTGGAGGAAGGCGGGGTGCTGACGGCGTACCGCGCCCTGGTGGACGGCCGCAAGCTGGGGCTGACGCTGATGGCGCTGATTTACATCTCCATGGACCGGCATACGCCGGAGCGCTTCGCCAACTTCGAGGCCAAGGTGAAGGAGTTGCCGGAAGTGCTGGAGTGCCTGCTCGTCACCGGACAGGATGCCGATTACCAGCTGAAGGTCATCGTGCGGGACATGGATGCCTACCAGGAGTTGCTGTTGAACAAGATCACCCGCATCCAGGGCGTGACGGGAGTGCACTCCAGCTTCGTGCTGCGCAAGGTGGTGGACAAGACGACGCTGCCGGTGGGGAAGGCTTAGTGGTTCGAAAGGGTCTCGCTGAGTTGCACAGGCTACTGATCAAGGTTTTCTCCTCATCACCCATCACCGTTTTCCGTTATGATTCAGCCCTTTTGCATTAGCGGAACCGCTCAATGGCCCAATACGTTTACACCATGCGCCGGGTCGGCAAGGTCGTGCCGCCCAAGCGCGTCATCCTGAAGGACATTTCGCTTTCGTTCTTTCCCGGCGCCAAGATCGGCGTGCTGGGAGTGAACGGCTCCGGCAAGTCGAGCCTGCTCAGGATCATGGCGGGCGAGGACACCAGCTTCGAGGGCGAGGCGGTGCCGATGCCGAACATGCGCGTGGGTTTCCTGCCGCAGGAGCCCCAGCTCGATGCCAACAAGACCGTGCGCGAGACGGTGGAAGAGGGCATGGGCGAGGTGTCCGAGGCGAAAAAGAAGCTCGAGGCAATCTACGCGGCCTATTCGGAAGAGGGCGCGGACTTCGACAAGCTCGCGGCCGAGCAGAGCCAGTACGAGGCAATACTCTCGGCGAGCGGCAGCGGGGGCGACACGGAGCATCAGTTGGAGATCGCCTCCGACGCGCTGCGGCTGCCGCCATGGGATGCGAAGATCGGCCCGCTCTCGGGCGGCGAGCGGCGGCGCGTGGCGTTGTGCCGGCTGCTGCTGTCCAAGCCCGACATGCTGCTGCTCGACGAGCCGACCAACCACCTCGATGCCGAGAGCGTCGAATGGCTGGAGCAGTTCCTGCAAAAGTTTCCCGGCACCGTGGTGGCGGTGACGCACGACCGTTACTTCCTCGACAATGCCGCGCAGTGGATACTCGAGCTTGACCGCGGCTACGGCATTCCGTGGGAAGGCAACTACAGCTCGTGGCTCGAGCAGAAGGAAGCGCGCCTCAAGCTGGAGGAGGCCACGGAGTCGGCGCGCCAGAAGGCGCTCAAGAAGGAACTCGATTGGGTGCGCCAGAATCCCAAGGGCCGGCAGGCCAAGGCCAAGGCGCGCATTGCCCGCTTCGAGGAGCTGAACTCGTACGAGTACCAGAAGCGCAACGAGACCCAGGAGATCTTCATCCCGGTCGCCGAGCGACTGGGCGACAGCGTGATCGAGTTCAAGGGCGTCTCCAAGGGCTACGGCGACCGCCTGTTGATCGACGACCTCAGCTTCAGCGTCCCGCCGGGCGCGATCGTCGGCATCATCGGGCCGAACGGCGCGGGCAAGTCCACGCTGTTCCGCATGATCTCCGGGTCGGAGAAGCCGGACCGCGGCAAGGTCGCGATCGGCTCGACGGTGAAGCTCGCGCATGTGGACCAGTCGCGCGAGAAACTGGCGAACGACCAGACGGTGTTCGAGTTCGTCTCCGGCGGCACCGACATCCTGAAGGTCGGCAAGTTCGAGATGCCGACGCGGGCCTACCTCGGGCGCTTCAATTTCAAGGGCACCGACCAGCAGAAGAAAGTGGGCAACCTCTCTGGCGGCGAGCGCGGCCGGCTGCATCTGGCCAAGGCCACGCTCTCCGGCGGCAACGTGCTGCTGCTCGACGAGCCGTCCAACGATCTCGACGTGGAGACGCTGCGCGCGCTCGAGGACGCGCTGCTGGAATTCGCCGGCACCGTGCTGGTGGTCTCGCACGACCGCTGGTTCCTCGACCGCATCGCCACCCACATCCTCGCGTTCGAGGGCGACTCGAAGGTGGCGATGTTCAACGGCAACTACCAGGAATACGAGGCGGACAAAAAGAAACGACTCGGTGAGGACGGCGCTCAGCCGCGGCGCATCCGGTTCAAGCCCCTGAAGCAGTGACCAGTGACTAGAGCGTGTCTCAAAAACAGGTTTGCGGCCCGATTTCCCTCATCCCCGCCCTTCTCCCAAGGGGAGAAGGGAGAAACCCTCTCTCCCTTTGGGAGAGGGACAGGGTGAGGGGCATTTTTGAGACAGCCTCTAGTGATTGGAGTTGAAAAACGCGCCGTGCAGATCGGCGGGCTGGCGGTCAGGACGTGGGGGAAGGGCGAGCCGCTGGTGCTGCTGCACGGCGGCATGGGCTCGTGGCGGCACTGGATACGCAACGTCGATGCGCTCGCCGCGAAATTCACCGTGCACGCGGTGGATATGCCGGGTTGCGGCGATTCCGACTCGGTGCCGCGCGATATCACGGACGACGATTACATCACGCGGGTGGAAGAGGCGCTGGGTGCGATCGCCGGCGCGCGGCCGGTCAACCTCGCCGGGTTCTCGTTCGGCGGCATCATGGCGGCGATGGTGGCCGCGCGCCTGGGCATGCGCATCCGCAAGCTCTCGTTGCTGAGCCCGGGCGGGTTTGGAAAATCGCCGAAGGCGCTGGACCTGCGCAAGATTCCTCCCGACACGGCGGGCATGGCGATGGTCCGCGAAGTGCTGCGCCACAATCTGCGCGTCATGATGTGCGCGGATCCCGCCAACGTCACCGAAGAAACGGTGGACCTGCACTACGCCAACGTGCGGCGTACGCGCTTCGATGGCCGCCGCTTCAGCGTGAGCAACCGCATGGTGGAAACACTCGGGCAACTCGTGTGCCCGATACAGACGATCTGGGGAGAACTCGACGCG
>Ga0137410_10002140_pt1 | contig 13481 bp, 30 predicted proteins | sample CZODoug1_16funga_FD_108878 | JGI IMG/M metagenome (GOLD analysis project Ga0137410, IMG submission 108878) | Vadose zone soil fungal communities from Angelo Coast Range Reserve, California, USA - CZODoug1_16fungal (Illumina Assembly) | ecosystem: Environmental > Terrestrial > Soil > Vadose zone... | reverse complement strand
TCTGGACAACCTTTCCGCCGGCGCCGTCGCGCTCAACTCGGATATGGCGACCGTGTTGGCGCGACTGACCGCCGCTCGCGCCGGCTATCTGGACAACCTTTCCGCCGGCGCCGTCGCGCTCAATTCCGACATGGCTACATTGTTGGCCAGAGTCACGGCCGCCGTCGCGCTCAATTCCGACATGGCTACATTGTTGGCCAGAGTCACGGGCGCCGTCGCGCTAGCTGCGACGGCACTATCAACGGCTCAATGGACGAATGGACGAGCGGCGAATTTGGACAATCTGGCCACGGGTCAGATTGCGCAGAATCCGAACAAGCCGGGGGAAGGTGTCGCATTGACATCCGTCAGCACGGCGGCCAGTCAAGGCACGCCGGGGGCGTGGGTCGCTATCGTGGCGTCTTTAGCTTTTGCGGGGGTATTTTTTCGCGGGATGTTCTATCACGCGGCCGGCAACTTTTCCTATAAGTTCGATCTGGGTGTGGGGCCTGGTGGTTCCGAAGTCGTCAAGAATAGTTATTGGTTCGACGATAAGGGGGGAGCCAGTTCGCCCACTTTTGGAGGTGCACTGGACCCAACGATTTATACGGCCGGTTCTCGTGTGTCGATGCGAATTACCAACAATTCAACCGCCAGCAGCGAACCGTTCATCATCAGCGGCGAAATTCAGGAGCGGCAATAATGAGTGTCCTGGCCATCTACGATCAAACGAGCAAACAACTGATCTCGATTGTGCGTCAGGGAGAAGAAGCTTCCGACTCCGCATTGACGGCCGCGGGTCGCGTGAAAAAACTCGTGACTGATCCCGTGGCGGGTTCAACGTGGAATACAACGACACTCGATTTTGACGCGCCGGTGATTGATCCGGACATCACACTACGCGGTGTTTTGCTCACGAAACCGGCGGTCAATTGGAGCAACACGGATCTTGCAAACGCGCTCAAGATTCTGCTCTTAAGAAAGTAGGGGGGGACATGAATTTCTTAATCGGCGCCGGCGTGGTCGGAATTGTGTTTCTCTTGATGAACAAGATGAAGACCGGCGCGCCGGCGGCCGGTAACATCAACCTTCCGACCGGCGGAGTCCCATTTGCACCTGGCGGGCCGCCGGGGCTTCGGAATCCAACGTCAACCCTAGTAGCCGAACGTGCAGGACAGGCGCTGACCGCCGCAACGGGGATTCCTGGTTTCGACAAAGCCGGAAAAGGCATTTCGCAAATGTTTGGCAAGGGACGGACGGAAGCCAATGACCTGGTCCAGCATTATCAGAACCCATTGGTCTATATCTATTACGCTCAAATTGTCGATTCATGGAACCAGGCCGTCACGAACGGCACCGCCACCAATGCGATTCGCGAACAAGTCAAAACGTTGATCAAAACGGCCGCTTCTCAGTTCTATCAAGAAGCGCAACGTTTCCCGCGGGCCGGGCCTGGCGGCATCCAAACGATTCGTGAGTTTGTCGACACAAAGCTGATTCCGGGTATTGATGCAGTTCCTTTGACGAGGTGAACCCATGAGCACGCATGTCGATTACTACGGCAACATCATTGACGACAGGACGGGAAGCGCCATTGGGAGTGTTCCCTATGCCGATAGTGACTTCGGAAAAGCCTCGATTGCCGCGGCTCAAGCTTCGGAAGCCGCAGCCGCAGCCGCTCGCGCAGCGACGGCCGCATATGATGCGAACCCCACGCCAGCCAACGAGGCTAAACTCGGCGCGGCGATCGTCGCGGGAACGGAAGCGTATAAGAAATTTGCCGTAGCGACCTCGGCGCCGGCGCCGGCAACCGGCACCACGACCCGGAAGCTCACGACCGACGACACCATAAACCTTCTGGATAAAGTGCAAGGAGCGATAACCGGAAGCTGCACGCCGCAACATCCGTGCAGCGGTTTAATACCAACGAGCGTAGCGGTTCCCTATCACGGACAAGCGGGAACACCATCGGCGCCGACCGCGAAACGAAAGATAAAGCCGATCGTCGTGGGAGGTTCGATCGTGGCCGGCGCGGCCCTGCTCACACTGCTATGAAAACCGTGCTCACTTCGGTAGTGGTCATTTACGTTGTCGGCGTTATCGTGACGCGCTGGAAGCTCGATACCTCGAAAGACTCCGATGGAAGCTTCTCGCTCTTGTGGCCTGTCAAATTCGCGCAACACCCGCAGAATTTCGCCACGGCCGTGAAATATGCTTTCACGGTGAAAAACTGAAAAATTTTCTTTGCGACGGTTAGTTATAGACGCGATTCGGAACGCCGGCGCTCCTGAACCTTAACCCTCATTCCTTGTCCTCTGGCCGGGAACGTTCGTGCAGGTTCGCCACGATTTCAGTGATAACGACGATTTGACGTAGCCGGCGGATTTCAAACAAGGCCATGACCAACACGGCCAGCACAAAGCCGACGGTGAACCAAAACAACCAGTCAGTCATCATATTTCGCGGCATCTCCGTTTGGTCCGAAGTATCGTGAGAATCACCGACCGGATTGTTGAACGCGATTGAACCGCCGGCGCTGAATTCCCCCAATGGCGCAAGGTTTCCCGGCGGTATTGTTGCCAGAGCTGAAGAAGCCACCGGCGCGAATCTTGGTCCCAGCGGGTCACTTCGACGCTGAGATATTCCGCGTAAAGGTTTTGGAACATGACAACGCGATCGGCAAGTGGTTTCATTCGACAACTTCCATCGTCAAATCCATGAGTCGCGCCAGCTCGCGAAGTCCCCATTCGGCTTGCTGAAAGCCGACTTTGCATAGCGGGCACGAATCCGGATTGACGATTTTCCCCAACACCACATGACCGGCGTCCACGTCCCGTTTCACGAAGGCAAAGCCCCGTTTACAGCTCCGGCACTGGATCATGACGAGGGCACCAGGCGGAGGGATCAATTGCGCGAACCCGCCGGCGGATTCTCGGCAATGAGCGAAAGAAGATGCTCGCGGGGCATATCGTCCGAAAACGGCCAGCGCGAGGCCAACTCTTCGCATAGAACCATTCCGATAAAGAGCACGCGCTTACGATTCGGAGCCAGCTTGAAAACCGCATAGAGTTTCATTTCTTTTGGGAAACCTCCGACCGCAACCTGTAGCGGCCGTTTTGGGAAGCGTCTCAGTTTGGGTTTTATGTCAACCTGGCGCTTCTCTACCTATTGGGGTTCTCTAGCCCGGTGGTTTTCGCTTTTCTTCTCGCGGTATCCGTGCAAAAAACCCAATTCGATAAAGCCAGAAGCAACGCGAAAGCCTCATCTCGATTCAACCGCGGATTGTTCCCGGCAGTATCAAATTCCAAGGCCGGGCCGGCGCCCAATGGTTGAGCGACCGAAGTTACGTAAACGCCGTTACGTTCAAAAATGCGCTCGCTCATGTTTCGCTCGATTCCACTGCCAGCGATTCCACCGGCACCAGGCCGCCGGCGTACATCTTCCCCCACAAGCTTGGGTTGAACATGAAAAGCACGCAGTCATCATTGGCGCAAAACGCTTGCTCCGGATTAATCACATGCTGAGAAGGTTGACCGCAGGCCGGGCAGGAATAGTCCCTTAGTTCATGTGTGACAAAGTGCTCGATGACAGAGAGAATTTGATCCAAGTCTTTTTCCCAACTCATCGTTTCCCCCTGGCGGCTGAGGAGCGCGATCGCGGCGGCCGCCGGCTGGAATCTAGCCCGCCAGCTCGAGCTGAGGGGCTAGATTTCTTCGCGCGGGAAAACTCGAATTCCATTTGGTTGATTTTGTCGAGTAGCGCCTTGTCCGCGGGAGTGTCCTTCTTCAGTTTCCCGTAGCAGAAGCGGAACAGATGCTCCGGCAAGTCCGGAAGGTTGTCCGGATAGCGGGCTTGGGTTCGCCAATGGGCGCCACACGTCGTACACAGAACGTGGGACCAGGCCGAAGGCTCGACCCGGCCAGCGAGTACCTGGCGGTCAACCTCCGCGTGATAATCCGCCCCGTTATAGATCGAGCGATTCTGTTTTCGTTGAACCACGACCCAATGCCGCAAGGGCCGGCGATCGAAACCGAACGACCAACGGGGACAAGTGCAGCTCCGGCGGCCGGCGTAGCTCATAGGCTCGCCACCTTTCGCAAGATGTCACTCGCTGGAATTTCCAGCGGCGGACCCCAGGGCATCGCGTAACGATGAGTCCGGCGCTTCACGACCAGGCTACGGGCTAGATCGCCGACGTCGTGCACGACGTCGGCGCCCGGAACCCAACGCACAAAGAGCGCCAGGCGCGATTCCTCAAATGTGTCTTTAATCTCGATCAAATCCCCTTCTTTCAAATCTTCGTTTTTCAGATGGACCTCCCTTTTCAAATGGACCTGTGTTGACTCACGGAAACACTAACCTTCCCTGCAATTGGAGCTTTCGAGCTTGCCGAAGAGCCTTAAAACCGAGATGAGGCGATGACGCGGCAAGCTCGGGCTCATCCTCGGTCACGTCAAAACTGAAAGGAAAACTGCATATGACGATCAACGAAGAGCGGACATTTGAATTAGCGCAGGCTTGTTTGGAAGTCATAGACATCCTGTCGAAATTGGGGCCACACGAACGGGATTTCGTTGTGAAATTTGCGGCGGATCGATGCAACCAACGAGTACCAAACGAACCTCTATCGATGCCAAATCCCAACGGCAACGGCAAACGGCAAATAGGGCGGCCGCGTAAGGTGATGACTTCATGAAATTCAGTCCCGGCCAGGCGCGAGTTCTTCTCTACTTTCAGGAAAATGCGCCCGATGGGCAGTGTTATCGGTATGTGCGGGAGATTGCTGAAGCGACTGAATTGAGCCGGATCTACGTTCGACAGGTTACAAGGCAGTTTGCAAAGTGGGGAATCCTCACTTATGAGCAAATGTGGGAATTGGACGGCGAAGAAACCGAAGATTCCCCCAAATTGATCCCGGCCAAAATGGCGCTGGTTTATCAGTGGGGCGCTACTTATTACCCCGGCGGAAATCTCTATAAGATCGCCCCGCCAGAGTTTCAAAAGGCCCTCGCGGACGGGTCATTATGTAAACTTCCCGGCCAACTGCAATTACCCTTTCCCAACTTTTCCCCCTATGAGCGGACAATTCTAGCCCGTGTCGATCGCACGGGGCTAGATTTTTCGCCGGCGTATAAGTCGCTGGAAGCGAGTCTTGACCTGGCCGATAGGAAATGAGCCTACTTGCGCGGAAACGCGCCTCTCTTGTCCGCGGGATGACGATGGCGGAACATGGCGTCTACCATCGGCTTTGCAGCTATCACAACGTCAGACACGCCGATCCTTTCCCGAAAATCTCGACTCTTTGTTTTCAGTTTGAATGTTCCAAAATCTACATGAGGCAAATCCTCCGCGACCTCTCAAAGAAACGCTTTCTCAAACGAAAAAAAAGATTCATTGGCTTTGGTGAGGATGGACCGCAAGATGCCAACGCTTACGAAATTGATCTCACCCGGTGGTTCCCTTACAAGGACGAAGAGAGCGAGAGAGCAAACAACGCCGTGCTTGGCTATTTTCGTCGTTCGATTGCCGATGCGGAGCTATCGCATGGCTTTCTCGCTACGTGGATCGAACCCAAACGTAGCCGGTCAAAGCGGCCGCGGCGGAATCTATGGATTGCAGTTGAGTCCCTGAGTACCCACAAATTTCTGCGCAAAAACTTCGATGCCATCATGAAGAAAATCAAGGAAGAGACCGGCAACGAATATAACCTCCGCGAACTTCGGACCTACGAGAGCGACGAATAAAACTCGCCTGAAAATCTAAAAAATCTAAATTTCTTCCTTTGGAAAACCCTGTTTTCCTTCGGGAAACCTGTGGAAATCCTGTTTATAGGCGATGGCCGGCCATCGTTGAATGATGCCCGGCCATCGTTGAATGACGCCCGGCCATCACATAGCGACGGCCGGCCAATACCCTTTCACTCTGTTTGAACCCGATCCCTTCGGGATCTGGTATTTACTCTATTAGTGACTTAGGTGTCCGCTTGCCTGTGGAAATTGTGCAAAACCGGCGACAAGGGGAACGGGAACAGGAGTTGCGGAGCGCCGCAAAGAACAGCGGCGAGTTCCGGAATTTTATTACTGCTTTTAAAGAAGGGATCGCAATTCAGGGTCCCAACCTCTTCGTCAGTTCATCGCGTAACCACGACAAAAACCGGCGCAACTCCGCGTTTTCCTCTCTCAGCTTCGCAAACGCCCGATTGTGGCGTTCCTTCCGCTCCTGGCGCAGTTCTTCCGCCGGCCATGCGGTTTCCTCGTTCTGTGCAGCTTCGCCACGCCAGCCCATCCAGCGCGAGAAATCCTCGGGTTCCCAATTGATGGTCTGGTTATCGTGCAGTCGCGGTCCTGCGTTGTTGGTTGTCGTCGTCTTTCGGGTTTGCAGCTCGGCGGCGACGTAGGTCGTCATCTGAATGAGCCAGGCTAAGACATCTTCGTCTTTCACGTTCGGTTCCCCCCTTCCTAGGAGGAGGCACACGATAAACGAAAACCTCGGTGTCGTTCTAGTTTTCCTTGTGTCGCCCGTGATAGATTTTCAAAACACTCAGTCCTAACTTCAAAAGTGGCCCAATCTGCGCGGATGGCCCCGGATTGGGTCTTTTTCTTTGCGCTGCCTTATATGACCGTTGAAGTCGTTTTTTTGAAGCAATGGGTCAAGCAACACCCGGACCTGGCCGTACAGATCGAATTTAGGCCGGAAAACATGTTCCATTGCTCGGTCTGGAATCCCGAGAAAACCCGAATTCTTTTTAACTTCGAGCTGAGTCCCCTGCAACAAAGCCGGATTATTGCGTTCGTCCTTGCGGAGCTGAGTAAATGAACTGCCCCAATTGCGGCGCCGGCGTGTCGATTCGGCCGAACATGCGCCGGTTTACCTGCCGGAAGTGTGGCGTTCAATTCCCGATTCCACGGGCGAACACTCCGGAACCGGCCGCACTGGCGCCGGAACGGCCGCCGGATCCAGCTCCGGCAGCTCCGGAACCGCCGGCGCCGGAACCCCCGCAACCCGCAACCCCAACCCCGGAGAAAAAACGTGCTTATGATGCCTTCTGATTGGAACGCGAAAGAAATGACCGATGCGGCCAAAGCCGCGGAAAACCCGCCCAACGGGAGCGCGGCCGGCAAACCGGAACCGGAAATCATTCCGCCTGGCGTCGCCACTTCGGTAGACGACCCGGAACCGCTCATTCTCGATCCGGCCAAGATTCGCGTATTGTCCGTCAAAATTTTGCGGAGTGTCGTTTACCACATCAACCGCAAGCTCGATTGGAAGGAACTTCCCGATCAAGATTGGGCGGATCAGACGATTCAAGCGGCCGAAATGATTTATAAGAAGTATGCCGGCGAGGATAGCCAGATTGGACCGGAAGCCCTTCTTGTGTTCAATGTTCTCGGGGCATGGATCTTGCCCAACAACCTCGACAAAATCCAAAAGCTCATGAAGTTTGCCCAAGCGGAAGAACCACCGGAAGCGGAGGCGAAAGCCGCGTGAACTATTTCCGCCGGTTTGTTTTCGACGCGACCGACACCAGGCTAGTCGAAATCCGCGATCTTTTCGAAAGCGGAGTGTCGGAGCTGACCGGCAAAACGAGAAGACTTGTCGGGACCAGGCCGGAAGAACAGGGCGGCATTATCGGCCGTTTTGGCGGCGTTAAAAAGAGTGTGCCGGCGCTCGCGCATTTTGAAGAGAGTCCCAGGCGGATCGCGAAGGCAATCCGGAAAGGCCGGCGCGACCCACTTTACCGGCCGCTTCGGGAAGTGGTTTTAGAAGATGTTTTGAAGGAAGAGGCGGAAGCGATTCAAAGTTACATCGACCTGGCAAGTCCGGAAGAACTCGCAGCGATCGCGCAGAAGCCGCAGCTCGCGCGGCGGGAACTCATCAAAGCCCATGCCGGCCGGCGCTATTGCGAAACCTGCAAACGACCTCACCGCCCATCGATTCACCTGTCACACGGCCGCGGCGCTTTCAAGCGGACACATGGCGCCCCCCGGCCAACATGGGTTCGCGAAATGCTGCAACGCGGGCCGACCCAGGAAGGTTACTAACCGATGCAACCCTACGTTTTCCGCGACGAACCCCAGGAAATTCCCACCCGATTGAACATCGGAATGCTCGGCGCCGGCAAAACGTCGCTTCTCAATTTTCAGTTGCAAGCCATTCGCAGCTCGCGCCGGCGGGCCGGCGGCCGGCTGATTCTGGTAGACCCCTCGACCGACGACTTCCACTTTAAAAACTTCGGCCGCATTGTCGAAACCCCAACCAGCTTCATTAACGTGTTTGGCGATCACCCGCCGGAAATGTTCTCCCTTCGCGTCATCACCAAAGACCCCAAATTCTTCGATGTGGTTTGCCTGGCGGCCATGCGTTTGAAAGATTGTTTCCTTCTCTGCGATGAAGTTTGGCACTTCTGCCCCACCAAAGCGGGAACCCAAATGGACCCGCCCAACTTCAATGAGCTGGTTACGGAAGGCCGGCATTCATTGGTTCGATTCATTGGAACGTGTCAGCGTCCTAGCCAGGTGCACAACAACCTTCTCCACCTGGCCGCCGAGTTGAACGTTTTCAGGACCAAAGATGTCCGTTTGTTGAAAGAAGAACTCGAAGGCCGGGAGAATTTACGGAAGGTGCGCTACCTGCCCACGTATCACTTCTTCAGTTGCACCAATGCCCGGCCGCCCTTCCTGGCGTCGATCCATGGCAGAAGAAAAACAAACAAAAACTCTGGCAATCCACTTTCGTCTGACCGACGCGGAACTCGCGAAGCTAAAAAGATTAGCGCGTGACGACGAGCGCTCGATTGCTCAATTCATTCGGAGCCTTGTCCGCAAACAACTACGTTTGACCGCTTTTGAGTACCCGAAAGCGGTAGAACGTCCGAATGGCAGCGCGATAGGCTAAAAACATAACTCTCTCTCGCGCGAGGGGGACTTCGACGGGAACGGCGGGCCGTGCGCAGACGGCTTTCCGAACTTGACGAAGTCCCCCTTTGCCATTTTAAGGAGGCTAATTCAAATGAAACGTGCGGCGCTTCTCCTCGTTCTTCTCGGGTTCGTTTACTTCTTTTGTCCCCAGCTCGCTTTTCCGTTTTCCTTCGCCTTGGTGATTGGGCCTCCGAACTCCGATCGCTGGAAACTGCTCTCTCAAAAAGATTGGTCCCCTGGCGGCGATGTGAAATTCACCCTCGAAGATTTGGGCAAGTACCGCTTTCGCTCATTCCTGATTTATGTGTCCCTGCCATTCAACAAGTCTGGAGCCGCGAGTTTTGGAACGCTCGCGACGGAAGTCCCGTTTAACGCCATTCGCTACGTGACCTGGCAGGACAAATTGAACGTGAAGCGGATTCCGGCGCGACTCCTCCGCCAAATTTCCCATTTGATGTACCGCGGCGTCGATACGCAATATACCGCCCCGACCGCCACGAACGGGTTACAGACCCCTAGCTTTTCTTTGCTGGTCGACAACGAGTATTACGGAACCGATGCGCCCGACATTTCGATTCTCGACCTGGCGCGGGCCGGCGAAAATGCGGCGCTCGTGTTGACCTGTGGGACCGTCGAAGATTTGATCGCCGGCGGAGACTACACGACCAAAACTTTCACGGTGGCCGGCGCCATTTCGATCTATGGGCAGATCGAAGAGAGCCGCGAGTTGAGAGCGTTTCCGTTTTCGAACTTCCACTATGAGTACATCGAAAAATCGGTGAACTCGAATCCCCAGGCCGAATACAAGGTTCCTATCCCGATCGACCAGGACGTACGTTTTATTTTCTTTGGACAATCGACCCGAACCCCCGACACGTTGATATCCACTCTTGTGGCGGCCGCCAACAATGTCAGGGTCGATGTGAACGACGAGCCCCGTTACGGGCCGATCACGTTTCAGGAACTCACGCGACGCAACCAGGCCGATTACCTGGTAGCGTTCAACACGGGTTACGGCGTAGTCGATTTCACGAAGAACAAAGCCAAAAAGAAGCTTTCCCTCTTGGTCCCCGATCAAAACGACCCCGATAGGATTAAGACCTGCAATCTGGTTGTCCAGACCAGCTCCGTCGCGAGTGCCTATCTCGATGTGTTGGTCGCCTCGATTCGCGGGCCTATCGTCCAAGTGCGGTAGTTATGAGCTGTGCGACTTGTAGCGGAACCGCGGCGCCCGAACAGCAGGCGATGCTGTACGCGGCCGGCGATCAACCGCTAAACAATTTCGTAGACCCTGGCGGGAGCGCGGGCCGAACCCGGCGCCTCGGGATTGATGACTTGTTGGCGATTTTTTTTAACCCTCCGCCCAGTTCCGGCTTGACGCTGCCGGAAGGAGTACCGGCGCCGGAACGCTGGCCCGATGGTTTCCCTCTGTTCCTGGCCGCCGGCATTGTGGGCGGAGTTTTTTACTTGAGCTACAAACATAAGGCGTAACGAATGGCGATTGTTCTCTATGACTACATTGTTCGCGATGAACGCGGGCTGAAGTCTCCCTTAGTGGACATTGACATTCCGCCGGAAGAGTACAAGCGCAAGTTAGCTCTGTATGGGTTGGAAGTCGTGTCCTCGAAAGTGTCGGGCTCGATCGACACGACCGGCGCCGACACTGGCGCATGGAACACGAACGTTGTAAAGGCCGTGGCTGACCAGGCGGTAGAGAAAGTTCAAAGTTTTTTTGGCCAACACCGTGAGGCGATCGTATTAGGCGGGCTTGCCCTTGTGGCGCTCGCGGCGTTTCATTATGGGAAAACTCACCGATAACCAAATCGCGGATTTCCGCTCGCGTCATCCTCTCGAAGCTTCGGCTATTGGTCTATATGCGCTGATCGTGAAAGATCAAGGCCGGCTGATTGATGTGTTCAAGATTGGCGATCAGCTCGCATACATCGAAATTTCAGCCGGCGCTTTACCGTCCTTTGCCGATATGCAGGAAGGTGAGGTGCGCCCGCTCGTTCCCCACAAGGGAACGGTGAAGGAATCCACCATTGCCGAAATTTTGGCCGGCGCGATCCAACACCCGATCTTTAGCACCGAAGTTTTGGAAAAGACCGCAAGGACGATCGGGAACATTGCCGGCCAAAGTTTGGAAGCGATCGGCAAAGGTGCGGGACCGGGCTTAGAGCGTGGATTGCTGGCGCTCAAAATTTTCGGTATTCCTGTGCTCCTGCTAGTGGCGGCCGGCGGCGGGATTTATCTCTATTCGATTTCTCAAATTGGCAAACGTTTATGAGTCCGGAAATGCTTCTCGGCGGATTGCTGGCGGTCATGCTCGGAAGTTTGGCGTGGTTGAAAAACCGGAACCCGGCGCCGGCGCCGATTGAAACCGCGCCTCCGCCGGCGGAGGAAAACCCGATGGTGACCTCGACCCTGGCAACCGTGGCCCTAGTCGCGAAGAAATACAGGATTCCGGAACAACGCGCGATAGCGGCCTACCAGCTCGCGCAGGGACAAGCGGCCGAAACCGGCTTGGACGTGGCGCTATTGCTCGCGATGTGGCACAAGGAATCGACCTTGAACCCGGCGGCCGTCAATCCGAAAGACCCTTCTTATGGCCTCGGAGCAGTACAGCTTTTTTGGATTGACGGCCGGATTGGGCTCACCGGAACCAAAGCCGATTTGATGGACCCGGCATTCAACGCGCGGGCCTCGGCGCACATCATCAAATACTTTCGCGGCGAAACCTTACTGCCGGATGTGCGACCAAACAGCAACGGAGAACGACTTTACCCCTACCGTTATTTTGCCTTTCCGGAAGAGTGCGATGTTTACAACGTAGGGGAACCCAAATTCCGGAACGGCACAAGAAACGCAGCCTATCGGAACGCGGTACGCCAGTACTTCACCGATTGGGCTAGAACGAGGTGATGACTTGAGAAACGACACGCTCAGTTTTTCGCAAATGATTCAGTACGCGACGGGCCTTTTGCCTTTTGTCGCCATGGCCGAAGGGATCTTTGGCGCCGGCGCCGGCGCCGATAAAAAAGCTTTTGTCGAAGCGACCCTCGGAGACTTTACGCAAGTCCTGGCGGCGCGATTCAACGCCGGCGAAGAACTTCACGAAGAAGTGAAAGCCCTTCGCGGCGATTTGATTGACGCGGCCGTCCATGTTTTGAATTGGCGCGGCACCACGAAACCGAAAGAGGGACAACGCTTGTCCGCCGGCCTGGCGCTTGGCTACGCGAAACCTTCACTGGCGCGAATCTACCGCAAGCAACAAGAAGGCGGAACCTTGACGCCGGCGGAGCAAAAAGAGTGGGAGGATTTCAAGGCAACCTGGCCCACGACCGAAAAGAAGGAACCCGCACCGGCGCCAGAACATCAGCCGGCATAGATGCTTACTTTGTCGGAGTGGATATCGGCGCTCCAGTTACTAGCAACGGTGGTAGGTCTGTTAGTGCTCTATTTCAAGATCGCCCGCCAAATAGGGCAATGGGAACAGACGCAAAAACAGACGGTAGAGGAACTCAAGAAACACGAAGGCAAAATCGAAAAGTTCACCGAAAAACTTGGCACCCTGGCGGAGCGGGTTTATGAACTCTTTGGGCAATTGAAAAAGTGAAAGGAACGGTATGAATTTTTTCTCATGGAAGTTTGCGGCCGTCATCGTGGGCGCGTGGACGTTTTCGGAACTCGCTTACGTCTATGTCGTGGAACCCCAGCTCGCCAAGCAAGGCTGGCTCAAGTAAGCGAAACATTCCTGATTTCGCGGAAAGGAAACCTAAAACAATGGCGCTTAGTGCAAAAGTTAGTGCAAAAGTTCCGGCGGTCTTCAAAACGCCCGAGATGAAAGCTTTCGTGGCGATGGTTGTCGTTTTTACCGGGCTGAATGTGGCGTACCACATGAGTCCCGGCTTTCGCTCGATCTTCACTCAGTGAGGTTTGGCGCGTGCCGAAGTTAAACGGAGCGTCCCCGACAACGGTAGACAACTCCGACACCAAAAAAATTCTGATTAACATTCCCGACTATCGCTGTGGGGCGATGCTTTCACTTTTTAATGTGGGCGCGGCCGGCGTGATTTTTTTCAAAACCGGATGCGGACCCGATGACAAGTGCAGCGACACCGACTACGAGGATAAATTAGTTGCCGGCGAAATCCGATACATTGACAACCCCACGCCGGGGCGCGTGTTCGTCTACTGTAACGTCACGCCGAACGCGCAAAACATTGCCTGGCACGCCGGCACAAGGGATTAAAGAAAATGAGTGGCGGCATACGTTCAAGTGATGCGATTGCAACCAACGTCAACACCGACCTGGCGCAAGACGTAGCGAGTGGGACCGACATTTTAAGCATACTGGCGCGACTGACCGCAGCTCGGGCCGGCTATCTCGATAACCTGGCGGCCGGCGCGATCGCCCTCAATGCCGATGTCCAAACCTTACTGACGAGGATTACCGCGGCTGTCGCGCTCAACTCGGATATGGCGACCGTGTTGGCGCGACTGACCGCCGCTCGCGCCGGCTATCTGGACAACCTTTCCGCCGGCGCCGTCGCGCTCAACTCGGATATGGCGACCGTGTTGGCG
>Ga0137410_10002138_pt1 | contig 13483 bp, 16 predicted proteins | sample CZODoug1_16funga_FD_108878 | JGI IMG/M metagenome (GOLD analysis project Ga0137410, IMG submission 108878) | Vadose zone soil fungal communities from Angelo Coast Range Reserve, California, USA - CZODoug1_16fungal (Illumina Assembly) | ecosystem: Environmental > Terrestrial > Soil > Vadose zone... | reverse complement strand
TACTTTTTGCGATTAGGTTGAGGAGCTTGGCTTTCAGGGTTGTCGTCGAGTAATAGTGGCTAATTGCCACCTTGGTTGACCGATGGCCGAGCGCTTGGAACGTCGTTTCCACTCTGTAATCGCCGAGAATCTTGCTGATACCGAATGTGTCCTCCGGCAACACAGTGACGATCTTATGCAGCGGGATAATTTCGATGTCCTTCTCGATGCAGGAGTGCTTCCCGCCCGCAAGATGACATTGATAGGACGCGCCTGTTTCGCGCAGGGTCTTGCCAGAAAGAAGATCAACCTTAACCACGCGAGGATGGAACTCCGGGATCTTCGTGAGATCCATGCTGAACGACCACACCGCTTCCAAAGGCGCGTTGATGACGACTTCCTGCCTGGATCGGAACGGCGGCTGCAAATCTTGCCTCCAGATTAATCGGTGACCTTTCGTTTCCAGTCACGGCGGGTGTCTCACTTCCCCGCAATCAAAAAACACGGTGGGTGCCCCATTTCTCGCGTTCTTTGCTAGAAGTGGGGCCTTTCCAGTGCTCCGAATTTCTCTCTTTCATCCAACTGTTCGGTGTGCGCCATCACAGCGCGGCATGCTTCCGGGATTCTACTCTTAACAACGTGCCCTGGAATCTGACGCGTTACTATGGCAACAACGAACTACACTTCATCACGTGTAGTTGTTACCGTCGTCAACCGCTAGTCGGCACCGCGCGGTGGCGCGACCTGTTTCTCAAAGTGTTGGAGCAGGTGCGAGAGAAGTATCAGTTCGTCGTCATCGGATATGTCGTCATTCCGAACACTTTCATCTGCTGATCAGCGAACCGCAGGAGCGTACTCCTTCCACCGTCATGCAGGCTTTGAAACTCGGCTTCGCGCGGCGGGTTCTGATCCAGATGCGCAAGTGCCGCAACCCTAACCAATCCGAACTGTTCCTGCGCTCTCCGCAGCACATCTGGCAGAAGCGTTTCTACGATTTCAACATTTGGACGGGCCGCAAGCGCGTCGAAAAACTACGCTATATCCACCGCAATCCAGTCACGAGCGGACTGGTAGCCTCGCCGGAACTCTGGCGCTGGAGTAGTTATCGCTCTTACGCTTTCGGTGATGCTGGGCCAGTCGTGGTGAACGACTGGCAAGTTCTCAAGATGAAGATCCGACCACCAGCCGCGTGAGAAGCAAAACCTCCGCTGCCAACCGCCCTCCGGCCCACTTCTCGCAAAGAACGCGAGAAATGGGGCACCCAGTTTGTTTTCTGCGCCGTCGTGTCAGCTAAGGGACACTTTCCACGGAGAGGTGGGCTACCCGCTCATTCGCACAGTCCCTCCGCTATTGACTCTGGACCGTACTCCAGAGTGTAAGCTGGTCTACGTGGAGATGGCGGACATGCAAATCGGCGAGCTAGCGAAGCGAACGACCCTGACAGTCGATGCGATTCGTTTCTATGAGAAACGCGAACTTCTGCCCAAAGCCATCCGCAGCACTGGAGGATTCCGGTTATATACGACCGGCGACATCGAGCAACTTCACTTCATTCGCCAGATGCATGAGCTGGGCTTCTCTCTGCGAGAGATTAGGGAATTGATTGACCTTCGTACGCGGAAGGTGTCAGCCTGCGAATCAGTAAGAGAACTTCTCAAGGACAAACTCGTGGGCGTTCGGGCCAAGCTGCACGAACTCCAGAAGCTGGAATCGGAACTGGTGGCCGACTTGCGAAAGTGCAACAAAGAACTGAAGCGTCGGAAACGTCACACTGCTTCTGCCTGTCCGGTGCTCGAAGGGGTAGTCACGAAATGAGAATTGAAGTTCTCTACGTTCCGGGTTGTCCCAATTTCCAGCCCGCTCTGGAACGCATCGCGAAGTTGCTGGTGTCGGAGGCGGTGCGTGCGGACATTGAACGAGTGCCTGTCAACAGCGACGCCGATGCCAAGGCTCTAAATTTCCCCGGTTCGCCGACCATTCGCGTGAATGGAACAGATGTGGAACCAGAGCACAAGAATGCAACAGGCCTAGCTTGTCGGCTGTACGCGAACAGTGGCGGCGTTCCGTCAGAGGAAATGCTTAGGCTTGCTCTTTCAAGAGCGAAGGAAGGACTATGAGAGTTGCAGAGCGAGCAACGCCCATTGCAGCGGTTATCGCTGCTCTTTCAACTTTGGCATGCTGCCTGCCGTTTGGGTTTCTCGGTGCAGTGGGCTTAGCGGGCTTGAGCCTCCGGGCACGGTCTTATGGTGGCTGGCTCCTCGGTCTTGCAGCCGTTCTTTTGATCGTTGGCTTTGCGCAGCTATATCGCGGTCGCGGTCAATGCAAAAAACGTAGTCGGCTTAGCATCGCTGTGTTCTGGATCGCAGCCGCGATAGTGCTTCTGGTTATTTTTTTCCCGCAAGTCATCGCGAGCTTGGTAGCAGGCTGAGGTAATCATGCGAGCAAATCTGAAATACGCGCTCTCGCTGGTGGCGCTCGCTCTCGCATTGTTTGTCTTCTGGTATTTGTGGGGTTGGGGCCGCAGTCCACAGGGACAGCCAGCGCTCACATCGCTTACGTCTAGCAATCTCGATCAGTTCAAACGGGAGTTCAACAATGCGGCTGACCGCAATCGTTTGGTGCTACTGCTGTCGCCGACGTGAAGCTACTGTTTGCGGGGGTCTTCCGCAATCGAAGAGATATTGAACCAGAATCCATCAGCACCAATCCGCGTCCTTGTCGTATGGGAACCTATGCTGCCGACTGACTGGTCAAAACCGAGTGGGATGGTGCAAGCTCGAATCTCCGACCCAAGGGTGGTGCAGTTCTGGGACAAGGAGCATCTCGTCGCGAAAGAATTGCAGCAGCAGCTTTCACCTTCCCAAATCTGTTGCCAGCGCAGTGGCATTATCTGGGATGTGGCTGCGGTTTACCCGAACAATGTCATATGGGGTTCCGCGCCTACGTACTTCGGAGGTGCAGTTCTGAATGTCGCGGGCCAAATTCGAGAACGAGTGTCGGCGATAAGCCCTAGCCGCTGACCATGGATCGCCGCGTGAGAAGGCGAGTGGCCCGGCCGCTCCCATCATGGTAAACACTCGGGCCTTTTCAGTGCTCCGGACCTTTTTCTATTCGTTAACAAGGAGTGTGGGAGCAGTCTGCGGGAGTCCACATCTTCGAAATCATCAACAAACTGGGTGCCCCATTTCTCGCGTTCGTTGCGAGAAGTGGGGCCTTTCTGGTGTTGCGGATTCTTCTGCGTCAAGTAGTGCAGCGTTCGCCGTAACACGTTGCTTACTCCGGGACGATACCGTGGGCTGGTCGCCTGAGACCAATTATTACGATGCAGACGGCACTGCTGCCCACTTCTCGCAAAGAACGAGAGAAATGGGGCACCCACATTATTTAAGATGATGGAGAAGTGGGTCACCCGCCAGGTGCTCATACTTGATACTCACTTCTGCTGACCACCCATAAGATTGTCAAGCACCGCATCAACGTTGAGCGCCTGCCGCCGAACAAATTCGTACAATTCCTCGACTTCCTCGACGTAGATGGAGTTCACCTTTACAAGTTCTTGATCGGCGTCATCTTTGAGGATCAACTCACTGGTCGAATGCACCCGGGCCATGAGCACGGTGTACTTAGCCTGCAGGGTAGTGGTGAATTGATTTGGCTCGGCGGTCGGCTCCCACTGCATCTTCCCGTTTCGCGTAGAGTCAAGGAGAAACCTCACAAATTCCTGATCCTTCTCAGTTGGCACCGTTATCACCATTCCTTTCCTCTAGCCGTCGCGCCTCTCCCAGCGCGCTACGAATTAAGCCGGACGCTCGAAGATGTGTCGAAGTCAATTTGTTCCTCTCGGGCAGCGTCAATTCTCGATCACCGTACTCGGATGATTTGGCAGCAATCGACTGTAGTAAGTTGCCGGCTGTAACAACACCGTCCTTCGTCTCGCCGTTTAGCACGTCACCCCACCTCGCCATGGCCGACCGGCACGTGCCAACAATTTCTTCCGTTTGCATATGAACAGCCATCCACTCTTCTTGCTGGATCAAAAGCCCAACTTGCTGAACCAAGCGACGAACGTCTTCCAAATCCTCAACCAGACTCCTCCTCCGCGTACTCGACAAAGCCGCTTCCCGCGCTTCTTCAGCTGCGTCCCTAGCGTCCTTGGCAACGCAGAGGACGTAGATGGTAAAGCCCAAACCGACAACGCTCGCCACCGCGCCCACCACATCGATCGCGGGCTTCAAGTAGTTCCAGTCGGCCATCGCCGGAATTCTACCATTCAAGCCCGAAAGGGTCCGCGCCGGAGCCGCGCTAGTCTACTCATAGGTAAAGGCCACAATCACCAGTTTCCAGCCGCCGAAGGCGTGCCAGAAATTTTTCCGCTTTCGTCAAGGGGGAAAACTCGGGAACAGACGGGGACGTTCTCCGCATTTTTAACCGACGTGGCTAAAACGCAAAGAAAACGTCCCGTCTGTCCCAGGGTTTCTCCCGCGATTACCTGGGCCACCCGCCGATCTGTGACAGGAAAGGTACCCGAGGATGAGTGGGGCATCCGGTGTAGATACAATTCATCGTCATTACCATATAATTTGATCGATAGGTTGTGTCCTTCATGGCGGACATACCACTCCAGTCACTCACGATTTACCTGGCACGTCAGGGAGCCAAGGTAACGGACCTGCTTAAACCTGACTATGTCCGCATCGCCCCATACAAGATAAAGATAGATGGTGCTACACCAGCTCTCTTGTACGTTGCACGACCTACCTCTAACGATCCCTCTTGGGCATCGTTTTTTGACGGATACTTAAACATCGACGAGTTCGGAAAAAACGGATCTACGGGTGCCTTATTGCTCGTGGAACTGCGTGATAAATACTTCGCTTTGCCGTTCGGTCGCGGACACTTCATGATAAATGACGATTATTGTGAAGAGAAATTCGGCCTCAAAGTCGCGCTCAACTGTATAGGGGAAGGGAAAGTAAGGAGCATTCAAAAGCGCTCGCTCGATCAGATTTTGAGATTGAGTCAGGAACAAGCGAGCCGAGATGCAAGCACGACCGAATTTGGCTTTGACATTGAGCAAGATCTTCTTGGAGGCGTCACAGGTACCCCGTCAGAGCCCAAGTATTTCGGCACCCGTATATCCGGCGCGGAGTCTTTACATGTAGCTATGTCTATTAACATGAACGGACTTCCGGAGTTGCTCGGGCGAGTAGCAGACAAATTCATCGACACGTCGTACCAGAAGAGCTTCCCATGGGTCGACCACATTGGTGAGGTGCTGAATTCGCAAAGACAGGACGAGCTTGATGAAGCCTTAGTCAGCGAAATGGCTGCTGGCCGCCTAGCTGGAATTTGGATGGCGGTTCCACACATAGTTGACTGGGTGAAGATCAGCAGGTTTCGCTTTGTGTCACCAGGTCAGATTTGGGAGGATCCTGATATTCATCTAAAGGGATTCCTTGAGGCCATAGATGCTACACCCCTAACAGTTGAACTACTCAAGAAAAAGAAGGTCGTGGCTGTTGATGAACAGGGAGACAAATTGAGTGAGTGGCCGGTTTACAAGTGCTTGTATGCGGAGGTAGATCACAAGAAGGAGTCGTTCCTGTTAAGCGGCGGCAAATGGTATGCAGTTGACAAGACGTTTGTGAATGGTGTCACCGAGGACTACAACAATATTGAAGAGTACGATGAACACTTTCCGGACTATCAGCATGCAACAGAAGGTGCTTATTTGACTGCAGTGTGGAAAAGTGATCCAGCGACCTATGCCTTAATGGATCAGAAATTTCTTACCTATCCAAGCAAAATGGAGTTTTGCGATCTGTACAAGGCAAACAGGGATATATGTCACGTCAAGAGATATGGGCAGGCAGGAGCACTGAGCCACTTGTTTTCACAGGGCCTTATCTCTGGCGAACTGTTCAAAATGGATGAGAAATTTAGGAAGGAAGTGAATGGAAAGTTGCCAGCTCAGTATAAGATCGCAGATCATTTGGCAAGGCTCACAGAGGGCGAATACCGTATCGTTTTTGGCATCATTAGCGACAGGCCCGGACCGCTCCGAATTCCGTTTTTTTCCCGCCTTAATTTCAAGAATGCGGCAAGGCGACTGGAAGCATATGGCTACCGAGTGGCGAAAGCTAAGATCGCTGTCGAAGAGACATTCAGCAAGACCCGCAAAGAAATGAAGCGTAAGAAGAAAAATAAATGAAGGGTGGCCCCGCAGCAAAAACTGCACTTCGGAGGATCAAGAAATGGGGCTGTGATATGCTTTGCCCACTCCAAAAGCCAAAATGGAAATCCTGATTAAGAAAAGTTCAGCCATGAAGCGCAAAAGCAAGCTTACGATCGCGATCGCCGTAGCAGTGCTCACCGTCGCCGTCCTTAGCGTCATGGCCGTTTACGCGCAAGACAAAAACAACGACAAGTACTCGCTGAAATCGCCGAGCGGAATCGCGTTCGCCGACTTCAGGGGATACGAGGACTGGTCGGTGGTCTCTTCCGCCAGGACCGACGAAAGGCTTAAGGTGATCGTCGCCAATCCGACGATGATCAAGGCGTACAAGGCCGGCATTCCAGGCAACGGCCAGCCTTTCCCGGATGGCTCCATGATCGTGAAGCTCCAGTGGAAGCCCAAGAAGAGCACGGAGGCTCCCTTCGTCGTGGATGTGCCCGACGTCTTTATGGAAGCTTTCGTCATCGAGAAGGACAGCAAGAGATTTCCGAAAAGCGGCGGATGGGGTTACGCGGTGTTCAACTACATCGCCGCTTCGGACAAGTTCGAGGCCGATCCCAAAAGCCTCTCCGACTGCGGACACACATGCCATACGGTAGTGAAGGCGAAGGACTACATTTTCCATCCGTACCAGAAGCGTTGAACCGCGCCTGCCCCGACATCAAGTACCGCGCGGAGCTCTACCGGCCTTGACAGCGGGCGGCCGGCCCGGTAGTCGCCTTCCCTCCGTCCGAGTCTCTGCTCACCGAAAGCCGGTAGATACCCTTCTGGCGCATGACTATTTGCAGCAATAGGAAAACTCTTGTCACCGGGCCTTGCATCTCAGACTCGCAGGCTCCGGGTTTTCGCCCGCGCCACGATGTTGGTGTGAGGTCTACGATGGCCAGTTCTGTCTTGATTGTCGACGATAGTTCAGTAGTGCGCCAGGCTCTTGCGCGGCTATTCGGTGACGGTGGATTTGAAGTATGCGGCGAGGCCGAAAGCGGCCAGGAAGCAATTGAGAAAGCTCAATCGTTGAATCCGGGCCTGATCGTCATGGACCTCTCAATGCCGATGATGAATGGCATCGAAGCGGCGCGTTGTCTCAGACAGCTTCTGCCCAGCGTGCCGATAATTATCCTAAGCGATTACGGGGGATTGTTCCCGGACCAGGAAGCCCGTTCCGCCGGTATTGCCGCTATTGTTTCGAAAGCGGAGTGCTCGTCGGTTCTACTCTACGAGGCCAGAACCTTGCTCTGTAAAACCGCAGCATGATTGACAGACTCTCCGCCGATTCCCATAATGGCCCTTGACCGTCCCCCACCATTAAAAGATAATCACTATCCAATCTCAATAGCTCATTGAAAACATAATCTGCAAGCTGAAAGCTGCGGTGTAACTCCTTTGTCCAAAAGATTTTGCGTTTAACTCCTTCGGAATCAAAGATCTGAGCGACAGTCAAAAATTAAGTCTTTATTCCTCAAAGATTTGCGTGCCCAGAGGGGAGGGGGTACCCCGAGCGCCGGGCAATCCGAACCCCCGGTATGATTCTGAGTGTGAGCGAAGCCCCGGCGACACACACCCAGACCTCGGTTCGGAGGCGATTCCTTCGATCCCTTCGGTGGGTGGTCATTGGCGCGGTGTTGCTTTGGTCGCTTGCCGCGCTGATGCTGGTGGCGGCCCGGTGGATCGACCCGCCGACAACCGTGGTGCACATCCAGCGTAGCTGGCAGGCTTGGATGAACCACAAGCCGTATCTCAAGCGTTACAAGTTCGTCCCGCTCAGCCAGATTTCGCCCAATCTCCAGCACGCGGTGATCGCCGCAGAGGACGCGCACTTCTACCAGCATCATGGATTCGATTGGCAGGAGATCCAAATCGCCGCAAATGAAGATCTGGAAGGAGAACGCACGCGCGGAGCCTCCACGATTACGCAGCAACTGGTAAAGAACCTGTTCTTCGGGACGGGCCGGTCAATCCTGCGCAAAGGCGCTGAGGCTTCACTGGTGCCGGTGGCCGAATTCGTTCTCGGCAAAAAGAGAATTCTCGAGCTCTACCTGAACGTGGTGGAATGGGGCCCGGGCATTTATGGCGCAGAGCCGGCGTGTCGGTACCACTATGGAATGGCGGCCCGGAACGTCGGACGAGAACAGGCGGTGCGGCTGGCAGCAATTTTGCCGGCTCCTCTGAGGCGGCGACCTGCGCGGATGAATAACTACAGCGCGATCATCCTGAGGCGGATGGAGCAAATAGGCTGGTAGTACTGTGCAATTTTGAAGAACTGCTAATTCCGCGCGCCGACTGCTTCTCTTGCCGCGTAGTGGGAGTCCACGTAGTCGTCGAGAATCTTGATGAACTCGGCGACGATCTTGTCGCCTTTGAGAGTGGTGAACAGGCGTCCATCCACGTAGACCGGCGCTTTCGGTTCCTCGAACGTGCCGGGCAGAGAGATGCCGAGGCTGGCGTGTTTCGATTCGCCGGGGCCGTTTACGACGCATCCCATGACGGCTACTTTCATCTCTTCGACGCCTACGTAGCGGCCTTTCCAGATGGGCATCTGGTCGCGAAGGTAGTCCTGGATTTGCTGAGCCATTTCCTGGAAGAAGGTGCTGGTGGTGCGTCCGCAGCCGGGGCAGGCGGTGACTTGCGGGGTGAAGCTGCGAATGCCGAGCGACTGAAGGATCTGCTGCGCGACGCGAACTTCTTCGGTGCGGTCGCCGCCGGGAGCGGGCGTTAGCGAGACACGGATGGTGTCGCCAATGCCTTCCTGCAACAGCACTGCCAGGGCTGCACTTGAGGCGACGATGCCTTTGGCGCCCATGCCGGCTTCGGTTAGTCCCAGGTGCAGGGGATATTCGCAGCGGGCGGCCAGCGAGCGGTAGACGTCGATCAGATCCTGCACGCCGCTGACTTTCGCGCTCAGGATAATCTGGTCGGGACGAAGTCCGTATTCCTCCGCCAGTTTCGCAGATCGCAGCGCGCTTACAACCATCGCTTCCATGGTGACTTCGCGGGCGTCTTGCGGCTCGGGGAGTTTCGAGTTCTCGTCCATCATGCGGGTCAGGAGAGACTGGTCGAGCGAGCCCCAGTTCACTCCGATCCGAACTGGCCTTTGATACTTCACTGCCACTTCGATCATGATGCGGAAGTTGTCGTCGTTCTTGCGGCCTACGCTGACGTTGCCGGGATTGATGCGGTATTTCGCGAGGCCCTCGGCGCATCCGGGATACTTGGTGAGGAGAAGGTGTCCGTTGTAATGGAAGTCGCCGACGATGGGGATGCTTAGTCCTTGCTTGGCCAGGCCCTCGACTATGTGGGGGACAGCCTTGGCGGCGTCGTCATTGTTGACAGTGACGCGCACCACTTCGCTGCCCGCTTTTGCCAGGGCGGCAACCTGTTTGATTGTGCCGGAGATGTCCGCCGTGTCGGTGTTGGTCATGGACTGCACCATAATCGGTGCGTCGCTACCGACTCGCACCCCGCCGATGGTCGCGGTGACGGTCTTTCTGCGTCGCATTTCAGCCATAGGGAAGCTTTAGTTTATCAGGTTAGGGCGGGCCGGGTCGTGGCGGGAAGTGACTCGGGCCCAGAGGTGCCGTCCCTACGGGACTTGTCAGCGGCGCTCGCTCACCCGGCACTTACGTGCCGGGCTTTCCTATGTCGCCGCTTCGCGGCTGGAGTGTTGTTGCGTCGGCTGAAGTTGCACCGTCATCTTCACTGGGTGCCTGGTAGCTGTTTGATGATGTCGTTGTAGATCACGGTCACGGCAAAGAGCACCAAGAAGACGAAGGCGGCCTGGTAGATGCGCTCTTTGATGCGCAGGCTGATGTCCCTCTGCATGAGGCCTTCGATGAAGAGGAGAAGGATCACGCCGCCGTCGAGGATCGGGATAGGCAACAGGTTAAAGACGCCCAAGTTCAGGCTGATGATGGCGCTGACGAAGAGGAGCGGCGTCCAGCCCTTTTCGCGGGCAGCACTGCCAACTGCGCTTCCGATGCCGATCGGGCCATCGACCTGTCGAATCGAGACCTTGCGCTGCACCATTTTCTGTAACAACTCGAGAATCAAGAGCGAATTCTTCTTACATTCCAGCGCCGATTTCCGGACTGCCTCCGCGAAAGGCAAGTGCACCACTTTGGTGGGTGTACTGCCCAGGCCAATCCGGTAGCGCATCTCCCCGAGAGGCTTGCTCAGAGCCAGCTTGGGCTGAACTGTAAACGTAAGCTTTTGACCGTTCCGCAACGCGATGATTTCCAACGGCTGGTCCTTGGTGCGGCTCAACATATCCAACAGTACATCGGTCGCCGGAATCTCCTGGCCATTAATTGAGAGGATCTGGTCTCCCACCTTCAACCCGGCCTTTTCAGCCGGCATGCCCGGCTCGATGAAGGTAATATTAAAATTTGGTTCCTTGGCTACCCATCCTATGTCTCCCATCTGATTCCGGCCGGAAGGTTTGGGAATCAGCGTTACCTCGGAGATGACACCATTTCGGTCAATTCCAAACTTCAAAGGCTGATTGGAGCCGAGAGCTTCCTTGTAGCTGACTTGTTCCCAAGTGGGGTTGGCGATGTCATCCACGCGTACGATTTTGTCACCGGCCTGAATTCCGGCATTGGCGGCGGGGGTGTTCGGGAGTATCCATCCAATCACCGCCGGCCCGTCAAATACCGCGGGATATTCGAAGTGCACCATGAAGACACCGGTCCACAATGCAAAGGCCAGCAGAATGTTCATGGTCGGTCCGGCGAGGGCGATGATCAGGCGCTGCCATTTCGGATGCGACATGAACTCGGCGGCGTCTCCGGTGCGTTCGTCCATCGGATTTTCGCCCGACATTTTTACGTAGCCACCGAGCGGGAGGGCGCTGATGCGGTAGTCGGTCTCGCCCCGGCGGAAGCCCAGCAGGCGTTTTCCGAAGCCAATGGAAAACACTTCCACGCGAACCTTGAAGAATTTGGCGGCCGCGTAGTGGCCGAACTCGTGGATCAGGATCATGAATCCGAGCACGATTCCCATCACGAGAATCGTCTGGAGAAACGACACAACTTGAGGCATAAACTTTAGATTACTCCCAATCTATGACTACTGAATAGCACGCACGGGCGAGGCAGAGCGGCTTCGTTGCCGGACCATGTCTTCAGCGAGTTGGCGGGCTTCGGAGTCGCGCGCAAGCACTGTATGAATAGATTCCAATCGTCCCGCAGGAGTTGCAGACATCACTTCTTCGACGATTTGCGGGATCTCGTCGAAGCCGATGCGCTCCTCCAAAAATGCCGCCACAGCCACTTCGTCGGCGGCATTCAGGGCAATCGTCTTAGTTCCGCCCGCCTCCGCTGCCTCGTAAGCCAAACGCAGACAAGGGAATTTACTCACATCTGGGGGGGAGAAATCGAGATGCCGCAAGTCCATGACCGGGAAGCGCAAGTCCGAAGGGACACGCTCGGGATACGTCAAAGCGTACAGAATGGGCAGCCGCATGTCCGTCACAGAAAACTGAGCAAGTATGCTGCCATCGACAAATTCGACCATCGAGTGGATCGTAGACTGCGGGTGCACAATGACTTGCACCTGACTCGGGGGCACATGAAACAGGCGGCACGCCTCAATTACCTCAAATCCTTTGTTCATTAATGTTGCCGAGTCGATGGTGATCCTTTTTCCCATCTTCCAGGTGGGATGATTCAAGGCCTGTTGGACCGTAATGGAAGGGAAATCCGCTTTGGGAGTGTGGAGAAACGGTCCACCAGACGCGGTCAGCCAGATTCGTTCCACTTCTTCCGTCCCCCCACCTCGTAAACACTGGTGGACAGCGTTATGTTCACTGTCGATCGGCAGCAGCGGCTTGGCCTGCCTGTGCGCCTCGGCGACGATCAACTCTCCCGCGACGACCAGACATTCCTTATTGGCCAGCCCAACTGACTTGCCGGCTCGCACCGCCTCGTAAGTCGCTTCCAGACCGGAGACGCCGACGATCGCGCTGACCACAAAATCAACTTCAGGATGCGTCGCCACCCGGACGGTGCCAGAGGCGCCATGCACGACTTCGATTTCGTCGAGGCCCGCGTCGCGCAGCTTTGTTTGCAGCACCTGTGCATCCCGCTCAGTCGCGAGCGATAGAACACGCGGCTTCCAGCGGAGAGCCTGTTCCAGGGCGGACTCAACATTGCTGCCGGCGGCTAAAGTCGCAACCTGAAAGCGCTCGGGATAGCTTTCCACGACGCTGAGGGTGCTGCGGCCGATGGAGCCGGTCGAACCCAGGATGGCGATGCGTTTCATGCAGGGAGTAGGGACCAGTCCATTCTAAGGGAAATCCGTCGCTATCGGAGGCCTTCGAGGGAACCGTTCATCGCAATTATCGGCCGGGAGCGCACTAGTGGGCAAAATTGAGTCCGCTTTGTTCAATGTTCGGATTCTGCAAAAAAAACCGAACAAGTCCTTCGCTGACCATTCTGGCGAAGGTCAGCCAATTTGGGTGACTTGTTCATGGCCAAGATTTTTCTGACGCCAGAATTAGGCAGTCGCACCGGTCATGGGTTCACCACCTGCGTGATCTTCCCTCTGCTTGGCCCGAAGGTCGTATCCCCGCTGTAGGTGGCCTTGATGGTATGCGTCTTCACCGTTAGCGCGGATGTAGTGAAAGTGGCCACTCCGCCAGACGCAACGCCAGTGCCGATTATCTTGCTGCCATCGTAAAAGGTAATCACTTCGCCATTTGGAATCTGGCCATAGATTGACGTCACCGTAGCCGTAAATGTCACCGGTTGTCCTGCATGCGAGGGGGAGCCCGACGTGGTTACGACCGTTTGTGTCTTGCCTGCAACATCTTGTATCAGGGGTGGCGACGAACTACCGGCGTTGTTTGCATCGCCGGAGTAGATCGCGGTGATGGGGTGAACGCCGTTCGTTTTGTAGAACGTGTGATACGAGGCCTGATTGCCAGACACCAATACGGTTGCGACCGTATTACCCCCGTCCTGAAATTTCACTGTACCGGACACCCCCGGATATGGGCTGGTGACGGTTGCGGTGTAAGTGACGCGGCGTTTGACCGGCACAGGATTCAGGGAAGAACTCAGCGAGGTCGTGGTGACCGCGGTGTGCACAACCTGGATGAGCACGGCCGAAATACCAGGCTCGAAGGCGCCGGAGCCCTCATAGAGGGCGGTAATCGCGCGCGAACCCGGCTGCAGGGATGAAGTTACAAGAGTGCCGCTTCCATTGGCCAGGACCGCGCTCCCGATGGCTCTTGCGCCGTCACGGAAAATCACCGTTCCCTTTACAATTCCT
>Ga0137410_10002137_pt1 | contig 13484 bp, 9 predicted proteins | sample CZODoug1_16funga_FD_108878 | JGI IMG/M metagenome (GOLD analysis project Ga0137410, IMG submission 108878) | Vadose zone soil fungal communities from Angelo Coast Range Reserve, California, USA - CZODoug1_16fungal (Illumina Assembly) | ecosystem: Environmental > Terrestrial > Soil > Vadose zone... | reverse complement strand
GCCCGGAGATCTGTGGTGCAGGCGATCGGTGCCTCGAGGCCGGCGGCCGCGAACACCGCCTCGACGGTCTGGGCAAGCCGCTCGTAGCCCTCGTCGTCGCGCGCGACGAGGCACTCATGGAGGTCGCGCGCCAACGAGACCTGCATGGCCGGCAGCTCGACCGGAGGGGTGGTCAGTAGCGGTCGCAGCACCCGTCGGAGCTGCTGGTCGATCGGCGGCGCCGGCGAAGCCGAGAGCACGGTTTTCGCCTCGGCGCGGTCGATCAGGCGCGCGTAGATCTCACCCGCGATGATGCGGCAGCGCGCCAGCGCGTCCCGGCTCCTCTGGTTGCCGACGAGTGTCAGCCCGGCCACGCGGTCAGCGAGGAGCAGGGAGGCGAGGCGGCCGATAGCCCCTGTCGCCCCCACCACGGCCGTCTGCATGGCCGGGAGCGAGAGCCCGAGGCGCCGCGTCACGTCGGCGACGCCCTCGAGGGCTATCACCGCCGTGAGCCCGTTGCCGCTGGTGACCGCGATTCCCTGACCGACCAGGCTCTGGCCCCCCTTGCTGACGATCGATGTGAAGCCACCCAGGCCCACGATCCGGACGCCCTGGCTCCGCGCCAGAGCCAGCGCGTCGGCCAGCACCGGCAGCATTCGTCGCCGGCCGCGCCGCATCATGTCCGCCGGCAGCATGGGTAGCCCGATCAGACACCCGTCTGCGGCGGCGCCGGTGCGTGAGCGCACCTGGAGTAGATGATAGATCAAGCCGGGCTCCGACCACTGCACCCAGTCGCGCCAGCGGTCGAGGTCCGTGGCAGTGAACTGGGTGAAGGATGGGTCGCCCGTGACGAAATCGATGGGCGCCGTGTAGTGGACAAGGAACGCGAACGACTTCCTGGGCCCGCCGCTCTCCGCGGACCTCGGGGCGGGATTGGGAGCATTGGGCGCGGCAAAGCGGCGGCGTCCGGGTGTCCGCGGCACCGCCTTCCCGGGCAGGTGCCGAACCAGGTGGTAGTAGTCCTTGCGCTCGAGAGTGTCACACAGGGCGCCCAACGCCGCCACCGCGCGGTCGATCTCGGCGGTGCCGACGGTAAAAGGTGGCTCCAGCCGGAGGACGTGGGAGTTGTTGAACACCGGCGCGGTGACAAGGTGGTGGACGTTGAACAGGTACGAGGCGAAGAGCGCGATCAGGTAGTCGTTCTTCGAGAAGAACGCCATCGTGTACGAGTCGTCGCCGTCGAAGGGGAAGAAGTCGAGCCCGGCCAGGTAGCCGGCTCCGCGCACGTCCCGGATCACGCCGGGATACGCGGCCTGCAGTTCGCGGAGCCGCCGGAGGAGGTACCCGCCGCCCTCTGCCACATGACGCACCAGCTTCTGGTCGTCACGGAGCAGGATGTCGAGGGCGCGCAGCGCCACGCGGGCGGCCAGGTTGCTGTTGGCAAACGTCGAGCTATGGAGCGCCCCGAACCGGTGGTCCCACGCGTCGGCCGTTGCGATGCAGGCGCCGATTGGGACGAGGCCACCGCCGAGCGCCTTGGCGAGCAGGAGGATGTCCGGCGTCCCCGCCTCCGCCGGCAGGCCGAAGAGCGCGCCGGTCCGGCCGAGCCCGGTCTGGACTTCGTCCACTATGCTGAGAACACCGTGCCGGCGGCACAACTCGAGCGCAGCGGCCAGGTAGCCGGGCGGAGCGGGGATCACCCCCGCCTCGCCCTGGATCGGCTCCACGATGAAGGCCGCGATCCGATCGGCATCCTTCTCGAGCGTCGCCTCGAGCGCAGCCGTGTCACCGTAGGGCACGTAGTCGAAGTGAGGGGCCGGTGCCCCGAACGGCACCTGGTAGACGGGACAGCCGGTCGCCGACAACGCGCCGAGCGTCTTGCCGTGAAAGCCGTTGATAGTGGACAGGATCGTGAGGCGCCCCGTGCGGACCCGGACCAGCTTGATCGCGGCCTCGACGGCCTCGGCGCCGCTGTTGGTGAACACCGTGATCCCCAGCTCGCCCGGCGTGATGGCGGCGAGCGTCGCGGCGAGTTGCTGCGCCGCCACGGGCACGAGCGGCTGGATCATCGCCGGGAGCTGCTCCTCGGCGCACGCTGTGAGCGCCGCCCACAGCTCCGGGTGGTTGTGGCCAAACGAGACAGCTCCGTACTGCGACAGGAAGTCGAGGTACTCGATCCCTTCGGCGTCGTACAGTTGGTGACCCACGCCGCGGACGAGCGGCTTCGAGAGCTGCATCCGGTCCAGGAAGTAACTCCGCGTCGGGTTGTACGGGTTGAGCCAGCGGACATATTTGCCGATGTAGTCACGCGCCACGGCGCTCTCCCGGGGAGACCAGCCCTACGTCGGCGTGGGAGCAGGAGACGCCGCCGGAGGCAACCTCCAGGCCGCGTCGATACAGCCGGTACACGCGATCAGGCCGAAACCCCGCATGGAGGACTATCGAGAGCATCGCTTGGTTGTCCTCGAAGATCCATCCGCCGTCGATATATCGATAGCCCAGTCTCGCAGTGCTCATGGTGAAGCGGGTGAGTAGTAACGGGGCCACGGCCATCCTGGCTCGGGCCCCGATCACGCCGCAGAGGAGAACGCGCACAGCGTTAGGACGTGTGAGACGCGCCCGGAGCGCCAATTCTACCAGCTCCAGCGCGCCCATCCGGAGCTTGAGCCGCCGGATCGCGGCGTTCATGTCGGGGATGGCGACCAGGATTCCGACCGGCTCTCCCTGCCTCTCGGCGAACAGGAGCAGGTCGGGAACAATGACGTGCCGGAGCCCCTGTGCCAGGTCGGCCATCTCCCCCGGACTCAGGGGCACGTGGCCCCAGTGCTGGCTCAGGATCTGATTGAACAGTCGCACGGCGGTTGTGACCTCGTCGTCCAACCGGCGCATGTCGATGGACCGGACGGTAATCGGCCACTCCTTCGACCGGTGGGCCGCATCGAAGCGGTCGATCCACCGCTTCGCCGCCGCCCACGCGACGCGGTCCTCGATGTCGAGCGAGACGGTCGTCATGTCCTTGGCCTTCTCGAGGCCCGTGGACTCGAGAAGGCGCTGGTAATACCGCGGCTGGTAGGCGAGGAGATAGCCGTGGGGGCGGTCGTGGCCCTCGATGAGGATCCCGTACTCATAGTTCTGCGAGGGGCTGGCCGGCCCGATCATCTCGCCGGCGCCGCGCGTCCGCAGCCAGCGCGCCGCTGACCCGAGGAGGGCGCCCGACACGTCGAGCGAGTCGATACTGTCGAAGAACCCGAAGAAGCCCTGGACCGGCGCCGCCGCCCCGGACTCGCGCCGGTGCCGGTTGTAGCGTTCGTTGAAGATTGCGGCCACGCGGCCCACCGCCCGGCCGGTCCGCCGGTCCCGGGCCAAGAAGAACTCCGCCGTCGCCCCCTCGCCGTCGACGTAGAAGGGGTGGTGGGCCCGGTTGAGGAGCCAGGCTTGCTCCGCCCTGAGCGGCTCGACCCAGTGAGGATCGGCGCCCCGCAGGAGACGCGGCAACCGCAGGAATTCCCGCAGCTCCCCGGACGACCGAACGGGAGTGACGTCCCAGGTGGCCATGGCAGCACCCTACGGCTTGGCAATCGACACGAGGAAGCCCGGCCACGAGGCAGCCTCGTCCGCCGGGCCAGTCGCGAACAAACCACCATCCGCCGGCTCTGGACCTGGAATGCGGTTCGTCTAGGTTGAGGTTGTGGACAGGGACGTCTGGCTCGGAGCGTGACGGCCGCTCCGCCTCTTCACTGGCCGGATTGCCGTGGCCCCCCAGCCCGCTCTACGGGGCGCAGGTCGCCGCCCGCTGCCTCTTGCTCCTTCTTCCACGTTCCATCGGACTCGGTGCGCCGCCTCATGCTCAAGAGTATCTCCGGCAAGTCGTTCTTGATGAGGAGGTCCTCCAGGAACTTGGGGATGAGCATGCCACTGTCCAAGGTACTCGTGTATCGCAGACTGGTCTTGTTGTTACCGTAAGGAAAAAACTCCCAAGCACCGAACGTGTCCGCAATGTCGTGTTTCCTCGATCTATCGAGCGCCCAGCTCACCTTGCCCAGGGCGCGGTCGAATTTCAGATCCAGTGTGTAGTTGACCAGACCGAGTGGGACGCGAATCGTCTGGGTCACCTTCATGGTGTCTTTCGTCTTTTGCAGGATCTGAACTCTCTCGAGTCGCGGCATGAATTCGTGGAACCTATGATAGTCCAGCATTACCGCCCACGCGGCAGCCGGCGGCTTGTTGATGATGCAATAGGCTTTGATTCTGGCGGCGAGCTTTCCATCCTCGCTCGGGTGGGTTTCCGTTTTGACCACTACGCCGCCCTTTTCCATCCGAGCCACTTCATCCGCCGTGAGTTCCGTGGTCGTGGGCTCACGCGCCCACAACCACGCCGCCGGCAGAAGCAAGAAGGGCACGGTAAGCACGAATGACAGAGCAAGTACGAAGGGTTTCATGTTGGGACCAATTTAGCACTTTCATTTTAGCACGGAGGACGAGCTTTTGGCTCTCATCTGACCGTGGTCGTCGGCAAAGAATAGCTTATCCCTGCTCCGGGTGTCTGTCCGATCGGCGAGCAGCGGCGCCGCGCGTCCCGGCCGACCGTTCACGCCGTTCGGCAGGGGGTTGAACCAGTAGCCTAACCGCAGCCGACACGCGTTCTCATGGCATCAAATCACGGGTCGGATTTGAACCGACGACCTTTGGGGTATGAGTCGTCTTGAGACCGTGTCGGCAACCATCTGATCTCGCGAAGAATGTCCAGAACGATGAGCAATTGTCGGTTTCTTCGTCGTGGTCCTACGTGCCTCTCCTTTGAGGATGTTTCAGGGTGGTATGGGAGCAGAATGGGAGCAGACGACCTTTGAGTTTTACCCAAGCCTGTGCCAATGCCTTTCACGCCGGCGGCGCGCCAGGCCGGGGCCAACCTCATTCGCGCCTTGGTCACGGTCAGGACTAGTCAAACCAGTGTGCAACGAAACCGGGTCCGATTAGCCTTGCTCTGTTGAAGGGGCGCGTCGCGCGCATCGGGCGGGGCTCGAAGGTCTACCGATCCTCTTCCCGCGGAGGGGGCGCTGGGCTATGATCCGTGGTGGGCAGGGGGCTGGCGCGACGGCGCCGCCTGCGTTGCGGGACATACTCTCGTCATCGATGAAGGGACGGCGCGATGATCAAACGATTCCATGCGCTCTACGTCGGCCAAGTCGAGCTGGAGAACATCGGGCTGCACGGCACGCCGGCCGACGCCCGGCGCTATAGCAACGAGCGGCTGAGCGAGCCGTTGTTCGCGGCGCGAGACGTTGCACAGCTCATGGACGAGCTCGGGTACTACGCGCTGTGGACGGCAGAGCACCACTTCCAGCGCGAGGGGTACGAGTGCTTCCCGAACCTCATCCAGCTATCGCTCTGGCTCGCGACCCAAACGACGCGGCTCAAGCTCGGCTGTGCCTTCAACGTGGTCCCGATGTGGCACCCGATCCGTCTCGCCGAGGACTACGCGATGGCCGATATCGTCACCGACGGTCGCGTGATCATGGGCGTGGGACGTGGCTACCACTCGCGGGAGGTCGAGACGTTCGGGGCGCCCGTCATCGACCAGGTGGCGAACCGGGAGCTGTTCGAGGAGCAGATCGACCTCCTGCTCAAGTGCTTCAACGAGGAGGCGTTCACCCACCAGGGCAAGCGGTACGATTGCCCTCCGGCCGTCGAGTACCGCGGCTACCAGCTCACCGACATCACGTGTGTGCCGCGGCCGAAACACTTGCCCGTGGAGATTTGGATGCCGATTGCGAGCAGCAAATCCATCGACTACATGGCCAGCAAGAACTTCAAGGCCATGGTGACCCTCAACGGCGAGAAGATCCTCGACGACGTCGTGAAGGCGTACCGCGACGCCTGCGCGAAATACGGCCGCCCGAAGCAGCTCGGCGAGGACATGATCTGGGGCGCCGGGCTCTACCTCGCCGACACGCCCGAGGAGGGCAAGCGTCGCGTCGAGCCGTCGCACGACGAGCGCTACAAGTGGTTCGCGCCGTTCGGCTTCGTGCGTTACGCGGACGCGCAGGGCCGTACTTGGGGCACGCCGGGCGCGCCCGCGCGCGTGCCGTCGCTCGCCGACGGGATCCAGCAGAAGGCATGGTTCTGCGGCCCGCCGTCCCTCGTCGTGGAGGGCATCAAGTCCATCGAGGCCAAGTATCCCGGGCTCGAAGACTTCATGATCCACTGGGCGGAAGGGCTCCCGGCGAGGGAGTTCCAGGAGCAGTTGCGCTGGTTCGCGCGCGACGTGATCCCGGAGTTTCAGAACCGCTGAGCGCGCCGACCGGCCTCGGGTACGGATTGTCCCACCCGCGCCAACTGGTGTCGGAGAGACGCGAGGTTCGAAGGCTCCGAGCGCCGGCTTCGCCGGCGCAATCGAACCTGGGGGAGCGACTTAGAACACCCAGCGCTTGCGGCGCTTGTAGAACTTGACGTCGCGGAAGCTCTTGCGCCGGCCCGCCTCGCTGAGGCCGAGGTAGAACTCGCGCACATCGTCGTTGCCGCGCATCTTGTCGGCGGGGCCGTCGAAGACGATGCGGCCATTCTCCATGATATAGCCGTAGTGCGCGATGCGCAGGGCGATCTGGGCGTTCTGCTCCACGAGGAGAAACGTCGTCCCGCGCTCGACGTTGATCTTCTGGATGATCTCGAAGATCTCGCGCACCAGCAAGGGGGCCAGGCCGAGCGACGGCTCGTCGAGCAGCATCAGCCGCGGCTTGGCCATGAGCGCGCGCCCGATCACCAGCATCTGCTGCTCCCCGCCCGAGAGGTACCCCGCGAGCTGGTTCCGCCGCTCCACGAGCCGCGGGAAGTACTCGAAGATCATCTGCATGTCCTGCCGCACGCCCGCGGGGTCCCGCCGGGTGTAGCCGCCGATGCGGAGGTTCTCCTCCACGGTGAGGCTCTCGAGGACCTTGCGCCCCTCCATCACCTGGACGATGCCGAGGCAGCAGATGTCCTCGGGATCGAGCCCGTCGATGCGCCGGTCCAGGAACTCGATGCTGCCGTCGGTCACCTTGCCGGCCTCGGTCTTGAGCAGGCCCGAGATGGCCTTGAGCGTGGACGTCTTGCCCGCGCCGTTGGCGCCCAGCAGCGCCACGATCTGGCCGTCGGGGACCTCGAGAGAGAGGCCCTTCAGGACGAGGATGACGTTGCTGTAGATGACCTGGATGTTGTTCAGCTTGAGCAAGGTGTTCTCTCGCGTTGCGGCGGCCCCTCACCCTGCCCTCTCCCCATCGGGGAGAGGGCAGGGAGGAGGCTCGCCCTAGGCTAGTGGGCGCGCGTTACTTGCCGATCCATTTCATGTCGCGGTCGACGGAAACCTCGCGGACCTGGACGATCTTGCCGCCCTTGACCTGGACGAGCCGCGCGCGATTCGTCGGCCGATGGTCCTCGTTGGTATAGGTGAAAGGCGGGGTGAGCCCCCACGTGTCGAACTCCTTGAAGCTCTCGAGGGCGTTCTTCACCGCCTCGCCCGTCGGGTTCGGCCCCGCCCGCTTGATGGCCTCGGCGGCCACAATCACCCACAGCCAACCGCGCATGTACGGCGAGTTCGGGGTCTCGTTGGGATGGTTCTTCTTGTGCACTTCCATGAGGGTCTTCATGCCGGAGACGTTCTCACCCCAGTAGGCGACGTCCTGGATGCCCAGCACGCCCTCCGCCGCGTCTCCCGCCAGCTTAGGCGTTCGCTCGTCGATGCCGTAGTTGTTGATCACGTACGTGACCTTGAGCCCGAGCTTGTAGGAGTCCTTCAGGACCACCGGCACCCACTGGGTGTTGGTGTTGATGTACACGAAGTCGGGGCTCTTCTTCTGCATGGTCAGGAGCTGGGAGGTGGCGTCCACGACGACGGTCGGGATGATCTCCTCGTCCACGAGGTCGACGCCGATCTCCTTGGCGTAGGCGCGACCCGCCTCGATGGGCGCCCGGCCGTACGAGTTGTCCGCGTAGATGAAGGCCACGCGCGGCTTGCGGCTCGTGTCCTTCCAACTCTCCTTTACGTGGTTGAGGAAGATGCGGATCTGGCTCGTGTAGTCGATGCCGCCGGGGAAGTTGTACGGCGTCTGCCGCGGATCGGTCAGGTGGCCGGAGTACGAGCCGGACAGATACGGCATCTTGTCCTTGGTGATGAACGGCCGCAGGGCCTCGGTGTCCGGCGTGCCGTAGCCGAGGACGAGGAGCACCTTCTCGTCCTCCACAAACTTCTTGTACGCGGCCACCGCCCGCGGCGGCTGGAAGCCGTACTCCACGCTCACCAGCTCGATCTTCCTGCCGTGGATGCCGCCCCTCTCGTTGAACCACTGCACGGCATCGTTGCGGCCCTTGGCAATGTCCTTGCCCTGGTCCGAGGTGGGGCCGGTGAGATCCACGAGGTTGCCCAGCTTGATGGGGGCCTGGGCCTCGGCGGGCGCCGCGGCGATGCCGACGGCGACGAGGCCGACGAGAAGGAACTGGACGAGCGGGACAAGCGCACGGCTCATAGCGTCCTCCTTCGGTGAGGGGTCAATACGAGTACGGCCACAGCTGCCAGTAGCTGCGGAAGCGCACCCAGATGCGCGCGAGCCCCAGGGGCTCATACATCAGGAAGAAGATCACGGCGAGGCCGAACACGACGTCCCGCACGGAGGCGATGAAGCCGAAGGCCTGCGGGTAAACCCCGGTGAGCGAGGTGGCGGTGAGCTTCAGCACCTCGGGCAGGAGCGTCATGAAGATCGCCCCGAAGATGGAGCCGACAATGCTGCCCATGCCGCCGATGATGACCATCGCCAGGTAGTCGATGGCCACGAGCAGGGTGAAGGAGTCGGGGAAGAGGATGCGCGAGTGATGCGCCATGAGCCCCCCCGCCACGCCCGCGTAGAACGAGCTGACGATGAAGGCGAGGAGCTTGTAGCGCAGCAGGCTCACGCCCATCACGCTAGCCGCCACGTCGCGGTCGCGCACCGCGATGAAGGCTCGGCCCACCCGGGTGCGGAAGAGGTTCTTGGCGAAGAGGATCGCCGGAACCACCAGGGCGTAGATGAGGTAGAAGATCCGAAAGTCCGAGTCCAGCGGAAGACCGAACACCACGGCGGGCGGCACCGACAGCCCGACGACGCCCTTGGTCATACTCTCCCAGTGCACGATCACGAAGGTGGTGATGAAGTGCGCGGACAGCGTGGCGATCGCAAGGTAGAGGCCCTTGAGACGCAGGGAGGGAATGCCGAAGATCAGGCCGAACCCCGAGGTGATGAGGGCCCCCAGCGGGATGGCGAGAAAGAACGGCAACCCGACGTTGACCTCGAGGATGGCCGTGGAATAGGCGCCGACGGCCAGGAACGCGGCGTGCCCGATCGAGATCTGTCCGGTGAAGCCGAGCAGGATATTGAGCCCGATCGCCCCGATGATCGCGATGCCGATCCGGTTGAGGACGTCCATCCAGTACGTCGTGGCGAAGGGCGGGAACACCGCGAGGCCGGCGAGGAGCAGGACGAGGCCGACGATGGGCAGCGCGGTGTCGAAGATGCGCTCGTCGCTCCGGTAGCTGACCCTGAACCCCCCGCACTTCATGGGCTAGACTCGCTCGATCTCGGCCTTGCCGAAGAAGCCGTAGGGGCGGAGCATGAGGATCAGGACGAGGATCACGAAGGGCGCCACCTCCTTGACCCCGCCACCGAAGATGGGGTCGAGGTAGCCGCCGGAGAGGTTCTCCAGCACGCCGATCAGCACGCCTCCGATGATGGCCCCCGCCACGCTGTCGAGCCCCCCCAGGATCACCACCGGGAAGACCTTGAGGCCGAGATCGGCGAGCGAGAAGTCCACGCCCCCGCGCACGTTGCCGAGGATGATCCCGGCCAGCGTGGACACCACGCAGGCGATGCACCACGACAGCGCGAAGATCCGCTTCACGCTCACCCCCAGCGACTGCGCGACCTGCTGGTTGTCCGCCGTCGCCCGCATCGCCATCCCAGTGAGGGAGAAGCGGAAGAAGATCGAGAAGGCGAGGAGCAGGATGAGCACGACGACGAAGCTCCAGAGGTGCACGGGCGACACGGGCACCGGCCCGAGGCGGAAGGGCTCGGGCGAGAACAGGACGGGGAACGGCCGCGTGTCGCTGCCCCACGTCATGTTGAGCACACCCCGGATCACGCTGGCGAACCCGAACGTGACCATGATGACGGAGATGATCGGCTCCCCGATGAGCGGGCGCAGGATCCCTCGCTCGATGACGAGGCCGAGGAGGATCGCCACGACGAGCGTCACGGGCAGGGCCAGGTAGAGCGGCATCTTCATGTTGAGGATGGTGGCCCACGACACGTAGGCCCCGAACAGCACCAGCTCGCCCGGCCCGAAGTTGACCACCGACGAGGCCTTGAAGATCAGCACGAACCCCAGCGCCATCAGCGAGTACACACCGCCCACCGCGATGCCGGTGATGACGAGCTGGAGCATGAAGACGAGGTGCTCGGTCATCGCGCGTCTCCCATCGCCACGCGGTCCCCCGCCACGTCCCGCGCGTAGAGCTCCTCGATCATCTCGCGGTACTTGTCCAGGATCGTCGCGCGCCGGACCTTGTTCGTCCGCGTCAGCTCGCCGTCGTCCGCGTCCAGCTCCTTGTCGAAGAGGCCGAAAGCGCGGACCCGCGCCACCTCGGGCAGGTCATGGTTGACCCGGGCCACCGCCTCAGCGACCAGCGCGGAGACCTCAGGCTTGCGGGCGAGGTCCTTGAACGTCGTGAAGGGCAGCCGGCTCGTCTCGGCCCAGCTCCCCACGTTGCCGAGGTCGATCTGGATGAGGGCCACCACGTGGGGCCGGCCCTCGCCGATCACCACCGCCTCCTTCACGTGGGGGCTGAACTTGAGCTTGTTCTCGATCAGGGTCGGCGAGAAGCGCGAGCCGTCGCCCAGCCGGAGCACGTCGCTAAGCCGGTCGATCACCACGAGGTGGCCCCGCTCGTCCACCTGCCCGGCGTCGCCCGTGCGGAGCCACTCGCCGTCGAGGGCGCGCGTCGTCGCCTCCGGGTTCTTGTAGTAGCCGAGGAAGACGCTGTCGCCGGCAATCAGGATCTCGCCCTCTCCCGAGATACGGACCCGCGTGCCCGGCGTGGGCTTGCCCACCGTCTCCGGGCGGACCTCGCCGTCCGGGTGCAGCACGCAGATGCCTGACGACTCCGTCTGCCCGTAGACCTGCTTGAGGTTGAGGCCGATGGCGCGGAAGAAGCGAAAGATCTCCGGCCCGAGGGGCGCGCCGCCGGTATAGGCGTAGCGCACGCGCGCGAGACCGAGCTTGTCGAGGAGGGTCCGGAAGGCGAGCAGGTGGGCGAGGCGGCGGAGCAGGCGCCCGCCAAGCCCCACCGGGTCCTGGCCGAACTCGCGCGCGGTCGCCCGCTCGCCCAGCGCCAGGGCCAGCCGCGTCGCCGCGCGCTTGATGCGGCCGGCGTCGGCGATCTTGACTTGGTGCTCCGAGCACATCGCCTCCCAGAACCGGGGCGGCGCGATCATCACATGGGGCCCGATCTCGCGCAGGTCGTCGCGCATCGTCTCGGGCTCCTCGGGGAAGTTCACGGTGGCCCCTGCGTGCAGCCCGATGCCCAGGGTGATGAGCTGTTCGCCCACCCACGCGAAGGGCAGGAAGGAGACGATCTGGTCGCCCTCGCCCACCCGGTCCACCTGGGTGACGCTCGCCGCCATGGCGAGGAGGTTCTTGTGGCTGATCATCGCGCCCTTGGCCGCGCCCGTCGTCCCCGAGGTGTAGGCGAGCAGCGCCACGTCCTCCGGCTTGGCGCGCTCGAGCAGCCCCGGGTAGCGGCCGGGCTCGCGCCCATCCAGCTCGCGCCCGAGTCGCTCGACCTCCTCCAGGCTCACCAGCATCGGGTCCTGCGCGCCCTCGAGCCCGCGCATGTCGTCGACGACGATGCGCTCGAGCCGCGGCAGCGCGCTCCGCACGCCGAGGACCTTGTCCGCCTGCTCCTGGTCCTCGACGACGACGAAGCGGGCGTCACTGTGCTCGAGGATGCGCTGCGCGTTCTCGGGCAGGCTGTCCACGAAGATGCCGAGGGGGACGGCGCCCGCCGCCTGCGCGCCCAGCTCCGCGTAGAGCCAGGCCGGGCGGTTGCCGCAGATCACCGCGACCTTATTGCCGCGCTCGAGCCCGAGCGCGACGAACCCCAGGCCCACGGCCCGCGCGTGCGCGGCGTAGGCCTCCCAGGTCACCTCCTGCCAGATGCCGTAGCGCTTCTCGCGCAGGGCGACCTTGCCGCCGAGCCGCCGCGCCTGGGCGGCGAGCAGGCGCGGGAAGGTGCCGCGATCCGGGCCGGCGGCGGGCTCAGGCAACCTCGAAGTCCTCGCCCAGGTAGGCCTTGATCACCACCGCGTCCTTCTGCACCTGGGCCGGCGTGCTCTCGGCGATCTTCCGGCCGAAGTCGAGCACGGCCACGTGGTCGGAGATGTCCATGACCACGCTCATGTCGTGCTCGATCATGACGACGGTGAGCCGCTTCACCTGCTTGACGTACAGGATGAAGCGCACCATGTCCTCGGTCTCTTCCGCGTTCATCCCCGCCGTCGGCTCGTCGAGGAGCAGCAGCACGGGGTCGAGGGCGAGGGCGCGGGCCAGCTCCACCCGCTTCTGGAGTCCGTAGGGCAAGGTGCCGACGATCTTGTGGCGGATGTCCTGCAGCTCGAGCAGGTCGATGATCTCGCGCTCGATGATGGCGCGGTGCTCGCGCTCCTCGCGCGCCGCCTTGCCCCAGTAGAGCCCGCCGGCGAGGAGCCCCGAGCGCAGGTGGATGTGGCGTCCGATCTTCACGTTGTCGAGCACGGTCATGCCCTTGAACAGGGCGATGTTCTGGAAGGTGCGCGCGATGCGCAGCTGGGCGCGCTGGTGCGGCTTGAGCCCGGTGATGTCGCGCCCGTCGAAGCGGATGCGTCCGCGCGTGGGCGCGTAGATGCCGCTGATGCAGTTGAAGATGCTGGTCTTGCCCGCGCCGTTGGGGCCGATGATGGCGAAGAAGTCGTGGGCGGGAACTTCCAGGCTCACCCCGGACAGCGCCGCCACGCCGCCGAAGCTGAGATGCAGCCCTTCGAGAGCGAGCAGGGCCATCCGGCCTAGCGGGCCTCGCGCACCGCGGCCGGACGAGGGCAAGCGCCAGCGCGGGTCCGGGCGACCCGCGAGGACGTGGGAAGGTTATCCAAGAATCCGAACCAGGACATGCGTTCCCCGAAGGCCGGACGGTCACTTCACGAGTGCGCGAAACCTACGCGAAACGCCGGGACCTGTCAATAGGCGGAGGGACCGTAGCCAACACTACCGGGGTCCTGGAGCAGGCCGGGGAGGCCGGGGTGGCGCGCCTGAACGCCGCGGGGCCAAAGCGTACTAGGCTCGCGGCGTGTCGATGCGCGGGGTCGGAGGTCAGCCAGCCGCCGCCGGCCATTGGTCAATAACCATCTGCCCAATCGACGACGTTGGTCAGGGGCCGCCCGTCCAGATAGGCGCGCAGATTGTCGCAGAAG